>Ga0256841_1000917_pt1 | contig 27658 bp, 25 predicted proteins | sample 356308metaG_FD_185971 | JGI IMG/M metagenome (GOLD analysis project Ga0256841, IMG submission 185971) | Hydrothermal vent microbial communities from Mid Atlantic Ridge, Atlantic Ocean - 356-308 | ecosystem: Environmental > Aquatic > Marine > Hydrothermal vents | place: Atlantic Ocean: Mid...
GCTGGAACGCAGGTCCGGCGCCTGCCTGAAGCCCCTAACCCTATGATATTCAAAGACAGGCCGTGGCGTGCCGGCCCGCAGACTGCGTTGCCCCATCTTGCTGTAGGGTGGCTACAGCGGCGATGGGCCGCCTTGCTGCGAACCGGCACGCCACGGCTGAATGCGATATATATTGTTGCCGGGTTAATAATAATATGGTGCCGGGTCAACAAACGGGTCTCAAGGCTTGTTGCGGCCGCGTTTTCGGCCCCGGTAGGCAGCAATCTGCTGGATAATGGGTTGCAGGGGCAGGGCGTCAATCCCGCCAAACCGGTGGATGGCCGACTCGATCAGACCGTTGATGTCCGGGATAGGGTAAGGCGCCGGTTGTCCGGGATAGAGGGCTGCATAGAGCCCCCGCAGTCCCCCTATCTGGATTCTCATGGCCTTGCCGTGCGCGAGGGCCGGCTGCTCATCACTCGTTTTCAGGGCAAAACGCGACTGTTCCCGAAGCATGTCGATGAGCGAGATGCAGAGCGCCTGGGCATCGTCGGACGTACAATGTACACCCTCCCTCTCTGCGATGCAGAAGCGTTCCGCGCAGGTGCAGCGGGCTTGATTGGTGAGGATGCTCTTTTCAAAGACGCACAGCCGGTCATTGATGTTCCGATAGGTCTCACGGAAGGCATCCTGGTCCATGAGGCGGGGCTACTCCCCGGTTTTTTGCACGAAGCGGTGGATCTGACGCCGCTCGCGCTTGCTCGGTCGGGGGCCGGCACGACGCAGTCCCCGCTCATGGCGGCGCGCCTCCACTGCCTGCCGGCGTTTCTGAAGGCTCTCTTCGGTTTCCCTGAAGAGCAATGCCGCTTCTTTCGCCGGGCGCCGCTGCTTTGAGAGGCCGGTGACCTCGATATCCCATTCCAGCGAGCCTTTGTGGATACGGAGTCGGGCGCCGATCCGCACCTCTTTGCCCGGCTTGCTGCGCTGCCCATTGAGGTGGACCTTGCCGCCAACGATGGCCTCGTTGGCCAGCTGCCGTGTCTTGAAAAAGCGTGCCGCCCACAGCCACTTGTCCAGGCGCAGGCGATCCGGTTCACCCTTGGTGGCCATCGGATGCGCTATTTCAGCCCCAGCAAGGGGTCGAGTTCACCCCGGGCGTCGAGGGCGGCCATGTCGTCATAGCCCCCGACATGGAGGTCGCCAATGAAGATTTGCGGCACCGTGCGCCGCTTGCTGCGCTCCATCATCTCGCGCATCCGGGCGCTGTTGCCCTCGATATGGCGTTCCTCGTACCTCACCCCCTTGCTGTCCAGCAGACGCTTGGCCCGGTGGCAGTAAGGACATATCGTGGTGGTATACATCACGACTTTGGGTTTCATGCTGATCAATACCCTGTTGTTCAGTTCACTAGGAGTCTGTCGGGTTTAGGTAATCGTCGCGAGCATGGTGGGAAGGCGAGGCCAGTTTTTCTCGATTTTGAGGCGCATAGTGGGCCTATGCAACAAAAAATCGAGGAAAAATGGACCGCTTTCCCATCAGCGCAGTAGATTAATCCTAAATCCGACAGACTCCTAGTATGCTATCAATCCCGCTCCAGGGGGTCCACTGGGGGAATTCCCCGGCTTGGAGTCGCTGGCAAATGGCCCTAACATAACCCGCTTCCTTATGAGCCCAAGCGGTGGCCGCAATGCTTCGTGATACCCCTCGAACTGTCTATCTGAAGGAATATCGCCCTCCCGAGTTCCTTATCGATACCGTCGATCTCCGTTTTGAACTGGGCGAGGAGGAGACCCGTGTTCACAGCCGTCTGGCACTGCGGCGCAACCCGGCCGCGGAGAGTCGGTCACCCGACCTGTTTTTGAATGGCGAGGGGTTGGAGTTGCTGGCGATCTCGATGGACGGGCGCCGGCTCGACGCGGCGCGCTACCGCCTGGACGACGAGGGCCTGACGCTCATCGGGGTGCCGAACCGTTTCACTCTGGAAACCGAAGCGCGCATCTATCCGCAAAAAAACACGGCGTTGGAGGGGCTATACAGATCTGGCGGCATGTTCTGCACCCAATGCGAGGCGGAGGGTTTTCGCCACATCACCTGGTATCTGGACCGGCCGGATGTGATGGCGCGTTTCAGTACCGAGATCCTGGCCGACCGCGCCCGATATCCGGTGTTGCTCTCAAATGGCAATCCGGTGGAAGAGGCATCCCTCGATGATGGCCGTCATCGCGTGCGCTGGGAGGACCCCTTTCCCAAGCCCTGTTACCTGTTCGCGTTGGTGGCCGGCGATCTCGAACGCATCGAGGATAGCTTCACGACGGCATCGGGACGTAACGTGGCGTTACGGATCTTCGTGGAGAAGGAGAACGTGGAGAAGTGCGACCACGCCATGCGTTCATTGAAGAAGGCGATGCGGTGGGATGAGCAGGAGTATGGCCGCGAGTACGACCTCGACATCTACATGATTGTGGCGGTGAACGACTTCAATATGGGTGCCATGGAAAACAAGGGGCTCAACATCTTCAACAGCAAGTACGTGCTGGCCCGCCCCGAGACGGCCACCGATCAGGACTTTCAGGGCATCGAAGGGGTGATTGCCCACGAGTACTTCCACAACTGGACCGGCAATCGCATCACCTGCCGCGACTGGTTCCAGCTCTCGCTCAAAGAGGGTTTCACCGTCTTCCGCGACCAGGAGTTCTCCGCCGACATGGGGTCTCGGGGGGTGAAGCGCATCGAGGACGTGCGCCTGTTGCGCGCCCACCAGTTCGCCGAGGACGCCAGTCCCATGGCCCATCCAGTGCGGCCGGAGTCCTACATCGAGATCAACAACTTCTACACCGTCACCGTCTACGAGAAGGGGGCCGAGGTGGTGCGCATGCAACGCAACTTGTTGGGGCGCGAGACCTTCCGTAAAGCCACCGATCTCTACTTCGAACGATTCGACGGTCAGGCGGTGACGACGGATGACTTCGTGCGCTGCATGGAGGATGCCTCTGGCCGCGACCTGACCCAGTTCCGCCGTTGGTACAGCCAGGCTGGCACGCCGGAGGTGTCGGTGGACGAAAGGTGGGATGCCGCCGCAGGACGCTATACCCTTACCCTGCGCCAGAGTTGTCCGCCCACCCCCGGTCAGCCACACAAGGAACCGTTTCACATCCCCTTCGCCCTGGGGCTGCTGGACAGCGATGGACGCGATCTGCCGGTGACCCTGGCAGGTGAGACCGCCGCCATGCCCGGTACCCGTATGCTCGAGCTGCGCGAGCCTGAGGAACGTTTTGAATTTGCCGGACTCGCCGAGCGGCCGGTGCCTTCGTTGTTGCGCGGTTTCTCCGCGCCGGTGAAGGTGCGCTTCAACTACAGCGACGCGATGCTCACCTTCCTCATGGCCCACGACAGCGACCCCTTCAACCGATGGGACGCGGCGCAGACCCTGGCCCAGAGGGTATTACTGGCCCAGGTGACGGCGCGTGCCGATGGCCAGCCCATGATGCTGCCAGAGGAGTTTGCCGAGGCGTTTCGTTTGGCACTGGTCGAGGAAGGCGGTGACCAAGCCCTCCAAGCCGAGGTGCTCACCCTCCCTTCGGAGAGCTACCTCGGCGACCAGATGGCGGTGGTGGACGTGGACGGAATCCACGCCGCCCGCCTCTGGACCCGCGTCGAACTTGCCGGACGATTGAGCGATACATTCCACGAAGTCTACGGGCGCAACGCGGCGCCGGTGGCTTTCAGCATCGAGCCGGCGGACATCGCCCGGCGGCGGCTGCGTAATCTCTGCCTCGCGTACCTTGCCGAAGGGGAAGGGGGCGCGGTGCTCTGCCTCGACCATTATCGAACGGCCAACACCATGACCGACACCATGGCGGCGCTCGGTGCACTCACCCATCTGGACGCGCCGGAGCGGGGCGAGGCGTTGGCCGCGTTCGAGGCCCGCTGGCGCGACGATCCTCTGGTGATGGACAAGTGGTTCGCGGTGCAGGCGGTGTCTCGCCTGCCCGATACCCTCGACCGGGTGCGGGCGCTGATGGCGCATCCCGCCTTCTCCCTCCGCAATCCCAACAAGGTGCGTTCACTCATCGGTGCCTTCTGTAACGCGAACCCCGTCCGTTTTCATGATGTCTCGGGAGAGGGGTACCGTTTTCTCGCCGATCAGGTACTGGCCCTCGATCCGCTCAATCCTCAGATTGCCGCGCGCCTGTTGCGCGCTATGGCCCGCTGGCGGCGTTACGACGAACCCCGTCAGCGGCTGATGCAGGCGCAACTGGAGCGTATCATGGCGGCAAAGGTCTCGAAGGACGTCTACGAGATCGCTGCCAAGAGTCTTCAAGCCCCCGAAAAGGAGGATTCTGTATGAGAAGTCTGGTCCTGGTCGCCCACGGCAGCCGCCGGGAGGCGTCGAACCAGGAGGTGCGCCATGTGGCCGAACAACTACAGGCGCGGGCGATGGATGTCTTCGACCGGGTGACGGCGGCGTATCTCGAACTTGCCGGTCCGACCATTCCCGAGGCCATCGAGAACTGCATCCGGGCCGGCGCCGACGAGGTAGTCGTGATCCCCTATTTTCTTGCCGCCGGGCGGCACATGAGTGACGACATTCCGGCAATCATCGAGGCGGCCCGGGAGGCGCACCCCGATGTATCCATCCGGGTGACCCCCTATGTGGGTGCCGCGCCGGGCGTGGTGGATTTGCTGTTGGATCTTGCCCGCGCGACGGACTAGTATAGGGGGGCGTCCACCCGCCGAGAACAAAGAAATGACGCCCGCCCTGCAGTTCCTGATCGCTGACGAACGTCCCCTTGCCGAACTGGAAGAACGCCTCAAGGCCCTGCTGTCGCTCCAGTTCGAGCCCGAAGAGCGGGTTGAGCGGCGTTATTACGACAGTTTTGACTGGCGGCTCTATCATCGCGATCTCTCCCTGGAGGCCGTTTTTGCCGGTGAACGCACCCAGTTGCGTCTGTTCGATCTGTTGGACGACAGCACCCGCGCCACCCTGGAGGTGACCGGCGAACCGCCGCGATTTGCCTGGGACTACCCCAAGGGCGCCCTCCGCGACAACCTGGAACCGATGCTGCAAGTGCGCGCCCTGTTGCCGGTGGTGACCATCCTCGCCCGTGCCCGCCGCATGCGGGTTCTCAACCGGGATGACAAAACCGTGGTGCGCCTGATGGTGGAGGAGGCGCGTTTTCGCGCGCCTCAGGGCGGCGCCGAGGGGGCGTTGGGGCGGTACCTGCGCCTCATCCCGGTACGCGGCTACGACAAGGCCATGCAACGCACCCGCAAGCTGTTGGAGAAGGAACTGGGTATCGAACCCCTCATGGAACATCCCATGCTGCGCGCCGTGGAGCTGAGTGGTCAGCGGGTGGGTGAGTACAGCACCAAGCTCGATTTCAAACTGAGTCCCAAGCGCCGTGCCGATCTGGTCGCCAAGGAGATCCACCTGCACCTGCTCAGGGTTCTGGAGGCCAACATCGAGGGCGCCAAGGCGGATCTCGATACCGAGTTTCTACATGACCTGCGTGTCGCCACCCGACGCATCCGCTCCGCCCTGACCCAGATCAAGGGCGTGTTCGAGCCGGATATCGTGGCGCATTTCAAGGCGGAGTTCGCCTGGATCCAGGAGATCACCGGTCCGACCCGGGACATGGACGTCTACCTGCTCAAGTTCGACGACTACCGCGGCAGTCTGCCCGCTTGGGTACGGCCGGACCTTACCCCCTTTCACGCCTTCTTGCTGGAGCGCCGTGCCGAGGCGCAGCGGCGTCTGGTGACGGCGCTGGAGTCGGCGCGCTTCCGGCGTATCATCGACGAGTGGCGCGGTTACTGCGAGGCGCCCGTACCGGAGCGCAGCCACCTGCCCAACGCCATCCGCCCGATCCATTGGGTCGCCTCCGAGCGTATCTGGCGGATGTACCGGCGGGTGATGAAAGAAGGGCGCGCCATCGACCAAAATGCCCCTGCGGAGGCGCTGCACGAGTTGCGCAAGAGCTGCAAGAAACTGCGCTATCTGATGGAGTTCTTCCAGGGCCTCTATCCCCGCCGGGCGTTCCGGCGTCTGCTCAAGTCGGTCAAGATCCTGCTCGACAACCTGGGCGACTTCCAGGATTTCGAGGTGCAGGCCCATACCCTGCGCGGCTTTGCCGAGCAGATGTTCGAGGAGAACAAGGCCGATGCTGACACCCTGATCGCCATGGGCATTCTGGTGGGCGACCTGCTCGATGGTCAGACACAGGCGCGGGCGGCGTTCGAGGAACGCTTTGGCCGCTTCGCCGAGAAGGCGAACCGCCGGCAATTCAAGCGACTCTTCAAGCCCAGTGGGCGGGAGTCCTGAGATGCGTATCGTCGCCGTGTACAACATCAAGGGCGGGGTGGGGAAGACCGCCACCGCGGTCAATCTCGCTTATCTTGCCGCGCGCACGGGGCGCCGCACCCTGATATGGGACCTCGACCCACAGGGGGCGGCCTCTTTTTACTTCCGCATCAAGCCCAAGATCAAGGGTGGCAGCAAGAAGCTGATCAAAGGCAAGCGCGACTTTGACGGCCTGATCAAAGGCACCGACTTCGAGAATCTCGACCTGCTGCCCGCCGACTTCTCCTACCGCCACATGGATCTGCTCCTCGACGACGCGAAAAAGCCCACCCATCAACTCCAACGCCTGTTGCGGCCCCTCTCGGAGGAATACGACTACGTGTTCCTCGATTGCCCGCCGAGCATCTCGCTGGTGTCGGAAAACGTCTTTGCCGCGGCGGACATACTGCTCCTGCCCATGATCCCCACCACCCTCTCGATTCGTACGCTCTCGCAGTTGGTGGATTTCTTTCGGCAGCATAGCCACAAGGGGATCCGGGTCCTGCCCTTTTTCTCCATGGTCGACCGGCGCAAGAACATGCATCTCGATGTGATGCAGAATCTGCCCAAAAAACTGAAAGGCATGCTCACGGCTTATGTCCCCTATGCCAGCGACGTCGAACGCATGGGTATCCACCGTACCCCGGTGGGTGAATTTGCCCCTGACAGCCTGGCTGCCAAGGCCTACGAGGCCTTGTGGAGAGAGGTGTCGGCGCGGCGGTGAAATGCATGGCGGGGGCTCGGGTGTGTGTCCGTCGTCCCCTTTATGACTCCACCGAATGTCCCGGCAGGGCAGGCGCCGACAATCCCCGCTCGCGCGCAAACAAGCGGTAGACAGCAGGCACCAGCACCAACGAGACGAGGGTGGAGAAGAGCAGGCCCGAGACGATGGCGACAGCGAGGGGCTGTAGCATTTCGGAGCCTTCACCCCAGGCAAGGGCCAAAGGGAGCATACCGACGACGGTGGTGAGAGTGGTCATGAGAATTGGGCGGAGGCGCAGGCGGGCGGCGCTGACAATGGCATCGTTCAATGTCCGACCGTGGCTACGTTCGACCTCGATATACTCGACGAGCACGATGGCGTTGTTGACCACGATGCCGGTCAGCATGATGAGACCGAGCCACACCGGCATGGAGACCGGCAGACCGGTGGCCCACAGTCCGAGGGCGACGCCAATGACGGCGAAGGGGACGCTGAGGATGATTACCAGCGGATTGCGCAGCGATTCGTACTGCACCGCCATCACGACGAAGACCAGGAACAGCGCCAGTCCAAGCAGCAGACTGCCCAAGTGGCGCGACTCGGTAAGGGTCTTCTCGCTGCCGGCTTCGGTGATGGAATAGCCCGGGGGCAGAGGGATATCCGTAATCATTTTCTTGACTTCATTCAGCAGGGCCTCGAAAGGTACCTCGCCCGTCTGCGAGGTGTTGATCTCCACCGCGCGCTGCTGACGTACGCGCAGGATGGTGGAGGGGGTGGGGACGATACGGATCTTGGCCACGTCGCCCAGGTGCAGGGGCACCCGTGGCGTGGTTTTGCTGAAGACGACGATGGAGGCCAGGTCGGCCGGGGTGCGGAGTTCGCTGGGTTCCAGGCGAAGGCGCACGGTCAGGCTGCGGTCGCCCTTGATGAAGTCGGTACTCTTGATGCCGCCGATGGCTGCCTTGAGCACCCGTCCCACGTCTTCCACCGAAAGGCCGAAGCTGGCCGCCCGCTCGCGGTCGACCGCGATAGCGATCTCCTGGCGTTTGGTGGCCGCCGTATTCCATACGTTGCGGAGTCCTTTGACTTTGCGTAGGCCTTCGGCCACCTTGGCGGCGAGGCGTTCCAACGTTTCGAGATCGGGACCGAGGATGCGCAGGGTGATGTCGTCGTCCCCCTGGCTCATGCGGATGCCGCGGATACCGCGGCTGTAGAGGCGCACCTTCGCCCCGACCAGTTTGGCCTCTCTCACCTTCGCCTCGACGCGCGCGATCCACGCCTCACTGCCGATGCCGCCCCTTGCCGCGATCGGTTTCAGGATCACCTGTATGTTCGCGCGGTTGGTGGCCTCATAGGTGCTGCGGCCGAACACGAAACCGCCGACTTGGGTGAAGTAGCTTTCCACCTCGGGCTGGTGCTGGATGATGGACTCCACCTTGCGGGTGATCTCGTCCATGCGGGCGAGGCTGATACCCTGTTCGGCGGTAATGCGCACCGAGACGCGCCCTTCGTCCATCTTCGGCAGAAAGACCTCCTCCGCCCGTTGCAATTCCGGCAGGGCCACGGCAAGACCGGCGATAAAGAACAGTGGCACCAGCCACGCCACTCTCAACAGCCGGGCGGTCAGCCGGCCGTAGCCAGCTTGCAGGGTGTCGAGGAGGCGATTCAACGTGCGCCGTAATGCCCCTTCACGGCCGGCCGGGGTACGGCCGGCGAGCGCCGGTACCAGCGTTAGGGCCACCACCAGCGAGGCGAGGATTGCGGCGGAGATGGTAAAGATCAGTTCCCGGAACAGCAGTCCCACCAGGCCGCCGATGAAGAGGAACGGCAACACCGCGGCGAGGTTGGTGGTGGTGGAAGCGACGATGGCGCTGTTGACCTCGGCCGCCGCCAGGCGTGATCGTTCGGCGGGCGGATCGTGAGGGTGCAGGCGCTGATGGCGGTAGATGTTCTCCAACATCACAATGGTGCTGTCCACCAGCATGCCGATGCCGAGGGCAAGTCCGCCAAGGGTCATGATGTTGAGCGTCAGCCCCCCCAAGGACATGAGGATGAAGGTGACCAGAATGGCGATGGGAATCGCGCTGCCGATGATGAGGGTGCGGCGCACGCTGCCGAGGAAGAGGTAGACCACCAGCATCGCCAGCAGTGCGCCGCTGGCGGCCGCGTTGACTGCGTTGTCGAGGGCCTGGCGCACATAGCGCGCCTCATCGTCCACCGGATGGATCTCGATCCCTGGCGGGATGACGCCGTTCTTCTGCAACTGGCCAACGCGGTTCTGCACCTCTTCGACTACATTGACCGTATTGGCCCGTGGCTGCTTCTGAATGGAGAGTTTCACGCCCGGCACGCCGTTGAGCCGGATCCGAAGCCGTTCCTCTTCCGCACCATCGATGACCCGCGCCACCTCGCCCAGGCGCAGCGGAACATTGTCCCTTTCGCCCGCCGTGATGGGCAGGTCGATCAAGTCGTCGAGGCGTTTGAAACGCCCGGCGGTGCGGCCGCTGATCTCCCGGCCGGGCAGCTCAAGGCGGCCGCTCGACACGTCTTTGTTGGCGGCCTCCAGGGCGTCGCCGATGTCGAGTATATCCAGTCCCAATCCGGCCAGTCGTTGCTGATCCGCCAGCACCTGGATCTCCTCCACCAGTCCGCCGCCCACCTCTGCGGCTGCCACCCCCGGCAGGTTTACCAGCCACTTGCCCAGGGTGTAGTCCACCCACCCGCGCAGTTCCACCGGATCTTGCAAGGGGGAACTGACGGCATACTCTGCCACCGGCCGTTGCGAAGGGTCCCATTTGTAGATCACCGGGGGCTCGATCGTGGTAGGGAGGAAACGCTTGGCGCGGTCGAGACGGGTGCTCGCGTCCCGCAACGCCTGGTCGATATCGGTGCCATAAGCGAACGAGAGGTCCACCGAACTGCTGCCTTCCCGGGTACGCGACTGGATGTAGATCGCGTTTTCGGTGATCGCCAACTGCTCCTCCAACTGGCGCGTCACCTGGTCCTCCATCACCTTGGCCGGGACGCCAGGGTCCGAGACGCGCACGCGGACCTCCGGGTAGATGATATGGGGCAGCAGATCGATGCCGAGGCGGCCGAGGGCGAACAGGCCGAGCACCATCACCGCCAAGGTGATCATCACCACGCCGATGGGGTGGTGGATGGACCAGGCGGCGAGGCCGCCGGTGCGTTCAGCCAGCCGTATCTTCGGCGCGGTCATGGAGCGGTTTTACCTTTTGGCCGTCGCGCAGGCCGAGGAAGCCGCGCACGATCAGAGTCTGCCCCGGGTGCAATCCCTCGACGATCTCCACCCGGTCGGCGAGGCGCGCGCCGCTGCGCACCGGCGTGCGACGGGCAATGCCTTCTCCAGCGTCGTAGAGGTAGACGAAGGCCTCTTTGCGATCACGTTGCAGGGCGGCGAAGGGGATCGTCAGCCGTTTTCGCGCGGCGGTCTTCAGCGTTACCCGGCAGAACTGGCCGGCACGGGCCTCCGGGGGGATGGCGTCGAAGGCGATCTCCACAGTACCCATGCGGGTCTTGGGGTCGAGCTGGGGATGGATGCGGCGGATGTGGCCGGGGAAGGCGCGGCCGTCGAGGGCGTCGATGCGGATTTCAACGGCGTCGCCCGTTTGCAATCGCGCCAGTAACAACTCGGAGAGCTTCGATTCGGCGATCAATGAATCGGGGTCGGCCAGGGTGAGGAGATGGGTGTGTCTGGCCACCACGTCGCCGGGTTCCGCCAGGCGCTCCGTGACCACGGCATCGAAGGGGGCCTTGATCACGGTGTATTGCAGACGCTTCTCCAGCAGCCGCTGTTCCGCCTGGGCGATCTCCAAGGCGGTGCGGGCCTGAGCCACCTCGTCCTCCGAGGCGGCGTTCCTGGCCAGCAGATTGCGCACCCGGCGCAGGTCGATCTGGGCCTGACGGGTGGTGGCGCGCGCCTTGGCCAGCTCCAGTTGCAACAGGTCGGCATCGATTCGCAGCACCACGGCGCCCTTGGCGACCCGGTCGCCCTCGAAATAGGGCAGGGCGGTGATGGCCCCTTCCTCCCGGTTGTCGATGTGAACGCTGCGACGCAGCTTGAGGGTGCCGGGACGTACGTAGGTGATGCGGGTGGGGTGGGCTTCAAGGGTCATGACCTCGACCAGGTGGTTCCGGGGGGCGCGCTTTTGGGACGTGCCGGCCGGGCGCTCCGCGCAGCTACTGGCGAACACCAGCACCGAGACCAGAAGGAGCAGGCGGCCCATGCGTTCAGGTGATGGGATAGGTCTTGCCGATGGCGTGGGTCTTTGGATGATAGTGCTTGATCTTCCGCTTGACGTTGCGCTGCACGATGATCCCCTGGATCTGCCATGCCTTGCCTTTCAGTTCAATGTCGGGATATGCGGGATTCTCCGCCACCAGACGGCCGTTCCCCTCGTCGTCCTGTATATAGCGCCTGAACCAGCGTTCGCCCTCCACCTCGGCGATGATGTAGGCGCCGTTGTAGCACACCTCGGAGGGGGTGATCACGATGATGCACTTGTCCGGGAACTCCGGCTCCATGCTGTCGCCCAGCACTTGAAGGGCATAGGGTTCGTTGTAACTGCAATCGGCGTATTCGCTGCTATCGTGTTCCATCGTCGATCCTCCGGGAATCATCTGGCCGCCTCATGATAGACTTTGCGGCACCCCGATTCCCATGATGATTTGTCGGGTAGAATCAATCTCTTGCCGCAAGGCGTTGTTGAAGAACATTCTAGCATGCCTCATTACGTCCAGGCCCAGACGCGGGTCCACGAAGACCGGCGCGACTGGCACAACCTGCGCGCCATGGTGCCCTTTCTATGGGAGTACCGGGGGCGGGCGCTGTTTGCGCTGTTGTGTCTGGTGCTGGCCAAGGTGGCCAACGTGGGTGTGCCGCTGGCGTTCAAGCAGATCGTGGACGCCCTGGGACCGCGCGATACGGCATTGGTGCTGCCGGTGAGCCTGCTGGCCGCCTACGGTGTGCTGAAACTGGCGAGTAGCGCCTTCAACGAGTTGCGCGACGCGGTGTTTGCTCGGGTCCGCTATCATGCCATGCGGCGGCTCTCCACCCGGGTCCTGAAGCATCTCCATGAGCTTTCACTGCGTTTCCATCTGGAACGCCAGACGGGCGCTATCTCACGCGACCTGGAACGGGGTACCCGATCGGTCAGTTCCATCCTCAACTACATGGTGTTCAGCATCATCCCGATGGTGGTGGAGTTCAGTTTGGTCGCCGCGGTATTGCTCGTCCAGTACGACCCGGTGTTCACCTTCGTCACCTTCGTCACCGTCGGGATCTACGTGGCCTTCACCTTTGCCGTCACCGAGTGGCGCATGGAGTATCGCCACACCATGAATCGACTCGACTCACGGGCCAATACCCAGGCCTTCGACAGCCTCATCAACTATGAGACGGTGAAGTATTTCGGTAACGAGCGGCTGGAGCTGGAACGTTTCGACCATACTCTGGAGGGCTGGGAACAGGCAGCGGTGAAGAGCCAGACCTCCATGTCATTGCTCAACTTCGGTCAGGGCGCGATCATCGCGGTGGGCGTCACGGCGATCATGTTCTTCGCCGCCCATGGAGTGGTGCAGGGGCGCATGACCCTCGGCGATCTGGTACTGGTCAATGCCTTTCTGCTCCAGCTCTTCATCCCCCTCAACTTTCTTGGCATCGTCTATCGCCAGATCAAGTATGCGCTGGCCGACATGGACCTGATCTTCAAACTGCTGGAGCGGCAGCCGGAGATCCGGGACAAGCCGGGCGCATCACCGTTGCGGGTCACGGAAGGCGCCATCCGCTTCGAGCACGTGGACTTCGCCTACCAGCCCAACCGGCAGATCCTGCGCGACGTGGACTTCGAGATTCCGCCGGGGCGCAAGGTGGCGGTGGTGGGTCACAGCGGGGCGGGCAAGTCGACCCTGGCGCGGCTGTTGTTCCGTTTCTACGATGTGACCGGCGGGCGCATCCTCATAGACGATCAGGACATCCGCGAAGTGACCCAGGCGAGTCTGCGGGAAGCCATCGGCATCGTGCCTCAGGACACGGTGCTGTTCAACGACACCATCTACTATAACGTTCTCTACGGCCGGCCGGACGCCAGCCGCGAGGAGGTGGAGCGGGCAGCGGAGATGGCCCATATCCTGACTTTCATCGAATCCCTGCCCGAGGGTTGGGAGACAGTGGTGGGGGAGCGCGGACTGAAGCTCTCCGGTGGCGAGAAGCAGCGTGTGGCCATCGCCCGCGCCATCCTCAAGCGGCCGCGCATCCTGGTGTTCGACGAGGCCACCTCCTCGCTCGACAGCCACACCGAGCAGGCGATCCAGGAGACCCTCAGAGAGGTGGCCGCCAACCATACCACGCTGGTGATCGCCCACCGCCTCTCCACAGTGGTGGATGCCGACAGGATCCTGGTGATGGCACAGGGGCGGATCGCGGAGCGTGGCACCCATGCGGAACTGTTGGCCCGAAAGGGGCTGTACAGCCGCATGTGGGCGCTGCAACAGCAGGACCGAGAGGCAGTGACGGAGGGGGGCGAATGAAGGTCTATCTGGTCGGCGGTGCGGTGCGCGACAGGTTGCTGGGGCTGCCTGTGAAGGAACGCGACTGGGTGGTGGTGGGGGCCACGCCGGAGGAGATGGTTGCGGCCGGCTACAGGCGCGCGGATGCCGCCTTCCCCGTGTTTCTGCACCCGGAGACCGGCGAGGAATATGCCCTCGCGCGCACCGAGACCAAGGTAGGGCCGGGTTACAAGGGGTTCGAGGTGGATGCGGGACCGCATGTGACCCTGGAACAGGATCTTCGACGCCGCGACCTCACCATCAATGCCATGGCCGAAGACCCTGTCACGGGCGAGATCATCGATCCCTTCGGCGGTTGCGACGACCTCGACGACGGGCTGCTGCGCCATGTCACTCCCGCCTTCGTCGAAGACCCGGTGCGCCTGCTGCGCGCCGCCCGCTTCGCCGCCCAACTGGGGCGATGGGGTTTCCGGATGGCGCACGGGACCTTCGGGCTCCTCAAACGCATGGCGGCCGCCGACGACCTGTTGTCCCTGCGTCCCGAACGCATCTGGCGCGAGATGCGCAAATCGCTGCAGGCCGATCAGCCGTGGCGCTTCTTCGACACCCTGTACAGGTGCGGTGCGTTGCCACGGCTGATCCCCGAGTTCGACCTGCCCGCACCCGGTGGACATCGTGGGCGGCAGTTGGAGACGCCTTTCCAGGCCCTGCAACGGGCGGTGGAGGCGGGCGGCGCCGTGCCGGTGCGTTTTGCGGTGGTGATGTATGAGGCGGCGCGGCAGTCCGGCGATGTGGAGGGTTTTTGTCACCGGCAACGGGCAGGGCGGGAGTGCTGTGAGCTGCTGGCGCTGCTGGTGGCCACGGGAGAGGGGCTGCGGAAGGCCCAAACGCTGGACGCCGAGGCGCTGCTCGACCTGCTTGAGCGCTCCCGCGCCTTCCAGCAGCCGGAGAGATTCCGCTCGTTACTGGACGCCGCCTCGGCGCTCTGGCCCGGTTTTGCCCCCACCGGCCGGTCGCGTCTGGAGCATGCCCTGGCCGCGGCCTCGGGCATCGACGGCCGGGCCCTGGTGGCGGAGGGGTTGCGGGGGAGCGAGGTCGGCGATGCCCTGCGGCGCCGGCGGACGACGGCGATCAGAGACGTGTTGGGGCATGCGTGATATTAACCCGGCAACAATATATATTGTTGCCGGGTTAATAGCGTGTTCCGATCCGGCGGTCCTGCTATCATCGGGATTGGGTATTCGTCTTTATCCCACTGAAACAAAAGGGTAAATCAGGAAACACGGCCGCGTGCCGGAAGATCGAATCAAATACTACGGTAATTAAGGAGTTAAAGCCCCGCTGTCATGGCAGTCACCGAACATGATCCGCGTCTGATGAACACCGTTCCCCAAGGGGGGTGGTTCCAGCGCCTGCTGGATCGCTCCGCGGTGGTTCGCATCCTGGTCGCCGGCCGTCTGCTCTGGCCGATCGGAATTCTGGCGGTCACGCTCTTTGTCTCGCTGCTGTTGGCGATCCTGGCCTATTTTGGATTGCTCGGCCATAGGGCGGCGGTTGCGGCGTTGTTGGTGGGGATGGTGATATCCGCGCTCACCTTTCTCATCGCTGGCGAGCGCCTTCGCCGGCAGCTTCTCAAACCCCTCGCGCGCCTGGAGCAGTCGGTGGCGCAGGTGTGTCAGGGTGAACCCGGGGCGCGGTTGCCGCTGGACGAGGAGCGCGGCGTGCTGGACACCATGGTACGGGACATCGACAGCCTCAGCGAGGAGTTGACGGATCTCTATGAAGACATGGACAGCCGGGTGGCAAGACAGACGACGCGTCTGGCGCAGAAGACCGGTGCCTTGCGCATCCTCTACGACATCGCGGCGAGCATCAATCACGCCGATGACCTCGACGCCCTGTTGCTGCGCTACATGCGGGTGATGAAGGAGATGGTCAACGGCCGTAGCGCCACCATGCGCCTGCGCAGTGCCGATGGTCAATTGCGTCTGATCGGCTGCATCACCCCCCAGGGCGAGTCGATGCGGGAACACGAGATGTTGCCGGTACAGCTTTGCCGCTGCGGACGTACGCTTTCCCCCGGCGATATCCTGTGCGAGCAGAATGCCGGGGAGTGCAGCAGGCTCAACGGCCGGCGCATGTACGGCGCCGACGAGGTCGAACAGATCCTTGTGCCGCTCGAATACCAAGGCAGCGAACTGGGACTGTGCACCTTGTACGTGACGCATCCCGGTGTCTCGGGACGGGAGGATATCCTCGAACTGCTGTCCACCATCGGCAACCATCTTGGCATGGCCGTCGCCAAACAGCGCTCGGATGCGGAGGCGCGGCGGCTGTCGATTGTGGAGGAGCGCAATCACCTGGCGCATGAACTGCACGATTCCCTTGCCCAGACCCTTGCCAGTCTGCGATTCCAGGTGCGCATGCTGGAGGAGACGCTGGAGCAGAAAGGGGGCACCCCGGAGGCGCGTCACGAGGCGCAGCGAATTCGCAACGGGCTGGACGAGGCGCATACCGAGTTGCGGGATCTGCTCAACAGCTTTCGTGCCCCGATGGGCCACCGGGGGCTCGATCAGTCGTTGGAAAAGCTGGTGGAGCGTTTTCGCCAGGAAACGGGCATATCGACCTTTCTGCAACAGCATTGCAGAAACCCTCAGCTCAGCGCCAACGAGGAGATGCAGATGGTGCGCATCGTTCAGGAAGCCCTGACCAACATCCGCAAGCATGCCAATGCCCACACGGTCCGGGTGTTGCTGCGCTGCCAGGCGCCGGGGACCTACGTATTGTTGGTGGAGGACGATGGCGTTGGCTTCGAAGGGGTCGCGCCGGAGGGGCATCCAGGCGAACACATCGGTCTTTCCATCATGGAGGAGCGCGCCCGCCGTATTGGGGGTAGCCTGCGCATCGAGAGCGAGGCCGGCGAGGGGACGCGCGTGGAATTCATCTTCAAACCGGGCGAGCGTTTGCGCACCGCCCAGCGGGGGATGCACTGATGCGGGTTCTGCTGATCGATGATCACGCCTTGTTCCGCATTGGCCTCCAGGAATTGCTGGAGCGCCGGGGGATCGATGTGATCGATGCCGCCGGTGACTGCGAAAAGGGCATCGAGCTGGTGATCGAGAAGCAACCGGACGTGGTGTTGCTGGACATGCGCATGCCGGAAATGACCGGTCTGGAGGTCCTCAAGCGGTTGAGGGCGGCGGGGCAGTCGATGCCTATCGCCATGCTTACCACCAGCCGGGACGAAAAGGACGTGATCGACTCCTTGCAGATGGGTTCGCAGGGCTACCTCCTCAAGGACATGGAACCGGACGAACTCATCAGCGCACTCGGCGAGATCGTCGATGGTGGCACGGTGGTGGCCAAGGAGCTGACCTCGGTGCTGGCCAAGGCGGTTCAGGGCGAACATGAGCCCGAGGAAGAGGAGAAGACCTCCTTCTCCGACCTCACCCCCCGTGAACGGGAGATCCTCTGTCACCTTGCCGAAGGTCAGAGCAACAAGGTCATCGCCCGCAATCTCGGTATCTCCGACGGGACGGTGAAGCTCCACGTCAAGGCGATCTTGCGCAAGCTGGAGGTCCACTCGCGCGTCGAAGCCGCCGTCATTGCGGTGGAGGAGAATCTCTGTGACCGCGGCGGAGAAGAATAACCCACCCCATCGAGAGCAGTACCCCTATGAACAGATTCATCCAACTCATCCAAAACTGTCTGACTGATGTCCGGGAGATCATGCCCTGGGACCTGGAGGAACGCCTGCAGGAAAAGCCGGACCTGATGATCCTCGACGTGCGCGAGCCCTATGAATACGATGCCATGCATATCGAGAACTCCATCAACGTGCCTCGCGGTATTCTCGAGTCTGCCTGCGAATGGGACTATGAAGAGACCATCCCCGCGCTGGTCCGCGCCCGTGAGCAGGAGATCGTCGTCGTCTGCCGGTCGGGCTATCGCAGCGTACTCGCAGCGAATTCCATGCAGGTCCTTGGATACAAGAACGTGGCCTCGCTTCAGACTGGCTTGCGGGGCTGGAACGACTACGAACAGCCGCTGGTGGACAAGGACGGCAACCCCGTCGATCTGGAGGCGGCCGATGACTACTTTACCGCCCATCTCCGTGAAGACCAGAGGCGCCCGCCGGACTGGGTGGATGAAATCTGATGAGATATTAACCCGGCAACACTCTATATCGTATTCAGCCGTGGCGTGCCGGCCCGCAGGCTGCGTTGCCCCATCTTGCTGTAGAGTGACTACAGCGGCGATGGGGCGCCTTGCTGCGAACCGGGTTGCCTTCTCGGCACTAACGGTATTCCCACTCCGTGCGGGGCGTGCCTACGCCTCCGTGCCGGGTTCGACCGGGGAAGTTGCGCCTTGTTCCGAGCGGTCCGGGGCCTCGTACCATGCCAGCTTTTCATGGAGTTGCACCACCTCCCCAACGATGATGAGGGTGGGGGGCTTCGGCTGTTTCTCCTTTACGATATCGCCGATATTGCTCAGCGTGCCGGTATAGACCCGCTGTTGCTGGGTGGTACCCTGTTCGACGAGTGCCACGGGCATGTCCGCCGGGACGCCGTGGGCCTGGAGCTCGCGTACGATCACCGGGAGACCGACGAGTCCCATATAGAAGACCACGGTCTGATGGGGTTGGGCGAGTTGCTGCCAGTTGAGGTTCATGCTGCCGTCCTTGAGGTGCCCGGTGACGAAGGTGACCGACTGGGCATAGTCCCGGTGGGTGAGGGGGATGCCGGAGTAGGCGGCGCAGCCGGCCGCTGCAGTGATGCCGGGCACCACCTGGAAAGGCACCCCCTCTGCCGCCAGCGTGTCGATCTCCTCTCCGCCCCGTCCGAAGATGAAGGGATCGCCGCCTTTCAGCCGCAACACCCGCTTGCCTTCCTTGGCGAGCCGCGCGAGCAGGGCATTGATCTCCTCCTGGCGCATGGCGTGGTGGTTGCGTTCCTTGCCGACATAGATGCGCTGGGCGTCCTGCCGCGTCATCTCCAAGATGGGTTTGGCCACCAGGCGGTCATAGACCACGACGTCCGCCTGCTGCATCAGGCGCAGGGCGCGGAAGGTGAGCAGGTCAGGATCCCCGGGACCCGCGCCCACGAGGTAGACCTCTCCCATACTGCTGTCGTGCTCTTTGGAGAGCGCCTGTTCCATGGCCGCGTCCGCATCCTCCTGATGACCGGTGAAGATGCGTTCAGCCACTCCCCCCTGAAGGATGTCGTCCCAGAAGCGGCGGCGTTGCTCCATCGTTTTGAAGCGGTCCTTGACCCGGTCGCGATAGCGGCGGCACAGCTCGGCGAGCCTACCGTATCCCGCGGGGATCAGTGATTCCAGCCGCGCGCGCATGAGGCGCGCCAGGACCGGCGATGCGCCGCCGGTCGAGACCGCCACGATGACAGGCGAGCGATCAATGACGGAGGGCATCACGAAGCTGCAGAGGTCGGGCTGGTCGACGACGTTCACCGGGATATTGCGTGCCCGGGCAAGCCCGGCAATCTGGCGATTGACCTCCGGATTGTCCGTTGCTGCGATGGCCAACACGGTGTTTTCCAGATCGGTGGCATCGAATGCCTTGTCGAGGTGATCGACCTTGCCTTCGTCACGTAATTGAGCCAGCTCCGGCGTCAGTTCCGGCGCTACGATGCGAACGCGTCCGCCCGCTCTGCGCAAGGATCTGACCTTGCGTTCCGCCACGTCACCGCCACCGGCAACGAGGCAAGGTTTGTCTTTGATGTCGAAGAATATCGGCAGAAATTCCATGGGCGGTTGCTTCTATGGGTTGTGGCGCACGGCGGAGACGACGCTCAGGTTGAATTTATTTGAACATATTAATATACTAATCCGCTCAGTTATTCAAACGAGGTCTATGGCGTGATATCTGAAATCGAATCCCATGAGCTTCAATCACAAATGGAACGTGACAGCGATTTTATGCTTATCGATATCCGGAGTGAAGGAGAAGTTGCCCGGGGGGTATTGCCGGGCGCGATGCACCTGCCCATGCATCTGATCCCGATGCGCCTGGCGGAGCTGCCAAGAGACAAGGATCTGGTGCTCTATTGTCATTCAGGCGCCCGTTCGTACCACGCCTGCGCTTTTCTCAAGCAGCAGGGGTTCGATAATGTATTCAACCTGCGTGGCGGCATCCTCGGATGGGCGCGCAGTGGCTACGATGTGGCGGCCCAGCTCGCGGGATAGAGCGATAACAGATTGATGTGACTAAGAAATATGTGGCGTTGTGGAAGGGAGAAACGCGCTGGGGAACAGTGGCGCAGGAAGATGAAACTTGCGTTTCAACAGCGCATCGCATATAAAAAGCAGTTCTAGAGTTTTCTCATATTCTAAACAAATGATTTGGAGGTTAGAAAAATGGCGGATTTCGACCAAGAGTTGGATGCAAGCGGTTTGAACTGTCCCCTGCCTATCCTGCGCGCGAAAAAGGCGCTGGCGGGCATGGATGCTGGCAAGGTGCTGCACATCATCGCCACCGATCCCGGCTCCGTCAAAGATTTCGAGGCTTTTTCCAAGCAGACCGGCAACGAGCTGATGGAATCGAAAGAAGAGGGTGGCAAGTTCCACTTTTTGATCAAGAAGGCCTGACTTTGATCTGTGTAATCTGAACGACGCAGGAGGACATCCGATGGATGAGAAGAAGCTGGCCATTATCGCCACCAAGGGATCTTTGGACTGGGCGTATCCGCCTTTTATCCTCGCTTCGACAGCGGCAGCTCTGGGTTATGAGACCGAAATCTTTTTTACTTTCTATGGCCTCCAGTTGTTGAAAAAGAAGCTAGACCTCGAGGTGACGCCCCTGGGTAATCCGGGTATGCCGATGCCGATGGGAATGGACAAATGGTTCCCCGTGCTGGGTCTGGCCTTGCCGGGCATGCAGTCGATGATGACGTCCATGATGAAAAAGAAAATGAAGGAAAAGGGCGTGGCGAGCCTTGATGAACTGCGTGAACTCTGCCAGGAGGCCGAGGTCAAGCTGATTGCCTGCCAGATGACGGTGGACCTTTTCGAGATGGATACCAAGGAGTTCATCGACGGTGTGGAGTATGCGGGCGCGGCCGCCTTCTTTGAATTCGCCGGGGAAAGTGATATCTGCTTGTATATCTGACCGGCGGCGCGATCTCGTCCGCTGTTGCGTTCCGTAATGGACCTGAAAAAGCCTCCCGAGTCATCGGGGGGCTTTTTTCGTGGAGGGGGCGGCAGTGCATTTTTTTGATTGTTTACACATATTTTGTGTGTCGGGGGTAAAAATCGGGAGGAACAGATGCAGGAGGAGTGGAAGATGAGGCGCTTTTTTCTGATTGTCCTGGTGAGCCTTCTGGTCGTCACGGGATGCGCCGTAAACCCCGTGACGGGAAAGAATGAACTGAGCCTTGTTCCCGAGTCATGGGAACTGGGAGTGGGTAAGAAACAATACGCCCCCATGCGGCAGGCCCAGGGCGGCGACTATGTGGTGGATCCCTCGGTGCAGGCCTACGTCGCCGAGGTGGGGCAGCGCCTCGCGGCGGTCTCCGACCGTAAACTCCCTTATGAATTCAAGGTGCTGAACGATTCCACACCCAATGCCTGGGCGCTTCCCGGTGGCAAGATCGTGGTCAATCGCGGGTTGTTGACGGAACTGAAAAGCGAATCGGAACTGGCGGCTGTCCTCGGACACGAGATCGTGCACGCCGCGGCCCGTCATGGTGCAAAGGGGATGCAGAGGGGAATGTTGTTACAGGGCGCACTGTTGGCGACCACCATCGCCTTACACGGAAAGGAATACGCCAATCTGGCCCAACTCGCAGGCGGCATCGGGGCCAAGCTCATCAGCCAGAAATTCAGTCGGGAGGCAGAGAGTGAAGCAGACCACTATGGCATGGTCTATATGTCGCGGGCGGGCTACGATCCCCAGGGGGCGGTCGAGCTTCAACGTACCTTTGTCAAGCTGTTCGAGAAACGCAAGCCGAGCTGGCTGAGCGGCCTGTTTGCCAGCCATCCCCCTTCCAGGGAACGCCTGGAGGCCAATATCCGAGAGGCAGCCGAACTTCCCAAGGGCGGAGAGGTGGGGCAAGCGCGCTATCTGAAGCGCATGGCCCATGTGCTCAAGACCAAGGACGCCTATGTTGCCTACGACAAGGCAAAAGCGGCATTGAAGAAAGGGGATATGGCCGCTGCGCGGGGTCTGCTGGACAAGGCAATCGCCATTGAACCGCGGGAGGCCCATTTCTACGCGCTGAAGGGCGATATCGAACGCAAACGGGGGCATCGCCGATTGGCAAAGCGCTATTATGACAAGGCAGTGAAGCTGAACAGCGGGTTCTTCTATTACTACCTCCAGCGGGGGATGCTGGAAGGCAGAATGGGCGCAAGGGCGGCGGCGCGTGCGGATCTGCTGCAGAGTGCGAAACTGTTGCCAACTGCGGATGCCTATAATGCGCTTGGAAACATTGCCCGTATCGAGGGCGATGTGTCGACCGCCAAGCGGTTCTATGCCCAGGCGGCGGAGAGCAAGAGCCAAGCGGGAAAATCGGCGTATGCCTCGCTGGTGAAACTCGATCTGCCGGAAAATCCGGGTAAATATATCAAAGTCAGGACGGGGATCAGTCAGCAAGGCCAATTGATTGCCGAGCTCAGCAATCCTACGCCCTATGGCGTGGGTGACATCGTCATAGCCGTGCGTTATCCCACCTCGGCCGGGCAGTTACGCGATGCGACCAAGGCCGTTTACGGCTATCTGCCCTCTGGCCGCCAAATGCGCGTGCCCCTGGGGTCGGGTTTCCCGCCAGAGGCGGGCGGGCGTGTGCAGGGCATGGTTATTCGGGCCAGGATCCTGAAGTAGCCGCGGCTTCGATCGGGAAAAGAAAAAAGCCGGGCGATTGCCCGGCTTTTGGTCTGGACAGAAGGATCATTCCGTCTCAGGCGGGTGCCCCTGGCGCGCTTCCATGTCCTTGTGAGCCGTTTCCTTGACCTTGTCCATCAACTCCGCGCCCTTCTCCTTGGCCTTGTCCAATAACTCTCCAGACTTGGCGGCGTCGACCGCGGCCTTGGTTTTGTCTTTCGCGGTCTCGTAGGCTTCTTTCGTATGCTCTTTGGCGGATGCTATCATCTCCTTACCCTTCTCCGCGGCGTTGTGCGCGGTTTCCTTGGCCGCCTCCAACGCCGTGGAGCCCATCTGCTTGGCCTGTTCCTTGAGTTTGTGGGTGGCCGAGTCCGGGTTGTCACTGCATGCGGACAGGCCCAGGGCCGCGCTTATCATTACGATTCCAAGAAAATGCCGTTTCATGGTTCCTCCGAACGTGTTTTACCGTGGAAATAGGAAGCTTTGAATTATACTCATAGTGGATGCTTCAAAACGTCAACAATCGCTACCGGGCTATTAACCCGGCAGCAATATATATCGTATTCAGCCGCGGCCTGCGCCGGACCTGCGTTCCAATGTTTGGCAAGGGAACGACCCTTGCCTGCGCACTGCGCCTTGTTCCGGCGCCTGCCTGAAGCCCTGAATGCGATATATATTGTTGCCGGGTTAATAGAAACGCCAGCTGACCTGCGCGCTGACAATGTCAACGCTGGCGTCGTATTTTCCATTGAGCGCTCCGCGCGTCAGATTTTCCTTTCCGAAATCCGAGAAGAAGCCCGTTGGCTTTTCGATGGCCGGATCGCGTATGAAGAGGTGCGCGTAACCGATATCGAAGGTAAAGGCATCGGAGAGACGGAAGCCTGCACCCAATGCCAGCCATATCCTGTCTTCACCGGGAATACGGGGCGTGCGGTGAGCGGGGTCGGGGATGGGGGTCTGGTCATACGCCACGCCGCCACGAAAGATCCAGTGACTGCCCGCCGGCCTGTAGCTGCTGCCCACCGACATGCGCATCGAGTCCTCCCAAGCGAGGGTGGTGACGCCGTCATTGGCCCCGCTGTCGAATTTGAAACGCAGCTCCTGGAGGGAACTCCAGTTGGTCTTGGTGATGTCGGCCATAACGGTCCATTGGTCGTCGATCTGATGGACCACACTGAGCGAAACGGAGGAGGGCAGGGTGACATCCGCTCTGACGCCGGTATCCACGAGGTGGGCGCCGGTGGCCAATGCGGCGACGGCGGCCGGTACGGTGAAGTCGGCGTCTCCAGTGAGTGAATGCTTGACTTGCGAGCGATAGTGCACGCCGATGCGGGTGGCCTCGTCCGCCTTGACGAGCAGGCCCAGATTATATCCCCAACTCCAGTCATCCCCGGATACGCTGGCGTAACCGTCCTGCGACCCGGGCGGTAGACCCAGGCCCGGACCAAAGGGGGCGGGAACACTGGCGATGGTGCCAAAGTCGATCGCATTGGTCAGCTCGGCGTCGATGTATTGATAGTCGATGCCGGCGCCGACGCTGATGCGGTCGTTGATCTTGTAACCGATGGCGGGGTTGACGTTGACGGTCTTCACCTCCGACCGGATCGCATGATAGCGCCCCACCCAGTCCTTGTCGTATTCGGTGGCCAGGCCGAAGGGGGCGTTGATTCCAAGTCCCAAGACCAGATTATCCGAGTAACGGTGGGAGAAGTAGAGGTGAGGGACCGCCTTTGTTTCGCCTCCATCGCCACCATTGCCGCCAGTAAGAGGAGTACCCGTCAGGCCGAAGGTGGAACCCTTGTTGGTGAACTTGGCTTGGGGAATCACAACGTGGACGCCGACGATGCCCTCCGTGCCGTCGAGTTCGGTCAGCCCGGCCGGATTGAAATAGACCGTGGTGGCATCCGAGGCCTCTGCGGCGCCGCCGGCGTAGGCGGTGCCCATGGCCGAGACGCTTTGCTCGATGAGTTGAAACCCCGATGCATGCGCTGCGCCGTAACCCGCCATTAGCGCCATGCTGCATGCAAGGGAAAGGATGTGTCTGTTACTGGAGCATTTTGTTGTCATAGTGTCCCCCACCGAACGGATTTGATCTGGGCGCCGGAACCTTACGTGGCTGAATGTTGTACTTGCTGGATCGTCTATACCGGAATGCGGTCTATCGATCCGCTCCTTCTGCGCGGTGAACCCTCACCGCGGGGCGCGCCGTTGAGGCTAAGATATTTGGCAACGGATTTCCAGTCGCTTCGACAGCAGGTGGGACAGAACGGTTACGGCATACCTGCATAGAGATATTTCTTAATATAGCGAAAATATGTTATAAGTTCATTTTATTGGTGGGCTAGGAGTCTGTCGGATTTAGGATTAATCTACTCGGCAACTGCTCCATGCGTTGCGCTACCTCCTGCATCCATGCAGTCGTGCGCGGGTGGGAACGCGGTCCATTTTTCCTCGACTTTGAAGGAAAATTCCTTGTGTGGACAAGGATCAAGCAAGGGCGCGAGCGATTTCATGAATAATCGGGGCCAAGTAAGAAAACAATCTCGGGCGTAGACGGGGAACGATATGGCGGATCGCAGACTGCAGGTTTTTCATACGGTGGCACGTTTGTTGAGCTTTACCAAGGCGGCCGAGGCGTTGCATATGACCCAGCCTGCGGTTACATTCCAAGTCCGGCAACTGGAGGAGTATTTCAATACCCGTCTGTTCGACCGTACCCACAATCGGATCAGCCTGACCGAGGCGGGCAAGCAGGTCTTCGGTTATGCCGACAAGATTTTCGAGTTGTACACGGAAATGGAGAATTCGGTGAGGGAGATGACAGGGGAGGTCCGCGGCGCCTTGTCCATCGGCGCAAGCACGACGATTGCCGAATACATGCTTCCCGCCTTGCTTGGGGATTTCAAGGCCAGATACCCGGAAGTCACCGTTCACCTCAAGGTGTCCAACACCGAGGGGGTGGTCTCCATGGTGGAGAACAACGCCATTGACCTGGGCGTGGTGGAGGCCCCGGTTTCCAACAAGAACCTCGTGGTCGAGGTCTGCAAGCAGGATCAACTGGTGGCCATCGTACCGCCAACACACGAACTTGCCGGACGCGAGACGACGCATCTCACGGAACTTCTGGCCTATCCCTTCATCTGTCGGGAAGAGGGATCGGGCACGAGGGAGGTCATCAACGAATATATGAACGAAATCGGTGGCGGCAAGGCCCATTTGAACGTGTCCATGGAACTGGGCAGTCCGGAAGCGGTGAAGGGCGCGGTGGAAGCAGGAATGGGGGTTTCCGTGGTGTCGCGGGCCACGATCCAGAAGGAGCTGAAACTGGGTTCGCTGGTGGCGCTAAGACTCGATCCACCAATGAAGCGACCGTTCTCCTTTGTCCACCAGAAACAGAAATTCCGCATGCAGGTCATGGAGGAACTGCTGGAGTTCGCGCGTGGTTATTGCGAAGTCTACGAGATCCCCCCCTTGCCCCAACGGGAGGTCGGCTGACATTGCTGCCGACGTTGCATTCCGGACCCACGCGCCACCGCAGGCTGCTACACATTGTCGATCGGCTGGATGCCACCGATCAGGCGGCCGTACTGGCGTTTGCCGAGTTTCTTCTCCAGCGTAAAGCGAAGGCCGAAGACGCCCAGCCGCCGAAGGACATGGCCCCTCATCCGATCCCGCGTCCGGAAAAGGAGTCGGTGGTCGGTGCCATCAAGCGGTTGGCGAAGACCTATCCCATGCTCGACCGGCAGGCAATGCTGCATGAGACATCGACCCTGATGGGGGAGCACGTGATGCAGGGACGCGAGGCCAAGGCGGTGATCGACGATCTGGAGGCCCTGTTTGCCCGCCACTACGACTTTTTTTGCCAGAAACAGGGGAAGGGAGAGGAGAGTGAAGATGGTTGAACAGGGATGTGGGGCTCTGAGGCGTGTAGCGTGCAGATTCTGACAGACTGGTTCAAAAAGTATTTCACCGATCCTCAGATCGTCTCGCTGGCCGTGGTGCTGGTGATCGGTTTTACGGTGGTGCTCTTCTTCGGCAACATGCTGATGCCGGTGCTCGCCAGCATCGTCATCGCCTATCTGCTGGAAGGGCTGGTGTGCAGGCTGGAAAGGATCGGGTTATCACGCCTGATGGCCACGATCATCGTATTTTCGGTCTTCATGATGTTCGTACTGGCGATCTTCTTCGGCCTGCTACCACGCATTTCCCGCCAGGCAACGGAGCTGTTCCAGCAACTGCCCAGCATCATCTCCAAGGGGCAAAAGGCCCTGATGCAGCTCCCCGAACGCTATCCGGAGTTCGTTTCTCCGGAGCAAATCCAGGAACTCATCGCGCTGATCCGCTCGGAACTCGCAGACTACGGTCAGAAGATCCTCACTGTTTCGCTGGCCTCCGTGGTTGGGCTCATCACGCTTTCCGTCTACCTTGTCCTCATGCCCTTGCTGGTGTTCTTCTTCCTAAAAGACAAGGATCTCATCATCGACTGGTTTCGCCAGTATCTGCCCAAACACCGCAAGTTCGCCGGATCGGTATGGAAAGACGTGGACCGGCAGATCGGCAACTACGTGCGCGGCAAATTCTGGGAGATCGTCATATTATGGGCAGTCAGCTTCGCCACGTTCAGTATCCTGGGGCTGAATTTCTCCATGCTGCTTTCTGTCCTGGTGGGCCTGTCGGTGATCATTCCTTACATCGGCGCGGCAGTCGTCACCATCCCCGTACTGGTAATCGCATGGTTCCAATGGGGATGGTCGTCGGACTTCATCTGGTTGACCGGCGCCTATTTCGTGGTCCAGGCGCTGGACGGCAATGTGTTGGTGCCATTGCTCTTCTCGGAAGTCGTGAATCTGCACCCCGTCGCCATTATCGTCGCCATCCTGGTCTTCGGCGGGTTGTGGGGCTTCTGGGGGGTGTTTTTCGCCATTCCGCTGGCGACCCTCGTTCAGGCCGTCCTCACCGCCTGGCCGCGCGAGGGACATCCGCTTGAGGATGACGATGGAGATCCGGCGCTCGAAAAGAGGACGGCTTAGTTCTACTTTGTCACATTACCCGCTTGTATATCCTTGATTATCGGATAAGCACCCCACCTGCCCCCTGAAAGTCTGCGAGTCCGTCAAACGCGAGGTGTGTGACAAAATCTCAGCAGATATATTGTTGCCGGGTTATTAACCCGGCAACAATATATATCGCATTCAGCCGTGGCGTGCCGGTTCGCAGCAAGGCGCCCCATCGCCGCTGTAGCCACCCTACAGCAAGATGGGGCAACGCAGTC
>Ga0256841_1000918_pt1 | contig 27627 bp, 13 predicted proteins | sample 356308metaG_FD_185971 | JGI IMG/M metagenome (GOLD analysis project Ga0256841, IMG submission 185971) | Hydrothermal vent microbial communities from Mid Atlantic Ridge, Atlantic Ocean - 356-308 | ecosystem: Environmental > Aquatic > Marine > Hydrothermal vents | place: Atlantic Ocean: Mid...
GGCGGTTTTACAAAAGGCGAGAAATGAATTTCCACAGGCTTTGGAAAAATACGAAGAAGCCTTGCAGATAAGAAGAAAACTTGCAGAAGAAAACCCAAGAACTTATTTGCCTGATGTGGCTACTACTTTGAACAATTTGGCGGTTTTACATTCGGATAAAAATGAATTTCCACAGGCTTTGGAAAAATACGAAGAAGCCTTGCAGATAAGAAGAAAACTTGCAGAAGAAAACCCGAGAACTTATTTGCCTGATGTTGCTGGAACTTTGAACAATTTGGCGGTTTTACATTCGGATAAAAATGAATTTCCACAGGCATTGGAAAAATACAAAGAAGCCTTGCGGATTTATAGAAAACTTGCAGAAGAAAACCCGAGAACTTATTTGCCTGATGTTGCTGGAACTTTGAACAATTTGGCGGTTTTACAAAAGGCTAAAAATGAATTTCCACAGGCATTGGAAAAATACAAAGAAGCCTTGCGGATTTATAGAAAACTTGCAGAAGAAAACCCGAGAACTTATTTGCCTTATATTGCTACTACTTTGAACAATTTGGCTAATCTACATTTTGCTAAAAATGAATTTCCACAGGCATTGGAAAAATACAAAGAAGCCTTGCAGATTTATAGAAAACTTGCAGAAGAAAACCCGAGAACTTATTTGCCTGATGTTGCTACTACTTTGAACAATTTGGCGGTTTTACAAAAGGCGAGAAATGAATTTCCACAGGCATTGGAAAAATACGAAGAAGCCTTGCAGATTTATAGAAAACTTGCAGAAGAAAACCCAAGAACTTATTTGCCATATGTGGCTGGAACTTTGAACAATTTGGCGGTTTTACAAAAGGCGAGAAATGAATTTCCACAGGCTTTGGAAAAATACGAAGAAGCCTTGCAGATTTATAGAAAACTAGCAGAAGAAACCCCAAGAACTTATTTGCCATATGTGGCTGGAACTTTGAACAATTTGGCGGCTTTACATTCGGATAAAAATGAATTTCCACAGGCATTGGAAAAATACGAAGAAGCCTTGAGGATTTATAGAAAACTTGCAGAAGAAAACCCGAGAACGTATGAAATAGATTATGCTAAAATGTTATTAATGGGTGTTATCTATTTTAAAAAAGAAAAGAAAAATTTAGAAGAAGCAAAAAATATCCTTTTGAAATATAAAGGCATTCCGTATGCGGATAGATTATTAAAAATAATTATTGAATTTGAAAATAAAGAATAACGAATGCCAACAATGCACATACGCAATGGTGAATAAGTACTTGTAGATTATGGTTTATCCGAAAAAGCACCTTGGTCAGCATTTTTTAAAAGATGACAATATTGCCCGTAAGATTGTTGACACTCTTTTGCCGGCAACCGAAAATCTCCTTGAGATTGGTGCGGGAACCGGAATACTGACAAAACATATACTGACAAAACAGGTTTCAAACTTTTACATAATTGAGATTGACAGAGAATCGGTTGAATATCTGAACAAAAATTTTACAGAACTTAACGGGAAGGTAATTCTTGCCGATTTCCTTAAATTCGACCTTTCAGGATTGTTTGACGGGCACTTTTCAATAGTAGGCAATTTCCCTTACAATATTTCCGGTCCCATACTTTTCAAGGTGTTGGAGTACCGCAATAGTATCGTTGAAGTTGTGGGGATGTTCCAGAAAGAGGTTGCCGAACGTATTGCATCTCCTCCCGGAAGTAAGAAGTACGGAATACTGAGTGTTTTGATAAAAGCCTTTTTTGAAATCGAATATCTGTTTACGGTCAACGAATCGGTTTTTTATCCGCCTCCGAAGGTGAAATCCGCTGTCATCAGGTTAAAACGGAATAATATTAAGAAACTTAATTGTGATGAAAATATCTTTATTGCGATGATAAAAGCGGGATTCAATCAGCGTCGCAAAACATTGCGTAATTCGCTGAAAAGCTTCAATCTGGGAAAAAATGAAAAAGTTGAAAATATGTTAAAATTGAGAGCCGAACAATTAACGGTTGAGGATTTTGAATACCTGGCAAGACAGGTTAATCACAATAATAATTAAGACAATGCATAATCAATAGAATATTAATAAAATATAAAATTCTAAACAGATGAAAACAATATCCCGGATTTTTGCGATTATCATCCTGATTACAAGTTGTACATCAGGGGAAAAGTTGAAAAACAGTAACGACAAGCCTTTTTCGTTCATCCTTGTTGCCGATACAAGGAATTACACAGGTGATAATGAAGATTATTTCAGAGGAGCGTGCGAAGCAATTAAAGAGATTGACACCTTTCGGTTTATAATTTCCCCTGGTGATATTGACCCGCCTGATTCGGTTCTTTACACTATACATAAATATATAGGTAAAGACATAATCTGGTATCCGGTAGTGGGAAATCATGAAACGGAGACAGCTTCGAATATGGAATGGATAAGGAATTATAATAAGGGAGGCAACACCTTACCATACATTGTAAATGAGGGGCCGGAATCATGTAACGAAACTACTTATTCTTTTGACTATATGAATACACATTTTGTAATCCTTAATGAATATTGTACCGACTCTTGTGATGATTGTACAAAAGGTGATATTCCTGAAGTTTTAATTAACTGGTTGCAAAATGACCTGAAAAAAACAAAAATGTCAAATATTTTAGTGTTTGGTCATGAGCCTGCGTATCCGTTACCTGACGTTGAAAGTCAAAGGTTCAGGCACTCCCACGATTGTTTGAATCAGCATCCTGATAACCGGGACAGGTTTGTTAAATTATTGCAGGATAATAATGTGGTAGCTTATATTGTCGGGCACACGCATGATTACAGTATTGCCAAAATAAACAACCTTTGGCACGTTGATGTCGGACATGCAAGAGGCACCGCTGATAAAGGTGCCCGGAGCACGTTTGTAAAGATCAATGTTAATGGCGATAATATTGATTATGAAACTTATCGTTTAAATTTCAAAACCGGAAAATATGAATTGTCCGATACCGGAAGTTTGGATTAGTAATTAAAAAATGCCGATTCCTGAAAATAAAATATTACCTTTGTCCGGATTTAACAATTTGTGCTCTTATTCCTAATTTTGTTATTAGAATAAATCCTCATTTTTTTGAATCCGATTTTTAACATAAAATAAAAATATTATGAACATTTATGTAGGAAACCTTAATTTTAAGGTAAGTGAGAATGAACTGGAAGAATTATTTAAGGAGTTCGGAGCAGTTGATTCCGTTAAAATTATTACTGACAAATTCAGTGGAAGAAGTAAAGGCTTTGGTTTTATCACTATGGACAATGATGATGAAGCGAAAAAAGCTATTGAAGGTCTCAACGGCACCACATTCAAAGAAAGAGATTTGGTTGTTAATGAAGCAAGGCCGAAGAGGACCGATTATTAATTTTTAATCATTAAAAAGTTTAGTTAATTTATGGGTAGATCACAAGAGTCCTTCAACAAGAAGGATGTAAGAAACAAAAAAGAAAAAAAGAGAAAAGAAAAAGAAAAAAAGAGGTTAGCCAGAAAAGAGAATGAGAAAAAGGGCAGTCTTGATGATATGATAGCTTATGTGGATGAGAATGGCAACATTACTTCAGAGCCTCCTGATCCGTCAAAAAAGAAAGATATCAAGTTAGAAGATATTGAAATTGGTGTGCCCAACAGGGACTCCGGTGAAGAGTACGACCCTGTCAGAAAGGGAACGGTAACTTTTTTTAACGATGCTAAAGGGTATGGTTTTATCAGAGATCTGGAAACAAAGGAGAGTGTTTTTGTTCATGCCAACAATTTACTTGACGATATTGTTGAAGGTAATATGGTGAGTTTCGAAGTTGAAAAAGGTCCAAAAGGTCTTTCGGCATTGCGGGTTAGCCTTGTAAAATAATAAAGCAGTCTTCTCCGGTTAGGAAAGACTGCTTATAAGCTTTATCTGAAAAAATTCTATTCTTCGTTGCATCTGTTGATGCACTCGATTATCTCGGTTAGTGTCACACTTCTCAATGAGTAAAAAATCTTTTTACCCTCTCTTTTCGATACTAGTACACCTTTGTTTTTCAGGATGTTAAGGTGATGTGAGGCTGCAGCCTGCTCAATACCAAGACTATTATAGATTTCAGTAACACTTAATTTTTGACTGTCGTGCAATAGATCAATAATTGCGATTCTCATAGGATGCGCTATGGCACGTAATTTACTGGCTGCCATCTCCAGTTTAGTAACGTCTAAAGTTAATTTTGCCATTTTAATATTTGTTTAATTCGATTTTCGGCAGCAAAACTAATATTTTTTAAATTAAAAGCAAGTAAATATGTAGATATTTGCGATAATTTATAATTGTTTTAAAATAAGAAGGTGAATTCAAAGCGTTCTCCATCGAACAATCCCTTGTCGCTTAGCTTTATTTCCGGGATAACAAGAAGTGCCATAAACGAAAGTGTCATATAAGGAGCATTTAGTTTTGATCCGAGTTTTTTGGCTTCCCGGCTCATCTTGGAATAGGCTTCAGCAACTTTATATCCCTCATCGTCCGACATTAATCCGGCAACAGGCAGAGGTAAAAGCATCTCCTTATCGCCATCAACCAATGAAATACCCCCTTTTTTCTCAATAAGCAGGTTTACGGCTTTTACCATATCCTTATCATTGGTTCCCACGGCAATTATGTTATGGCTGTCGTGTGCAACGGTTGAAGCAATGGCACCTGTTTTAAAACCGAATCCTTTGATAAATCCGAGAGCAGGTTTGGCCTCTTCATATCTGTTCATAACCATTATTTTTAGCACATCATTTTCAATATCGCTAACGGCAAGAGTGTTTTCAACCTTTGTTTTTGAATATTTAAGATTAGTTATCAGCTGACCGTCAAGTGCTTCAATGACTTTAACTTCGTTTCCTTCGGCTTTGATCTCAATATCGGAACCGGATATCGGTTTTGCACTAAAATGATTTGGAGTTGAGTCACGTTGTGTTTTTATCAGCGATTTGCCGCCTTCAGCCACTTTGACACCTTCGATATATGTTTCCAGAATGTTAAAATCGGCAAGGTTGTCCGCAATGACAAAATCGGCCGGGTCACCCTCCCTAAGTAATCCTACTTCCAGGTCGTAATGTGAAACCGGATTATAGGTACAAACTTTAATAACTTTTACCGGATCATATCCTTTGGCAATTGCCCGTTTTACAAGAGTATTGATGTGTCCCTCGGCCAGGTCGTCCGGATGGCGGTCATCGGAGCATAGCATTATTTTATCGGAGTGAGTTTCCATCAAAGGAATAAGAGCCTTAAAGTTTTTAGCCGCACTTCCCTCACGTATCTGTATTTTCATTCCGTATTTTATCTTTTCAAGGGCTTCTTCAATGGTAAAACATTCGTGGTCGGTTGAGATGCCCGCTTTGATATAGTATTCGGCATCCTTTCCTTTCAGTCCGGGAGCATGGCCGTCAACAGGTTTTCCGCGTTTTTTTGCAGCTTCAATTTTTGCCATAACCTCCTTATCCTGATAAAGAACCCCGGGAAAGTTCATCATCTCCGAAAGATATTTTATCTTATCCATATCGAGTAGCTCTTCTATTTCCTTTGCGCCAAGCGTGGCGCCTGAAGTTTCAAAAACCGTTGCAGGCACACAAGAGGGAGCACCGAAGAAAAACTTGAAAGGCACTTTTTCTCCGTTTTCAATCATAAACTTAACACCTTCGATACCGAGAACATTCCCGATTTCGTGCGGGTCTGAAACAGTAGCTACTGTTCCGTGAACAACTGCAAGTTTTGCGAACTCAGAAGGTACAAGCATTGAGCTTTCAATATGAATATGTGCATCAATCAATCCCGGAAGAATATACTTCTCCTCCGATACATTTTCCTCGGTAATGGAAATGATTTTTCCATTCACAACGGTTACCGTTCCTTTTATAATCCGTTCATTTATTACATCAACTATGTTGCCCGATATCGAAAAATCTTTTTTCATAAGTTTACAATTTTGTTAAAGTATTCAGTAAGGATATTATCCCGTATTTTTTTACAAAAATATACATTTTATGAAGTTTTAACGTTATCAGTTCACCTAATGTTTAAAAATGATATTATATTTGGATTTTTATTTTTGTTCGCATCCGAACATCTTGTGTAATATTGCGGACACATTAAGCTATAGATTTTACTGTTTTCTTTTGGTTGCCTTTGTAGTTCAGCTATTTACAAATATGGCATATTTTATGGTAAAACAAAATGTTAATTCAAATTATTAAAAAATGGTAGTTAAAACTGAAACACTTACAATCGAAACGGTTATTTGGGAACGGCATCAAATCGGAATCCGTGTTGCTTTTGTTTTATTATTTGTATTTCTTTTATTTTCATTCACCTCAAGGGCACAAACCGAAAAGAAATGGACGCTTGAGGAGTGCATCAATTATGCACTTGAGCATAACATCAACATTAAGAAGCAACTTCTCAATGTGGAATATCAGGATGAACTGCTGTTGCAGAGTAAATTGGGAATGTTGCCTAATATTAATGGTTTTGTGTCGCATGGGTATAACTGGGGACAACGTATTGACCCCTTCACAAATGAGTTTGCTTCGAGCCGTGTCAGATCAAACAATTTGAATCTTTCGGCCGACCTTAACCTGTTTTCGGGGTTGCAACAAACCAACACAATAAAAAGAAATCTTCTTAACAAACAGGCTGCACAATATGATGCGGATGCTTACAAAGACGAGATATCAATCAGTGTCGCAACCGCTTATCTTCAGGTACTTTATAACAAGGAATTCGTTCAGATTGCCAAAGATCAACTTGAAATATCAAATCAACAGGTTGACAGGACAAAGAAACTTGTTGAGGCCGGTACTCTTGCCAAGGGAGATTTGCTCACTATTCAGGCTCAGGCTGCTTCCGAGCAGTTGTCTGTTGTTAATGCCGAAAATAATCTTTCAATAGCCTTACTTACACTGACTCAGCTTCTTGAATTACCCACAACAAAAGGATTTGATATTGATGTTCCTGAGCTTGGACTCATTGAAGCTCCCGATAATGTAATGTCTCCTGAAAATATTTACACTACTGCCGTTGAGATCCGTCCGGAAATAAAAAGTGCCGAGACAAAGGTTGAAAGTTCCAAACGTTCGCTTGGTATTGCACGCGGTTCTTATTATCCGAGTCTTTCATTGAGCAGTTCATGGGGAAGCGGTTATTCAGGAAATAATAAAGTCGGCACTGACCCTTTTACTCAACAAATACCCATAGGATTTACCGAAAATACCCACGAAGCAGTAATTGCTGAAAGAACTGTATATCAATCATATAGCCCAAAATCTTTCGGTGACCAACTAAGTGAAAACAGGAATGAATCGGTTATGTTGAGTTTGCGTATCCCGATATTTAACGGATGGAGAAGCCGGTCGTCAGTTGCTCAGGCTAAGATAAGTGTGGAAAACGCAAATCTTGACCTTCAACTTCAGAAGAACAACCTTTACAAAACAATTCAGCAGGCTTATAATGATGCCGCATCTGCTTTGAACAAGCACAAGGCTTCTTTGTTAAAACTTGAGGCAACAAAAGAGTCGTTTACTTATGCTGAAAAGAAATTTAATGTGGGACTTATAAATTCCGTTGATTACAATAATGCAAAGAAAGAGTATAACAGGGCTTTATCAGAACAAATTCAGGCAAAATACGAGTTTGTTTTTAAAATGACGGTAATTGACTTCTATCTTGGAAAACCATTGACACTGACAAGATAAAAATAGTTACGGTAAAGACAATTCCGGCAAAGACAATTAACGGATTGTCTCACCGCTACACAATAATTAAAATAAAATGAGTAAATCAAAGAAGAGAAAAAAGTTTTTAATATGGGGTGGAATACTCCTGTTAATCATTCTGGTAGCGCTGGCTGTAACCAAGAAGGGTAAAAATCACGAGACAAAAGTCACAACAGAGGAAGTCAAGAAACGGACTCTTATAGAGACTGTTTCGGCCAATGGTAAGATTCAACCGGAACTTGACATTAAAATAAGCCCGTATATCTCGGGAGAGGTTGTGGAGCTTTACGTAAAAGAAGGCGATCCGGTTAAGAAGGGGGATTTGCTTGCGAAGATTGACCCGAAGATTTATATTTCGGGATATGAGAGAGCCGCAGCCACGCTTCAAATGCAGAAGGCATCTCTTGCCAATTCAAAGGCGCGTCTGGCACAGGTGAAAGCACAATTTTCAAAAGCTCAGGAAGATTTTAAGAGGAATAAAAAATTATTTGATCAGAATGTCATTTCTCAGGCTGATTTTGATGCCGCAAAATCGGCCTATGAGGTTGCCAAAGAGGAGGTGAAAGCAGCGGAAGAAAATGTAAAAGCTGCCGAATATTCCGTAACCAGCTCCGAAGCCTCACTCAAAGAAGCAAAAGAAAACCTCACGAGAACAAATATTTATTCTCCTGCCGACGGCACCGTTTCATCCTTAAACGTAGAAAAGGGAGAACGGGTCACTGGTGCTTCTCAATTTTCTTCGGGAACGGAAATAATGAGAATTGCCGACCTGAAAAGGATGATTGTGGTTGTGGAAGTAAATGAAAATGATATTGTAAGGGTTAGCCTTGGAGATACTTGTATAATTGAAGTTGATGCCTATCTTAATAAGAAATTCGAAGGTGTAGTTACTGAAATGGCAACATCTGCAAATATTGTAGGTGTAAGTGCCGACCAGGTAACTAACTTTGAAGTTAAAATTCTTATTCTTGAGAGTTCCTATCAGGATATGATTGATAACAATAAGGTTTCATCATCACCTTTCAGACCCGGAATGTCGGCAAGTGTGGAAATTCAAACCGAGACCGAAAGAGATGTCCTGACAGTCCCCATTCAAGCGGTTACAACCCGTCCCGACACAACGGGTGTAATTAAAGAGAAAAAAATGCCCGACTCACAAGAGGAGCAAAAAGATATTGTTCCGAAAGAAAAAGAGGAACTTGTGGAATATGTTTTCCTTTATGATGATGGAAAAGCAAAGATGCAGAAGGTGAAAACCGGTATTCAGAATGATATGTATATCCAGATTAAGGAAGGTCTTAAAGAGGGTGATGAGGTTATTACCGGTCCGTATCGTGCAGTTTCAAAGACATTGAAGAACGGTGACGAAGTTGTCAAGGTTAAGAAGAGAGACCTTTTCAAAAAGGAAAAATAAATGACTGTTTAATTATGCCGAACATTCTTTGCATTGAAACTGCCACAACTATATGCTCTGTTGCTATGATAAGCAATAGCGGCTCTGTTATGGAAAAAAAATCCTCCGAAAAAAATGCCCACTCTGCGATAGTGACATTATTCATTGAAGATGTTTTGAAAGATGCCGGACTTGACTATACGGATATTGATGCTGTAGCCGTCAGCAAAGGTCCGGGCTCATATACCGGATTGCGCATCGGGGTATCCACTGCTAAGGGCTTATGTTATGCTCTTGATATTCCTTTGATTTCGGTAAATACTTTACAGTCAATGGCTAATGGTCTTATCGGAAAAGATTCGAATATTGACCGGGACGCATTGCTGTGTCCTATGATTGACGCAAGAAGGATGGAGGTATATTCGGCAATTTACAATATAAACGGGGAGGAAATAAGAGAGACAAAAGCAGAGATAATTGACGAAAACTCTTTTGCTGATTATCTGGCAAACAATAAAATGATATTTTTTGGTGACGGAGCCGTCAAATGCAGTGAAATAATAACTCATCCCAATGCGGTATTTATCAACGAGATACATCCGTCGGCTGCTAATATGGCTTTTATTGCGGATATGAAGTTCCAAAAAAAACAATTTGAGGATGTTGCATATTTCGAACCGTTTTATCTTAAAGAATTTATTGCCGGAATACCTAAGGTTAAAGGTTTAAGGAGTTAGTAAGAAAGCCTGCATTTTTCCTATCCCGGTAGTTATTTGGATTAGCAGACAAGTTGTCAATAGCTGTAAATCAATAATATTATCAAACTATTACGTTGCGTCGCTGCGCCGCTGCGTGAGATCAAAACCAAAAACGTTGCGTCGTTGCGTCGCCGCGTGAGGCTTTTTATAGTCTCCAGTCATCAGTCTCCAGTCTTCAATACCGAAGCTTTGCTCCGTGTATGCTCGACCAAAGGTCGGCATCGTCAAAAGTAACCGGTACTCAAAAAAGCAATTAATTTCCCGTTGCGTCGCTGCGCCGCCGCGTGAACCAGAATCAAAAACGTTGCGTCGCCGCGTCGCTGCGTGAGGATATTTATGGAATTCAAAAGAATAATAAATGATTTCCCGAAAACATATATCTCACTATTACGTTTAATTTGCCTATGACAGGTATATTGAAATATTTATTTTTACTGTTGCTGTTTCTTATTTCGGATTTGACGGTTTTTGCAGACACAAACCGGAAACAGGATAGTTTGTTGATATTGATTGAATCCCAAAAGGATGATGCCGGCAAATCTTCGTTATATCTTCATTTGGCAAATATTTATGAAAAAAAACATAATATTGATTCAGCATTATATTTTTATAAAAGGTCATATCATTTCCTTAATGACACACTCGGAGCCGGGGCCGGAAATATTTTGAATGAAATCGGACGGTTAAGTTATAAAAAAGGTGATTTTGCAACCTCTTTGATGAGTTTTAAAAGGTCCCTCAGGATCGCTAAAGCTTTTAAAGATTCATCAGCCATTGCAAAACGGTTAAGCAATATCGGGGTTATTTATGATTATCTCGGGGATTATGTTCAGGCAATCAAATACTATCAAAGTGCCCTGAGAATTTTCGAACTGCAAAATTCAACAAAAGGTATGGCCTTTATTTTCAATAATCTCGGAGTCGTATCGGAAGAATTACAACATCCAAATGATGCTCTTGAGTATTATAAAAAGGCTCTTGAACTTAAACTGGCAGCGCAGGATACTGCAGGAGCTGCAAATTCTATGAATAATATTGGAGTTGTTTATGAACATTTGAAAGAATATGATTCGTCGTTAATATTTTATTATAAAGCACTTGAGATTTTTGAAAAAATTGACAATAAGAGAAGAATAGCAACAACATATAACAATATTGGAATAATTTTCCGGCTTGAAGGTAATACCGACAGTGCCGTATTTTATATTAATAAGGCTTTGGAAATAAATAAAATAACAAAGAATAAGGATGGAGAGCTATCCTATTTGTTAAGCCTTGGTAGAGTTTACTACGATATGGGAAATATTAAAAAAGCCGGTGAACTCTACTTAAAAAGTCTTGAAATAGCAAAAGAACCGGGAAACAGAAAAAAAATTGCAGACATTTACAAAGCACTTGCGGAATATTTTAACAAAACAGGGAGATTCCAAAAAGCTTATGAATATCAGGTTCGATATACAAACCTAAAAGATACACTTCTGAATGAAGCTAACAACAAGCAAATTGCCCTTTTGAAAACCGGATATGAACTGGAAAAGAAGGATAAAAAGCTTAAAATATTATCCCAGCAAAATATTTTGCAAAAGCAAAGCATAAAAAAATACAACTATCTGTTTATTGCCATTTTCCTTATAACACTGCTTATAGCAATAATCACCGTTTTGCTGGTAAGACAGAACCGTTTGGAGGACAGGCAAAAAACTACGGAGCTTCATCAAAAACTGTTACGCTCACAAATGAACCCGCACTTTATATTCAATACTCTTTTCTCTATTCAGACTTATATGCTTGAAAATGATACTATTTCAGCTTCCAGGTTTTTATCACGGTTTGCAAAATTGATGCGACAGATTCTTGAATATTCAAAACATGAATTTATCAAACTTGAGGATGAAATGGAATTCCTGAATAACTATCTGTTAACCCAGCAATTACGTTTTAACGAATCCTTCGGGTATGAAATAATTTACAATGGAGACGAGGACGAAAAAAGTCTCATACTGGTTCCGCCGATGTTAATACAACCTCTTGTTGAAAATGCCATCGAACATGGAGTTAGAAATATTGACAGGGAAGGATTTATTAAAATTGTTTACACTATAAATGAAAAAAATCTTACCGTTACGGTTGAAGATAACGGAATAGGGTATTTTAGTAGTAATGAAAAGGAAAACACTATAAAAAATCACAAATCAACGGGATTGGAAAACACAAGATCACGAATTCAAATGCTGAATAATAAGTATAAAACAAAATTTATTTTTGAAATTAAAGATTTAAGTAATGAAACACCTCCGCGTAACGGAACAATTATTACTTTTGCAATACCGTTAATATTTGCGTGATGATAAGAACAATTGTTATTGATGATGAGAAAAGAGTGGCAAAAGCCATAGCACGGATTATTGATAAAAACTGCTCCGGCTTTTCCGTTATAGGTATTGCCAATACGGTAAAGGAGGGTGTTGAACTCATCAATAAACATAACCCTGATTTGGTAACTCTTGATATCAACCTACCTGATGGCTCGGGCTTTGAAATTTTACGAAAAGTTGAGGACCGATCCTTTAAACTTATCTTCATAACCGCTTATGAAGAGCATGCACTGAAAGCAATAAAATTCAGTGCCATAGACTATATCTTAAAACCTATTGATGAATTTGAGCTTGCCGAGGCATTTCGAAAAGCCAAAGAAATAAAGAAAAAAGAGAAAAACAGGGCTGTCCTTGAGGCTTTTTTATCCGGTTTGGCCGATAAGCAAAAGGAACATAAAAAAATTGCTTTGAAAACAACCGATGATATTCATCTTGTAAAGGTAAATGAAATAATCCGATGTGAATCGGAAGGGGGATATACCTCGTTTTATCTGACGGACGGTAAAAAACTGTTTGTTTCAAAAAACCTGAAAGAATATGAAGAACTTTTATCGGATTTCGGATTTGTAAGAACCCACCATTCCCATCTGATAAACATAAACTATCTCGAAAGATTTCATAAAGCCGACGGTGGAGTTATAATTATGAGCGACAAATCGGAAGTTCCTGTTTCCGTCCGCCGGAAAGAGAGCATTATAAAAATGTTTGAAAATTTATAGCTTTTTCTTTTTATCCCCGGTTTTTTACACTTATCCGCCAAAAGGCACCACTTATACAATAGTTCTCTTCATTTATACATTCTCCCCCTGTTATACGAAATATAAAAATACTTTTGCATTTTGGATCGGCAAATCATCTTTTTAAACTCATATAAAGAAATAACGAAAATATGAAAAAGCTTTTTACCCTTGTTGCAATCTTTTTGATTGCTTCTGCAAATTCATTCGCTTACATTACTGTTTACGGAAATATGACAACTAACCAAACCTGGACATCAGGCAACACCTATTATGTAGTATCTGATGTGGTGGTAGATAGCGGTGTTACCTTAACAATTGAGCAAAATGTTGTTGTGAAGTTTGTGCAATATGCTGATGTACAGGTGTATGGAGCTCTTGTTGTGAACGGCGTTTCCGGCGGCCAGGTATTTTTTACCAGTAAAAACGATAATGCTGTCGGGGAAACCATCTCTTCTTCTTCCGGAAATCCGGGCAACGAAGACTGGGGAGGCGTCATTATCACTGATGCAAATGCTTCTGCAAGCATCTCTTATACAACCTTACGCTATGGTGGCAAGACACATACCGGAGTTTGGAAACAAGGAATATTAGTGTTTAAAAATGCACAATCATCCTCCCTTGAGTATATTTTTATTCAGCAAGGTGCTTTCTATGGACTTTATATTGAAAACACCGGTGTTTCTGTTGACAACCTTGATATCTCCAATCACAATCGCGGAATTTATCTGAATGGAGGAAGCACATCTTCCTTTTCAAATGTTTGGTTAGATCCGGCAAACGAACGTTTGCTAACCATAGATAATGCACAAATAACTGATCTTTCTGCCTGGGACATTACGACAGAATCAAATAACTATATTGAAATATACAATGGTATAGCCGATTCCAGCACCTTCAACAATGACGACGGGTTTGTATATGTTTTGCGTAATGAGGTGGCGGCTAACAGGCTTTATGTGCGGAAAGGTATTGTTGTCAAAGGTGATACGGCATCCGCACTTGTTATAACAGATGGATTGATAAGAACTTACGGAGAACAGAATAGACCGGTTATTTTTACATCTCTGAAAGATGATATTGGAGGTGATACCAATAACGACGGTACGGCAAGTAGTCCGGCTGCAGGCGATTGGAAAGGAGTTGTTGTGGACGGCACTTCCAGTTCCACCTATGCAAAAGCAAACCTTTTATATACCTGGATATCCTACGGGGGAGACAGTTGGAACGGTTATCCGGCCAACTTATTTTTAAGAAATGCTACCAACAACAGCACGGTCTCTCATTGTAGATTTGCATCCGGTTTTGGGAATGGTGTACGAGTTGCTTCTTGCAGTCCATCATTTTCTTACAATTCTTTTTATAATAACGGTGGGGATGTGATGATTACCGGCAGCACGGATGTGCCGGATTTTGGAAATCCCGCCGGCAATAACTTATTCAGAAATGCTGTAAATGTTATTGATAATTATGGCACGCATATCATCAATGCCATAGGGAATGACTGGGGAACAAATGATTCGGCAGATATTGCCCAAAGAGTTGGGAATAATATTACGGCTACGGGTGAAGTTTTTTTTGACCCCCGCTTTGAAAAAGAGGATGCCTATTGGCAAACATTTGATAAAAATGCAATTGAAAACGAACAACTGTACGGATCGCTTTTATTAACAGTGGAAGAAACACCCGAAGGAACCATAGTATTATACAAAACAAATGAGGGCAGGTATGGTAAGTTCAAGATATTGGAAAGAACCGGATCTTCCGTAGATTTATGGTGGGAAACCTACAATGCAGACGGTACGACATATAGTGCCGGTACCAATCTTCATATTTTATCTTATGGTGATGGGAGCTTTTGCGACCTTGACAGGGGTATGGCCGGAATATTTTTGAACACTCAGCAGGAAGCCGAATTTTATTTGGATACCAACGGTGATCTGGTCATGGCCAATGGCACCGCCGAGTTTCTGATTGCGTACAGCTATTGTTCACCCATTTGGCACTCCGGGGGAACAGCTTCCAACCAATTATGGACACGGGGAACGCACTACGTATCCGGCGATTTTACAATATATGCCGGCGACACATTGACCATTGAACCGGGTTCGGTAATAAAATTTGCACAGGGCAAAGATTTAGTTGTCAAAGGGACAATAATTGCGCTCGGTACACAAAACGATACCATCTATTTTACCAGTGCCAACGATGACAGCCAAGGGTGCATAATAGACGGTTCCACGGGAAGCCCGCAGCCCGATGACTGGGGCCATATCTCTTTTAATGGAAACACCGGTGAGTCAAATGGTGAATTTCGCTTCTGTAAATTCTCCCACGGAGGGGATGGTTCGTCCGGGATGCTGGCTTTTCAATACTCCGCAACAGGTTTTTTAAAACAATGTACCATTGAACACAGTTCTTCCAGTGGACTATATGTTTATCAGGCCGATATTGAGGTGGATAGTTCGACATTTGAAAGTAATGCTTATCACGGGATACAGTATAATTATTATTCAACGGTATCGGTGAACAATTCAAACTTCCTGAACAACGGAAATTATGCCATTATAACGAGCAGTTGCGATATTGAACCCATGATGAACAACCTTGCATCCGGCAATAGCCTGAACGGTACGGTTGTAGTAGCCCTTGGTCCCAGCGGTTATCAAAGGCTTGTCAACCCCAACAGTATGCCTTTTATAGTTTTTAGCTCCCTTTATGTTGGTTCCGGAAAATCATTGAACATCGGGGGAGTAGGTCCCGGAATGTCCCTCTTAAAAATGAATGCTAATGCAAAAATCGAAGTAAGTAATGGCGGCCATTTAAATGTTTCGGGAGCAATCATAACCTCGCTCAAGGACGATTCGGCAGGCGGCGATACCAATGGCGATGGCAATGCAACTACGCCCGCCCCAGGCGATTGGCAAAACATTACGGTCAGATATGATCACGATGCATATATCTGGGGAACCAAAATTTACTATGGCGGCAGCTCTACAGCAGCTGTTTATTATACCAACGGTGCAGGTGGCGACTTAAACAATTCGGAAGTGAAATATTCATTGAACCACGGTGTTTATACCGGTTCGGCACCATTGGACATTTGGGCTAGTGATGTTTCGGAAAATACGAAATCAGGGATTTATATTTACAATAGCGATACTACAATCATACATGGTTGCGAAATAAAGAACAACGGTGAACACGGTGTTATGGTGGCTTATGGCAGTTCTGCAACAATCAATGACAATGACATTGAAAACAATGCCCAATACCCGATTTATTATTATGGCTCATCAAACCTTAAAACGCCCATAACCGGAAATGTATTGGAAGGGAACCTCCTGGATGCGGTTGTCATTAATTCATTGGATTGGTACAAAAAGCAAAGCTTTTATGAAATTACCGGCGACCAATCATCCGTAAAGTACAGCTATGTTTTTCTGAATAATTCAATGATATACTCAACAACCGATACCCTTAAATTCAATGCAGGCTCGGTAGTTAAATTCAACGAGCAGGTCTATTTACAGACAAGGGGGAAAATTATTGCGGACAATACGGTTTTTACCTCCATCCATGATGACAGTTATGGTGGCGATACGGAAAACAACGGTAATGCCGTTCAAGCTGCTAAAGGCGACTGGCGCTATGTGGAAATTGATCAGGGTGGCGAAGCAAAATATGATAATTGCCATTTTTATTACGGGGGTTTCGATAATAATGCCTCGGTTATATTCTATACTAATTCCTGGGGCTCTTTCAAAAACTCCGTCGTTTCAAATTCAGCCTCCGATGGATTGGCAATTTCCAATACTAACAGGCAGGTGGATATTATGAACAACACCTTTTGGCTGAACGACAGGTATGGAATTAAAATTTATGGCAACGACAGTACAAAAATTGAGGGAAACATCATTGCAAACAACGGCTCGCATGGGATTTACCTTTACAGCACAGCTTCCATTGATATCAACAACAACACTTTTACCGATAATACGGGTTATCCCGTTTATTATCAAAACTCTACCATTGACGACCAATTCACGGGAAACACTTCCTCGGGCAACTTGATGGAGGGGTTTGCGATTAAAAACCTCAATGGTTATTCCCACAACATTTTGTATTTTCAGGATAATCTGCCGTTTATTTTTACGGAAAGTAACATTTCCTATTCTTCAGTTGATACCTTTGAGGTCAAAAGTATGGCGGTCATAAAAATGTTCCCTGATGTCAAACTGGAATTCAGGGGGCCGGTTATCACCCATGGCGGTATGATGACTTCCATTAAAGATGATGGTGCCAATGGGGACTGGGACACAAATAACGATGGTTCTGCAACAACCCCTGCACCCGGCGACTGGAAAGGTTTGGAACTATATAACACTCAAGGTGAATTTCATGGGTTTATTACCCGTTATGCCGGTGGGGGCAATACGTCCGCACTGGATTTTAGCAATTCCAATGGATTTATTTATGCCCAAATCGATTCTTCCGCTTATGACGGTTTAAGGTTGTACAATGGTTCCAATGTGGAAGTGGACAATGCAAGTTTCATCGGCAATGCCCGATACGGAATCAATATATCTTCTATGGATACGGTAAGTGTTTCAAACAGCAGCTTTGAGGGGAATGGAAGCCATGGGATATATAATTCTTATGCTGCTCCTGCTTTTGATAATAATACCTTTACCGGTAATGGCGGCTACCCGGTTTATTTCACAAGTGGTAGTATTATCAATAAAGAATTTACCGGGAACACAAGCTCCGGAAACTTGATGGAAGGCTTTGCTGTTCAAAGCTTCGATGGATATACGCATAATATCTTTTATCATCAGGATGATTTGCCATTTGTTTTCCCAAATAATATCATTTCCTATTCCACGGCGGACACTTTCCAGATTGAACAGGCAACCTTTAAGTTTTTGCCGGATGTTGAATTGGAATTGAGGGGGCCTGTAATTGCCAATGGTGGCGTACTCACTTCAATTAAAGATGATGCATACGATGGCGACAGCAATAACGATGCTGCGGCCACCAGCCCGGCACCCGGCGACTGGAGGGGGTTGGAACTATACAATAACCATGGCGAATTCAGTGGTACAACTATTCGCTATGCCGGTAGTGGTAACAACCCGGCGCTAAACTTCAACAGTTCCAACGGATATGTTGATGTTATGATTGATTCTTCCGCTTATGACGGTTTAAGGTTGTATAATGGTTCCAATGTGGAAGTGGACAATGCAAGTTTCATCGGCAATGCCCGGTACGGGATTAATATATCATCTATGGACACGGTAAGTGTTTCAAACAGCACAATTCAGGGAAACGGCAGCCATGGTGTTTTTATGCAGTATTCAAATGTAAAATTAAGGGGTAATTCCATTGTTGGCAATACAGGGTATGGAATCAACAATTATTATACTTATGCAACGAACATCCTTGACCTTGGCAACAACGATGTAAACGACAAAGGCGAAAACAGCATCAAAAACAATGACGGCGGCAATTATCAATTATATAACAATACATCCAATGAAATAAATGCCTACTACAATGACTGGGGCTATAATACCGCTGCCGAAATTGATGCACATATTTTTGATGACAATGAAGATGCTTCCAAAGGTATAGTCCATTTCAATCCGTGGTATGTTTATAATCTTGCCCTTGGTGTGAAAGCCTTTCTTGAAGGACCTTTCAATGGTACGGATATGAGTACGAATCTTAATGCCTCCGGCTTATTGCCACTTTCGCAACCTTTCAATGGTGCTCCGTGGAATTATACCGGAACAGAATCCGTGGCTGCCATTCCCAATACCGATGTTGTGGATTGGGTGTTGCTCGAATTGCGCGATGCCGCTGGTGTAGCAAGCGCGGGCACAGGTACCGTTATTGACCGCAAAGCCGGCTTCCTGTTGAAAGACGGAAGTATTGTAGAGACCGATGGCAGCAGCACATTGTCGTTTGCTGCCAATGTAAGCCAAAACCTCTTTGTGGTTGTACATCATCGCAATCATCTGAAGATAATGTCGGCAAATGCACTGACACAGTCGGGTGGCGTTTACACTTACGACTTTACAACCGGTGTTTCACAAGCATACCTTAGTGAAGAGAAAATGGTTTCGGGTAAAGCAGTACTTTATGGCGGGGATGCCGATGCCGATGGAGAAATTGGTACTAACGATGCCGCATTATGGTATGATGAAACCGGGACATCCGGATATCTTAAAACCGATGTTACCTTTGACGGGCAATCGGATAATAAGGATAAAAATGATGTGTGGGTGCCCAATAATGGTGTTCAAAGCCATATACCTGATTAAATTGAAAAAAGACCTCAGAGATAATTTTATCTTTGAGGTCTTATTCCTGTTAAAAAAACTAAGTTACATCGCTATTCCGTAAAAATTCCAAATACACTTATCCTGAAAATAGCTATACTTATAAGAAAGGTGTCAACAGTTATATATTTGCATATGCCAGGTCTTTTCTTTTGCTCTAAACTTTATAAATAAAATTCCATCAGAGATTACGTATAAATCCCGGCAAACTTTCGTCGTTTTCCAAATGAAGTTTTTTCTTTAGCCTGTATCGTGCGTTTTTCAAACTGTCTGCAGAAATGTTCATCACCGAAGCCATTTCCTTGATACTCATATTCAATTTTATCAATGCACAAAGCCTATAATCGTTATTCGTCAGAGAAGGATTTATTGATTTCAACTTTTCAAAAAAGTTTTTATTAAGTTGTTCAAAATACATTTTGAATAAATCCCAATCGTTTTCAACGTTCAGCCCCTGTTTTAGTTCTCTTTTTAATTTCAACGCCTCATCTCTGCTTTTTCCGTCACAACTGTTTATGAAGGTATCAAAATGTTCACTAAGGGATTGCAGAAGTTGATTTTTCTTGGTCATATTAATGGAGTGGGTTGTGAGCTGCCTTGTTTTAAACTGAATTTCCTTTCTAAGTTCTTCTTCCTTCAAGTGGCTGAGTGCCAACTCGTTTTCCATTAGCTGACGGTTAATTTGTTGTATTTGTTTCTCTTTTTTCCTTTTAGTGTTTATATATCCATATAGCAAAACAGAGAGGATGATAAAGGCAAGAAATAGAATGACAATAAGTTTTTGACGTTCGCGTATCAGTGATATTGTTTTTTGATCCTTTGCATTCAATTCTTTTAAAAATTCGATTTCTTTTTTCTTCTTTTCGGTTTCAAACATCTCTTTGAGCTTTTCACCGTATTCCATTCGTTCTTTTTTGCTTTGGGTTTTTAACAAAGTATATGATTCCCGAAGATAGTTATACGCTTTGTGAAAGTTTTTTTGTTTGAAATATGACTGATAAAGATAATCGAGACTTTTTTGTTCTACATTGACAGATCCGCTTTTTCGCGCTTGATCCAATGCCTTTTCCGCAGACTTAATACATTTTGCATATTCCCCTGTTTTAAAATAAAGCTTGGCAAAAGCAAGATCTATAAAGGCAGTATTGATTTCCAGTTCCTTACTTATTTGTTTTGATTTTTTAAGATATTTTTCAGCTTCTTTAAACTGATTTTGATTTACTAACAGATCCGACAAATTCACATAGTTGTTCGCAAGACTTCTTTTATTGTTCAAGTTTTTATTAATCGCAATGGATTTTTGATACATTTTTATAGCCTTTAAGGAATCTTTGGTATCTACGTAGATGATACCCAGCATACTGTATGCCCGTGCCATATAAACACTGTCTTTTGATTCCTTCGCTTTTTCCAGCAGATCTTGATTTAACTTAATGGCTTTTTCATAATCATTCATACTGTAATAACACACTCCTATATTATAACGATTGGCAAAAATCATTCTCTCAGGAGCATTGATCTTTTCCCTTATTGCGAGTGCTTTATACAAATATATTAGTGCGGAATCATATTGCAGTTTTTTTATATAGAGAGAACCTATGCTGTTTAATAAGACACTCAGATTTTTCATTGATCTGTTCTTTTCCTGTGTACTCGACCCAGATACCTTAAAGTAGTTTACAGCTTGACGGTAGTATTTAATAGCCGTTTGATATTCTTTTTTGTAAATATAAATGTAGCCCAAATCACTGGTGGTATAATACAATGACAGGCTATCTCCCTTCTCCAAAGCATATTTTTCCTCTTCCAACAAGTAAACAATTGCCGAATCATACAGTTCCATGTCCGAATATTTTGCACCGAGATATTGAGCGGTTTTGAATGAAATATACGAATCTCCCCTATGTTTTTTCCTTTCTTGTTTTACATACTCAATGCCCAATGTTATATCTTTTTGGGCAAGACTGTCGGCGGTTTTTATTATCCTGTCCACTTGTACCTGCGACTTTATTTGGTAAAACGGAACAAAAGATAACAGTAAAAAAATATATATTTTTTTATTCATACCTTCTCTCTACTTTTAGCAATAAACGAATATGAAAAACAGATTACCTTAAAAAATTAATGATGACATTAATTTTGTGTAAAAATAAAGTAAAAAATTTGAAAAAAATAATCAACTGTATTGCATTAGCTCGATGAATTACCAACAATGATATGTTATAGATTGAAAATCAATATGATATATGGTTAATATTTTGATTGCTGTAATAATAACAAAAAATACTAAATAGTAAAAAAAACTGCAATGATGACCTTTTGATGACCTCTTTTTTTTGGTTACATAAAAATATTACTCTTTTTTTGCAGGAAATCATTGTTGGAAATTTATTAACTTAAAATAGATATGTTATGAAAAAATTTTATTCTTTAATGCTGATTGCTCTGATTTCAATTTTTAGTGTTTCGGGGCAAGAAAATTTCAAAATGTCCGGTGACATTCCGGATGACGGCAGTCCGTCAAAGAATGTCAAAGAGGGTAAAGCCACAAATACGTGGACCGGTTCGTATAATCATTATTGGCATAATAATAACAATTGGTCTTTGGGGCATATTCCCACTTCTACAGAAGATGTGGTTATAGCAAATGCCGGTTTACAACCGGTAAGGCTTGACTATTATGATGAAGAGTGTAACAGCCTTTCTATTTCGGCAGGTGCGGATTTGCAATTGTATGACCAACAACTTGTGCTTAATGGAAACCTTGATATTTACGGGGAAATAGAATTCCTTGATGCAAATTGGGAATTAAAGGTTTATGGTGATGTGTCCTGGCACTCGGGCTCATCTTATAATAGTACTGCCGGCGGGACATTTGTTCCATATGGTGATTGGGATTTTTTAAGCGGTGCAAACATTAACCTTGATAATGTATGGGTACACTTTATGGGGAATACCACTTCCTGGATACGTGTTTACGATAGTAACAGCAGTTTTTGGAATCTTCATAATCAAAAGAGTATGGGTGGAAAAGTAGCTTTCAGTAATCTTTCTACTTACGATTTGATTGTAAATTGGTTTTGTTTTATGTATCCAAATGCTATATTTGAAAGTTATTCAAACAAAAGTATAATCCTTAAATATAATTTTCATAATGACGGGGGTACTGTTGATTTTACAAAATTATCTAATACCGGGTCACTTATTTTAAATGGAGATGTTCAGGATGTTCAGGATTACGACGGTGGAACATCAATTTATAATAATGTTGTTATTTCTCCTACAACTTCTATGACAGTGAAAAGTGATCTTATGACAATTGCCGGTAATCTTACCATAAACAGTGGCACTTTTATTCAAAACGGAAAGCCCGTTTATGTGGGTGGAAACTGGACAAATAATGTAGGCGCAAATGGATTTACCGAATCGGGAAGAGTAGTTTTCAACGGGGCATCAGGTCATCAATATTGTTCCGATGAAACATTTGATATATTAGAGGTTAACAAATCATCGGGCGCGTTCAGGATGAACGGCACGGATGTAACTTGTGCCGCTTACGACTGGACTGCCGGAGCCGTGGATGTCCTGTCGGGTAGTTTTACTGCCAATGATTTGTTGGATAATGCTATTACCGGTGCTTTTTACTTGAATACCGGTGGTACGATTAATCTGAACAATCCCGGAGGATATGTTGACCTCAAGGGCGATCTGCATATATACGGAGGAACAATGAATGTAAGCGGTTCGGCAAGTTGGTGGCCATATCTCGGTAATGCCTCTATTACAATGAGCGGTGGGGTATTGGACTTTTCTTGCGGTATATATGTTTCCGGTGCCAATACACTCACTTCCAATATCACGGGGGGTACGATCAGAACGGCCCAATATTTTTCAGGTAACAGAGCCGACTTTACTCCAACCGGAGGCACCATCGAACTGTACGGCTCGGGAGATTATTATATCGCACAATCCAACGGATGTACATTTTATAATGTCAATATAAATAAATCTTCCAAAGGTGGCAATCTCCCCCTTATTCTCACCGACCCGCACTCGGGAGAAAAAGTTTCCGACGGTGGAAAATCCAACAGCATTAAGTTGAATTCCGATATAACGGTAACCAATGAGCTTACGGTTACTTCCGGTGAGCTAAAACTCAACGGACACACTTTAAATATTCCTTATAACTGTGATGTTTATGGTACACTTACTTTGGATAATGCAAGCGACACTTTGAATGTCGGACAGGATTATCAACATTATTTGACTTTCAATTCCGGATCAACCGGGAATTTTTCCGACGGTATTGCCAATATCTACGGTTGGCTTAAAACTCTCCCGGGAAGTTCTTTTACGGCCGGAAATAATAATACGGTAGTGTTTGCGGGAGTTAACGGAGGAGGCCCCTGGTCCGAGGAGGCTTCAACTGTTTACGGAAATGTGGAAATAAATAAGAACCCCGGAGCCAGAACATATATTTCCGCATCGGCAACAGCTCCTTTTGTGGTAAACGGTACCTTTACTATTTTCCCGCATAATGAATTCGAAATGCAAAACAACTCAATGATGCTGCACGGCAACTTTGTGGATAATACAACAAGTAAATTATTTGTTTATGATGCTGCCAAGACTGCCGGTCCGGAGTCGGGAGGAACTTCTTCCGGCGGTATCAAATCAAAAGGAGGTTCTCTTGAAATAGATAATGATCTTACAGTGAACGGATTGATGGATATGGGAGACGGTGATGTATTGGCACACGGTCGTTTTCATATTGGCAATGCAGGTACTCTTTCCAATAGCGGTGGAAATTTTGTTTGTGATTTAAATGCGACAACTAATTGGAGTAATTGGGATGGAACTTACAATTTCTCCGCCGGTTTGATAGAATTTTCAAACTCCAACCTTTTGTTGGACGGTACTTCTAATATTACGGGAGGCACATTTCGCGTGGGACGGACTTTATTTGCTTCAAATGCTGCTTTTCAGCAAAACGGAGGAACGTTGGAACTGATTGGAAGTTCAACAGGACATTATATCCAATTTGCCGATAACAATTATATCAATAATTTCCTCTTTAACAGAACCGCCGGTACATATAAGATTAATCCGCAAAATTCTCCTAATCCCCTTGTTATCAAAGGAAATGTTACTATAAACTCGGGAACTTTCAGTGAGAATGGTTGCACGATAGAAGTTGCAGGCAATTGGATTAATAATGCCGGTGATGCCGCTTTTGCAGAGAGCGGTAGAGTAATCTTCAACAGCCCTGTGAGCGGACATCAATATTGTACCAGTGAACATTTTGATACACTGGAAATTGCAAAAGTCGCTGGTGGTGCTTTCAGACCTTTTGGCGGTACCGCATATAATATTGTTTGTGAGCATTATGACTGGACAGCAGGAGCAGTGGATATTGTTGCGGGAGGGAGTACATTCACGGCCAACGACCTAATTGATAATGGTATATACGGTACCTATTATCTTAATACCGGCGGTACAATAAACCTGTCCAACAATGACGGTTATGTTGATATTGATGGAGATCTGCACATTCTCGGTGGAACAATGAATATTTACGGCGGTACATCTGACAGTTACTGGCCTTATTTAGCTGATGCCTCAATTACAATGAGCGACGGTGTTCTCGACTTCCACGATGCCGGAATATATGTTTATAACTCTTCGACTCACTCTTTTACGGAAAATATAACGGGAGGAATCATTAGAACGTCTCAAGGATTTTCAGGTAATAGAGCCGACTTCACTCCAACAGCCGGAACATTTGAGTTTTACGGAAGTTCGGATTATTATATCAGCCAATCCAACGGTTGTACATTATATAATGTGAATATTGACAAATCAACCAAAGAGGGTGAATCCGGCGGTACGGGCAAACCCGTTGTTGACGAAAGAAGCGGAGTGGTTATGGGCCCGGGAAGCAAGTCAAATACCATTTCGTTGAATTCGGATTTTACTATAACAAATGAATTATACGTATCATCCGGTGAGCTAAAACTTAACGGACACACTTTAAATGTAGCTCACAGTTGTGGTTTCTCCGGTACATTAACGATGAACAATAGTAGCGATGTCCTTAATGTAGGAACTTTATTCGGTGATATTCTTTATTTTTATGATGGTTCCACGGGAAACATTTCCGACGGTACAATCAACCTTGCGTATGCCGCTTGGTTTGATCCCGGTTCATCTTTTATAGCAACGACGGGTAATACTATGTACTTCGGAAACACACTTGCCTTCGGCGGAATTTATAATGCATCTGCAAATACCCAAATCGGTAATCTTATTGTGGATATGGCCACAGGGGATAAATGGATTATTGACAATACCGGCACATTTCCCGTTGTAGTTGCCGGAGACTTTACCACAAAGCAAAATAATAAAGTGGTCATATTCGATCAATCACTGGTTATAAACGGCACATACCATGACTATTCATCTTCCGAGTTTTATGCATATAACGCAACAAAATCAGGGAAAAATACACTTTCGGATGAACCCGTGAAACCAACCGGTGCAAAATCCAAAGGAGGTTCTCTCGAAATAGGTAGCAATTTTACATTAAACGGATTGCTGGATGTAGGCGACGGTTCGGTTACCGCTCATGGGCTTATTACTCAAAATTCTTCCGGAACTTTAACAATTGACGGTGGTTCATACGTTTGTGATGCTGGTAATACAGGCACTAATGAGCTTCATGGAACTTATAATCTCTCCTCGGGATTACTTGAGTTTACAAACACTCATGTTAGTTTTGCAGGAACGTCAAATATTACCGGAGGTACGGTTAGGGCAGGAAAGACGGTAGTAGCAAGTAGTGCCGGTTTTCAAGAAAATGGAGGAACATTTGAATTTATCGGAAGTACTGTCGCTAACTATATCTCGTTTGATGCAAATAGTTATATCAACGATTTCCTATTTAACAGAACAGGAAATTATGTTATATATCCGCCAAATACAGCACCCGATTTTGTAATCAAAGGGAACGTCGTAATAAACTCGGGTATTTTCAACTCCAACGGAAATGGAATTGTTGTTGGTGGCAACTGGACAAACAATGCCGGTAGCAACGCTTTTAACGAATCAACAGGTACGGTAACTTTTGATTCTCCCGGCGATGTAACAATAAATAATCAGGAAACTTTTTATAATCTAATTCTTGCTAAACCTACCGGTGGGGATTGGCTCACTTTAACCGATGATATTACCGTATTGAATAATTTTACACTTACCGACGGAGCTTTGCATACGGCGGCAAACATTATGGATGTTCAGGGAAGTGCAGATTTAAACAATGGAGTGCTTTTTGTTCAAGCAGGAGGCACACTCAAAATTGGAGATAACAAACATCTTACCGTCAATACCGGTGCCTTTTTCTATATTGAAGGTTCGTCTTCGAGCTATGCCACACTTACACATTCGGGAACAGGTAGATATGATTGTAATATTTATGGAAATATAGCTGCTAATTATGCTACTTTTGAATATATGGGACAAAATGGAATATACCTTCATCCCGGAGCTACTGTTAATCCCGTATATACTTTTGATCATTGCAACTTCTTAAATGGTGCTCCTGCTTCGGCTTATCTTGTTTTAAATGAATCCAATACATTTACTTCCGATTATGCTTACTTTGAGAATACCAATGGTAGTGTTGGATATAATGTGTGGAAAGGAGCAAATACCGGAAATGTAACATTTACCAATTACTCAGGCGACTTTGCCGGCCCTGAATTTGAATATGATTTTTATGATAGAATAGACTGGGGCCCAACTGATGTAGATATGTCATTGAAGTTGATGCTCGCCGGTCCATACAACGGTACGGATATGAATACCGACCTCAACACCCTCGGACTCATTCCGTTGAGCCAGCCTTTCAATAGCAATATAAATGCGGATTGGTATTATAACGGCACTGAAAGTGTTAGCTCTATTCCTGCCAATGTTGTTGACTGGGTTTTGGTTCAATTGAGGGATGCAGGTGATGCCGGTTCTGCAGGTAGCGGAACGGTTGTTGCCGAGCAAGCTGCTTTTCTACTCAATGACGGAAGCGTTGTTGACCTTGACGGAACAAGTAATCTGTCATTCCCCGGCATTACCTATACAAGCGGCCTTTATCCTGTGGTTTGGCACAGAAATCACCTCGGAGTTATTTCCGCAAACAGGATGACCAAAAGCGGCGGTGTTTACACCTATGATTTTACGGCAGCAGGTTCGGCTTATAGCAAT
>Ga0256841_1000919_pt1 | contig 27622 bp, 21 predicted proteins | sample 356308metaG_FD_185971 | JGI IMG/M metagenome (GOLD analysis project Ga0256841, IMG submission 185971) | Hydrothermal vent microbial communities from Mid Atlantic Ridge, Atlantic Ocean - 356-308 | ecosystem: Environmental > Aquatic > Marine > Hydrothermal vents | place: Atlantic Ocean: Mid...
CAGTAGGCAATGGATACTATTTTAAATCAAATAAAAAACAAACTCAAAACAGCAACCATTGTTGAACAGGTCATGTTTGCCAATATCGCCGTATTTGTACTTGCTTATCTAATAAATGCATCTTCTAAATTAGAACCTTTACAAAAAAATTTGTTTTTTAATTGGTTTGCCTTACCCGAAAATGTCAACAACTTCATGTCAAAACCATGGACTATAGTTACCTACAGCTTTCTACACGATGATTTTTGGCATATCTTTTTTAATTTATTGCTATTATTTTATGTAGGAAAGTTCTTTTTACAATTTTTTTCGAAACGCGATTTTTTAATATACTATTTTTTAGGAGTTGTTTTTGGAGGGTTTTTGTTTATGATTGGATATCAATATGTTGCCCAAGAGTCCGGAACCGCTAATTTGGTAGGGGCTTCTGCCGGAATAACGGCTGTTTTAATTGGCATAGCAACAAAAATACCGAACTACACATTACGGTTAAGGTTTATAGGAACTATCAAACTTTGGCATATTGCCGTGGCGATTGTACTATTGGATTTATTGCAGCTTTTTGTAAGCAATACAGGTGGCCATTTGGCACATTTAGGAGGTGCCGCTACCGGGTTCTTACTGAGTACCCAACTCGACAAGGGCAAAAGCCTGTCAGAGTTTTTCTCTAAATTGTTTCAAGCTAAAAAGCAAGGGCCTTTAAAAACGGTTTATAAAAAGCCTAACCCGGCGAACACGGTTAAAAATTCGAGTAGCCACCAACGAAAAATTGATGAAATCTTAGATAAAATCAGTAAATCGGGCTATGAAACTTTGACCCAAAAAGAAAAAGATTTTTTATTTTCAAGCGGCAAAAAATGATATTGAACTATGGCTAAGAAGAGATTATCTTTACTTAACAAAATCTTATTTTTAATCAATACTATTGTTGCCATTGCATTGGTAATTTCTTTATTTATTCCGAACCTCATACCTAAAAAATTCGGAATGTTGGCTTTATGGAGTTTGTTAACCCCCATCTTTATCATTGTAAACTTTTGCTTTGTTATTTATTGGATACTTATCGGATTTAAAAAACAACTTATCCTTTCGTTTTTTGTATTGCTATTGAGCTTTTTGTTGTTACCTCCTGTATACAAGCTCTATGGCTCTACTAATAAAACCTCTAAAGATTCAGTAACCATAATGACCTATAATGTACGGAAGTTTAACCGGTATAAATGGATAGACATAGAGAATATAGACGCCAGAATTGCTGATTTCATCACTACAGAAAACCCTGACATCGTAGCTTTACAAGAGTTTAGGACCACTAAAAATTTTGATCTACAATACCCTTACTATTTCAATTACAGGGCTAAAAATAAAAAACCGTCAGGATTAATTATTTATTCTAAATATCCTATCCTTCACAAAGGCCTGTTAGGCAATCATAATTTTTCAAGCGGTATTCAATACATTGATATTGCAAAGAAAAATGATACCTTACGCATCTATAATTTTCATTTAGAATCTTTGGGTATTGTTCCTGACAAAGAGTATTTCGGACATAAAAATTCAGAAAGGTTAGTGAAACGGCTGACCCGTTCTTTTAAAACCCAACAGGCGCAAATAGATACGTTGAATGCCCATATAAAAAATTGCCATTATAAAATTGTTTTGGTAGGCGATATGAATAATACAGCTTATTCATGGGCTTATAAAAATATAAAAAACGATTTTCAAGATTCGTTTTTAGAAACCGGCAAGGGCTTTGGAAAAACATATACCTTAAAGAAAATGCCGTTGCGGATTGATTATATTTTTGCCGACAAAAGAATAAACTTTATCCGCCATAAAAATTATGGCATTCGCTATTCTGACCACTACCCTCTTTCGGCTACTATCAATTTTTGAGTTTATTTTTCAAAACCATACACGCGTTCTACTTTACAAATTCTCACTGTAAATTGACTGTACCAACGGGCTCTCCCGTTATTTCTGGCTTCGGTATGTTCTATATGTAATTTCCAATTTTTAATAGCTTCTAAGCTTTCCCAATACGAAACGGTAATTCCGAGTTCATCTCTAGCCGATTCAACTCCTAAAAACCCGTCTTGTTGTTGAGCCAAATTTATCATTTTTGCCGCCATCGTTGCATATCCATCGGTGTCTTGCGATTGTACAGAAGTAAAAATTACGGCATAATACGGTGGTTGTGGGGTTTTTGCTATCATAATAGTAATTCAAATTTTTTTTCGGGTACTTTTAAGTCATCACTTATAAAATCTTCTACGAATTGAAAGCCGTTATTTTTTATAATGTTGGCAGAAGCCGTGTTTTTAGTAACGACACAAGCTATCAATTTGGTAAAACCAACGTTCTTGCAATACACAATCAATCCTTTTACAATTTCATTGCCATATCCTTGGCGCCAATATTTCTCTAAAAACCGGTATCCTATTTCATCATCATTATTGGCATCTTTTACCAAAGCAAGGCTTCCTACAAAGGTATTGTTCTGTTTTCTTTCAATAGCATAAATCCAAAAGTTATTATCCTTTTTGGCATACATATCAATTAATTTCGGCAACTCTTCTTTATTTTCTCGATAAGTCATGGCTCTTCCCCGTACATATTGCATTACGTTTAAATTGCTTTGCATTTTATGAAAAGGCTCAAAGTCATCTAATTTGAGCTTTCTAACTCGCAATCTTTCCGTCTCAAAAATCGTATTCATAAGGTAACGTTTACCCATTTTAAAGTAGTTTCACAAAGTATACATTTTTCAATAGCAATGTGTAAACCCTCCCATACTTCAAGCATCCTTACATTCAACCCTTCTCCCATTCACACATTCTATCATTCACACATTCTATCATTCTCTCATTCTCTCATTCTCTCATTCACACATTCAACCACTCCATCGCTCCACGCTACAAATATTATTGTAAATTTGCACCTCGTAAATATACAGTAATGCATACACAAAAAAAAGTTGCCTTTTATACCTTGGGATGTAAACTCAATTTTTCTGAGACTTCTACCATTGCAAGAGGGTTTCAACAGAAAAAATTTACACGGGTTGGGTTTGATGAAAAAGCTGATATTTATGTCATCAATACGTGTTCTGTTACCGATAATGCAGACAAGCGTTTTAAAACCATTGTAACATCGGCTTTAAAATTAAATAAAAATGCTTTTATCATTGCCATTGGCTGTTATGCGCAGTTAAAGCCCGAAGAACTGGCAGCTATTGATGGCGTTGACTTGGTATTGGGTGCTACCGAAAAATTTAAGGTAACCGATTATATCAATGACTTGTCTAAGAAAGAAATTGGCGAAGTACATGCTTGTGAAATAGAAGAAGCCAATTTTTATGAAGGCTCTTATGCTATTGGCGACCGCACACGGGCTTTTTTAAAAGTACAAGACGGCTGTGATTATAAATGTACTTTTTGTACCATTCCGCAGGCAAGGGGAATTTCGCGTAGTGATACCTTAGAAAACGTAGTAAAAAATGCGCAGGAAATTTCTGAGCAAGGCATTAAAGAAATTGTACTTACCGGAGTGAATATCGGCGACTATGGCAAAGGAGAATTCGGCAATAAAAAACACGCACATACTTTTTTTGAACTGGTACAAAACTTGGATAGATTAAAGGGAATTCACCGCATGCGAATTTCGTCTATTGAACCCAATTTATTAGAGAATAAAATTATCGATTTTGTAGCTTCTTCAAAAAGTTTTGTTCCGCATTTCCATATTCCGCTACAAAGCGGAAGCAATCGCTTATTGCAATTGATGAAACGCCGTTATAAACGTGAAACTTATACTAACAGGGTACATAAAATTAAACAAATGATGCCCCATGCCTGTATTGGCGTAGATGTTATTGTTGGGTTTCCGGGAGAAACCGACGACCTGTTTTTAGAAACATATCATTACCTCAACGAACTAGATATTTCGTATTTACACGTATTTACCTATTCTGAAAGGCCCAATACTGAAGCTGTTTTAATGGAAGATGCCGTGCCTAAAAATATTCGCCGTAAACGCAGTAAATTATTGCGGGGCTTATCTGCCAAAAAGAGAAGGGCTTTTTATGAAAGCCAACTGGGCAATGAGCTTACCGTGCTTTTTGAAAGTGAAAATAAAGAAGGTTATATTCAGGGGTATACGGAAAACTATGTCAGGGTTAAAACCCCATGGAACCCCCACTTGGCCAATACGCTTCACCTCATCAAACTAACAGGTATTGATACTGACGGATTGGTACGTTTTGATTGGATAAAAGAACCCGTTTTTAGCGTATGACCCATAAAACACACATCTATTTGATTCCAGGTTTGGCGGCGAGTTCTGCTATTTTTGAATACTTATCATTGCCCAAAGACCGATTTGCCATTCATTATTTAGATTGGCTCATTCCGCTATCACAAACCGAAAATATCAGTGATTATGCCCAACGCATGTGTAGCCGTATTTCCCATAAAGATCCTGTTTTGATAGGTGTTTCTTTTGGTGGGATTATGGTACAAGAAATGAGTAAGATCATTCCGGTAAAAAAAACGATTATTATTTCCAGCGTTAAATCTAAAAACGAACTCCCCAAACGCTTGCGGGTTGCCAAGGCTACCAAGGCATATAAACTTTTTCCGGCAAAAGCGGTGATGAATATTGAAAAATTTGCTCAATATGCTTTTGGCAATGCTGCCAAAAAAAGAGTAGATCTCTACCGCAAATACCTTTCTATGCGTGATGAAAATTACCTGCGATGGGCGGTTTACAATGTATTGCATTGGCAACAAGAAGCCGCATTACCGAATGTTGTACATATTCACGGTGATAACGATGGGGTTTTTCCGATAAAACACATTCAACAATGTAGAATTATAGAAGGCGGAACCCATATTATGATTTTAAATAAAGCCAAACAAATTTCTAAAATATTGGCTACAATAATTTAGTATCTTGCAGCCATTAGAATTTTGAGCACCTATGCAAATTGAAGAAACCTTTATCAAAGATTTACTTATCATTACTCCGGTTGTTTTTACAGATAATCGCGGTTATTTTTTAGAGAGCTATCACAAACAGAAATTGACTCCTCACCTGAATGCCGATTTTGTTCAGGATAATGAGTCGCAATCGCAAAAAGGGGTTTTACGTGGGTTACACTTTCAGAAACCCCCGTATTCTCAAGGAAAATTAGTACGTGTTATTACCGGAAGCGTATTGGATGTTGCTGTAGATTTGCGAAAAGGCTCAACTACTTACGGTAAGCATTTCAAACACGTACTCTCTTCTGAAAACAAGATACAATTGTATATTCCCGAAGGTTTTGCACATGGGTTTTTGGTGTTGGAAGACCGTACTATTTTTAGTTATAAATGTACCGGCTATTATCATAAAGAAGCCGAATGTTCGTTATTATGGAATGATAGTACACTCAATATTGATTGGGAAATTGAAAACCCCATTATTTCTGATAAGGATAAAAATGCCGAAAAATTTGCTAATTTTAACTCCCCATTTTAAAAGCTCCCCGCTATGAATAAATTTTTAAGAATAGTAATTGTACTCAGTATCATCATCACAAGTGGTGTATTGATTAATGCTACACAACAAAACCCTAAAGAAGATTTAAAATTCAATAAAAAAATTGAGTTTAAAAATACCGATGATTCTTATGTTATTAAAGCGGTTAAAATTCCTGAAAATTTAGCTTTTGCCGGAGAAAAAGTACCCTTGTACAAACACGATATTAAAGAGCGTATTGACAGAGAATTGTTAGTGAATACCTATTGGCAGTCGAATGCCTTATTATGGATAAAAAGGACACATAAATATTTCCCCATTATCGAACCCATTTTAAAAGAAAAAGGCGTACCTGATGATTTTAAATATTTGGCGGTGATAGAAAGTGATTTGAGAAATGTTACTTCCCCTGCCGGCGCCAAAGGATTTTGGCAATTGCTAAAAGATGCCGCTAGAGAAAACGGTTTAGAAGTAAATGACAATGTTGACGAACGTTATCACCTTGAAAAAGCCACCCGTGCGGCTTGTGATTATATCTTAAGAGCCAAGAAAAAATTCGGGACTTGGACACTGGCAGCAGCGGCTTATCACGATGGTAATGGAGGACTCAACAAAAAACTTACCGAACAGCAAGTACACAGTTATTACGATGTACTTGCCGGAGAAAATACACAACGCTATGTGCCGAGAATTTTGGCAGCAAAAGAAATTTTAAGCAATCCTAAAAAATACGGTTTTGAATTTGACGAAGAAGATTTATACAGTATGCCTAAAAGCTATCCTGTAAAAGTAGATACGCCCATCACCAATATTGCAACCTTTGCCAAAAAATTTGGTATCAACTATAAAGAATTGAAATTGTACAATCCGTGGTTGCGTGAAAACAAATTGAACAACAAATCGCATAGGGTATATAATATTCAGATTCCTGAGAAATAGTTTTCAGTTGGCAGTTGCTATATATGAAAATAATATGTTCTTCTAGAATTTACTTCTACGCAAAGCCCTAAAAGGATTTGAAGCCTTTTTGGGATTCTATTAATTTATTCAATTTTTAATATTGGTTACTTTTGCGGTAAAAATAGGTGAAATGTATTAAGGCTAACATTCACAAATTTTTTGTTTGGCTTTTTTAAAATCGCTTATAATTTCTTTTACAATTGCGGCTGCGGGTTTTATGTTGTGTATTAATCCTGATACTTGTCCTATTTCTAATTCACCTTCTTCCAAATCGCCTTCAAACATACCGCGCTTTGCCCTAGCCCTTCCTAACAATTGCTTTAATTGCTCAACGGTTGGGTTTTGTTGATAGAGCCTTTGTAATTCATCATAAAATTTATTTTTTAACAAACGTACCGGAGCTAATTCTTTCAAAGTCAATTGGGTATCTCCTTCATTAGCAGCTACTACTTTTTGTTTAAAATTACTATGCGAAGAGGCTTCATCACTTGCTACAAAGCGGCTTCCTATCTGTACGCCATCAGCACCTAGTACCATTGCTGCTAGCATTCCGTTACCTGTGGCAATACCTCCGGCGGCTATCAACGGAAGTTGTATTTGTTCTCTGACCATTGGTATCAACGTAAAAGTGGTTGTTTCATCTCGCCCGTTATGGCCTCCTGCTTCAAACCCTTCTGCCACCACAGCATCAACCCCTGCTTCTTGTGCTTTTAAAGCAAACTTTACACTACTCACCACATGAACTACGGTAATGCCATTTTCTTTTAAAATCGGCGTCCATGTTTTAGGGTTTCCGGCAGAGGTAAACACTATCTTTACCCCTTCATCAATAATTATATTTATAATCTCTTCAATGTTTGGATATAGCATAGGTATATTCACTCCAAAAGATTTGTTTGTTGCTTTTTTACATTGTTGGATATGTTCTACTAAAACATCAGGATACATAGACCCTGCCCCTATCAATCCCAAGCCTCCGGCATTGCTTACTGCTGAAGCCAGTTTCCAACCGCTTGCCCATATCATTCCGGCTTGAATAATGGGGTATTCTACATTAAAAAGTCGGGTGATTTTTGTTTTCATTTACTTTATCTTTTTTATTCTTCAAAGTTATTTAATGGTTATATTAAACTAAAATTACCAATCAGAACATCTCTTCTTACTTATCTACAACAATTTAATACTTAATGTTAACTTTACAAAATGATTTTTTTATGCTTGTTCAACCAATTGTAACCATATCGTACATTCTAAAAAAACCGTATTACGCCTAAAATCTTTTTTCTTTTTAAAACTGACAGAAATTACTTTTCCTAATTTATAATTCTGTTCTAGTTGGTAAATAAGCCGGATGATTTTAGAAAAACTACCTTTTACTGTAAAAGAAAATGTCGTAAAAACAGCATTGTCTTTTTTAAAAACATGTGGATTGTTAAAGGCACTAATTTTGATATTAGTAGTATCTGCAAACGAGGTAATAGTGCTCAACAGGTTATTTTGAAAAGAACTCTCTGTTGAGATTTTTTTTGATTTTAGAATCGAATCGTAGTATATATTTTGTACCCTAAGTTTTTCTAACTTTTGAGATATATTGGTAAACAGTTCTTTTTCTTTCTTTAACTTGGTATATTGTTTTTTTAAAGCAACCGTTTTAGAAAAAGAAAATTGATAACTTACCCAAAAAAGTATTGCCAATCCTATAACAAGTACTATATTTCTTTGTTTTAAACTCATTGGATAATTTTAATTTGTAATTCAAATTTAGTAGTAGATACTCTATCGGATCCATACTCTACAATAACTACTTTGTCAATCCAATCTCGTAATTCCAGTTCCTTTACCCATTTTGAAAACTCGGCATTATCACTAGATTTACCGGTTATTACAATTTTATTCTTCTCAAATACTATTTCTTCATCTTTTTTCACTTTGTTTACTAATGGCTGATAGTTTATTTCTGATAATAATATTGATGTAGGAATTAATTTCCCTACTTGATCTAAATACCAAGATGCTTTTGAAGACGACAGTGAGAAATTGGTAACCAACTGTTCTTTCTTTTGTACGGCATCGGTAAGTTTTAATAAAGTCTTTTTATTTGTTTTATTCAACTCTAATTCGGCATTCAAATAATCAATTTTAGAGGTATAATTACTAAAAAACAAATAACTAATTAACAATAAAACAAATATGAATGCCAATCCGAATTTTAATAGTATTGAAAAAATACGTCCTTGCTTAAAATTGTTAATTAGTTTATCTACCTGAATACTAAAATTAGACACTGAATTTTTAGCACCTACATAATAATTCAAAATTCCCGCCAAGGATAATATGTATTTTGATGCAATTTGAAGTCCGTTAATAATATACATATTAGATTGTAAACCAGTAGCATAAGTAATACTTTCTACTGTTCCGTTTTTTAAATAGATACTACTGTTAGAACTGTAAATTTTATCGTCTTCAATAAAATCAGCTAATTGAAAGATTGCTAAATTACCAAGTGAAAATCCAATAATTTGATAACTTTTTTTTTGATACTCTTCTATTAAACTATCTATATACTCTTTTCTGCAAATAGCTATATAAGTATCACTCTTTGTGGTAGATACTTCATAATAAAAATCTTCTTTTTTTAAATTAGGAAATGCCAATGCCAATGCTTTTTGTTCATGAATAACATCGGGTACACTTTTAAAAAGGACATTCTCATTATTAATGATTAAAAAAAGTGATTGATTCTTAGGTAAATAATCAATAAGTTGGCCAATATCGGTACATGAAAATGTTTTTTCAACCAAAAATTCGCCTTTCTTTTTTTTAAGGAGTAAGCCATATAATTTTTCTTGCCCGTCTATAAAGGTGTGCTCTACACCGCAAAACAGATTGCCAAACGTACTGTATGTTATTATTTTAGATAGCACTATTTAATAATAGTAGGCTTAATGAGTATCGTTAATTTCTTTTTTGTATCTTCTCTTTTTCTCTTGCTAAAAAACCATTTGATAATAGGTATTCTTGCTAAGAAGGGTACCCCTGTCCCGGTATCATTTTTTATCTTTTCTTCCAAGCCACCTAAAATTACCAAATCTTGGTCTTTTACTCTTATAATGGAATTGAATTCTCTTGAATTCACACCGGGAGGTGCTTCTTCGGCCACTTTTTTACCATTAAAATTAGACTGAATTACATTAATATCAAGGGTAATATGCCCATCTCCTGAAACTAATGGCTTTATATTAATAGCCAATTCAGCATCGATAGGATAAAAATTTGTTATGGTTGATGTTTGGGGGTTTTGACTACCGATAATATCACGTTGTGTAACCGCATAATAGGTAGTTTCACCAATAGATAAATTGGCGCGATGCCCATTTAATGCAGACAGTTTAGGTGCCGATCTAATTTTAATATCACCATTGCTTTCCAGCGCTTTTATCTTGGCAAAAAAATTGGGCACTACTTGTCCTAAATTAAATGAGCCGAAACCATTAAAGCCACCTATAATCCTATTCACGGTATTTGCCCCTAAAGTCAAGTCTGTTGAAGGAAAAATATCGCCCTGCGTAGTAGTGGGTTTATCTCCTATTCCCCAACTAATACCGGTTTCAACCGTAGCCGATTTATTAACCTCTAATAACATCACTTCTATTAAAATTACCGGAACGGGTTTATCTATATAGGCTATAAACTCTTTAAATCGTTGAATGTTTTGACTTGGGCCACTCACAATAAAACTATTCAATTCTATGTCAACACTCACCTTTAAATCTTTAATTACATCGTCAGGCAATATACTTACCAGTGATTCTAATTGATTAGAACGGTTAGAAAATGTACTGCTTCTAGTTGTATTTATAGTTTGTCTATTGGTATTGTTAAAACCTGATTGATTAGTATTAAAGTTAGAATTTCTAGACAAATTTGGTGTGCTGTTAAAACTATTCCTACCTGCTTGCCTTCCTGACCTGCCATTAGAACTCATCACTTCAATTGAACGGTGCATAAGTGGAATCACAACAGCATCCCGCAATGAAATTTGGTCTTTTTTACCAAAATAATAGATTGAATCTGTTTTTTTATAGGTAAAATCAGTATTTTCCAACACTTTATTGAGTAACAAATCAAAAGAAATATTATTAGCCTTTACCGTAGCTGAACCGGCTTCATTTAATGGTGAAGATGTAAACATATTTTGTTTTAACTCGTGTCCGATATCATAAACTATATTGGAGATAGGTGTATTTTCAAAATCAACATTTAATAGATTAGAATCATTTACTTCAAAGAAAAAGTTTGAACGCCTTCTACGCGTTGGCCTGTTTTGTTTATTTTTTGAATTTTTATTGCCTGAAACATTTGTTTCTGAGCCCTCATCATTTTTTTCAAACAAATAATAATTATCCCTTGTTTTTGTAACGATTAAGTTATTGGCAAAAGCAATTTTATCCAATGCTGAATCAAAGGGCATGTTTTGTATATAACTGGTTAATAAAATATTTTCCATCCCTGGGGCAAAAACTAAATTTTTACCCGTTTTACCCATAATCTGTTTGAAGGTTACATATAGAGTATCGTGCTGTAAATCAACACTTAATGTGTTTTTGTTAGCATCATACGAAATAGGAATCATCCGTTGTTTTTTGGGAGTAGAAGGCTGAATATATTTTCTAACAGATAATATATTTCCTGTAAAATCAATTGTTAAATCATATTCTTTACAGACAAATAATAAGATATCGGCAACTGTAGCATTCGAAAAATTATTTTTTATCGTAATTTGATTCAACTCCGGGTCAATATTCAAATTAATCTTATGTGCATTTGCTACTAATTGTAAAAAATCAGACAGGGCAATATTGCTAACATTAATATCTGCTTTTTCTGATAAACCCGGCGCGTCAACAACAAGACTTTCTAATTTGTTTTTCAATTGTTGTATCCTACCATTTTGACTCCATCCTACAAAAATGGCACCTATAAAAAAAAGTATAAAAAAGATGTGCTGTTTTTTCAAATCATATAAAATTTAATCGATTAACAAAGCATAAATTTCATCAATTGAGGTTTCTCCCTTAGCCACTAAATCTATGGCATTTGTTTGTAATGTTCTAATATTCTTCTTTTGGAGATAATCGGCAATTTCCAATACATTCTTTTTAATAAATTCTGTAAGTTCTTTTGTAATTGGAATAATTTCATAGATTGCTTTTCTCCCCATATAACCCGTATGATAACATTTAGAGCATCCAACGGCTTTATAATGATTATTTAATTGCGTTGGGATTTTAAAATTTTCAGGGAATAAATCTACTGAAATTTTTGAAGAAACCTTACAATGTTCACATAATTTACGTACCAAACGCTGTGCAACGCTCACTTTTAAGGTGCTTGCAATTAAAAAAGGGGGGACTCCCATATCAATCAATCGAGAAATTGTTGCCCATGCTGAATTGGTATGAATGGTTGACAATACGAGATGCCCTGTCAAAGAAGCTCTAATCGCCATATTTGCTGTTGCAACGTCTCTAATTTCTCCCACCATAATAATATCAGGGTCTTGTCTTAAAAATGTTCGTAATGATTTTGCAAAATCCAATCCTATATTCTCTTTAAGTTGCACCTGATTAATACCTTCAAGAGTATATTCAATAGGGTCTTCTATAGTCAAAATATTAGCATCATCGGTATTCAATAATTTTAAAGTAGCATACAGGGTTGTTGTTTTACCGGAGCCTGTAGGGCCTGAAATAAGGACGATTCCATGTTGACTTTTAACACTTTGTTTATACTGTTTCAATTCTTCTTTGGTAAACCCTAGGGATTCTAACTGAATATTAGCAGCATCTTTTGACAATAAACGCAGCACAATTTTTTCGCCGTGAAGGGTCGGTAATGACGAAACACGAATATCAAATTCTTCAGTATCGGTTTTGATATTAATACGGCCGTCTTGGGGCAATCGCTTTTCGGCAATATCTAGTCCTGCTTTTATTTTTAACTGATTTATTATTTTGGGGTATTCCGCCTCAGAAATCAAATATCTTTCCAATAGTTTACCATCTATTCGATATCGTACTTTTCGTACTGATTCAAACACTTCAAAATGAATATCACTACTCCCAATAGCTTTGGCTTCGTAAATTACCGTTAATAAAAAATCTTCAGAATAACTTAATCGATTAGAAGATTGCTGCCGGTGCTTTCTATAATTTGAACCTAAGTATTTTTGAATTTTCTCTGGGGTTTCTGATACCAGTTGCACTTTTTTACCTAAAATAATTTGCAATTCTTGTTGTAATGCAATTTTGTCTTTCTTGTCGGTTTTAAAAACCAAGTTCCCATTTTGCTGTTCAACAGGTACAATATGGTAATAATAGGCTTGTTCTGCACTAATGAGTTGCTGCAATTCGGTAGGTATGTTAAAAGATTCTCTCACTCCTAATTATTGATATAAATTCACCAAGCCAAACGCCCAATTTATCAAAAAGATAAAACTAAAAAAAAGGGCTTGTAATCCGGCTAAAGGCACTGTTTTAAACCTATATTTCTTTTTCAAAGTTACAACTATTATCAATGAGAAAATCAAAGAAAAAGAAAATAAGATTATAAATGATACTGTTGGAAACCCTACTGCAATTACTAAAAAAAATAACAAATCACCAAATCCGAATGCCTTTTCTAAGCCTTGTTTCAATTTTAATCTGGCATATATAAATAAAATAGCAATAATTAAAATGACAATCCCACTATTTAAAAAGATACTATACCAAAACAGTACCGCTACACTATGGTGATAATATAACGCTCCGGTTAAGAAAAAAGCAACCATCAACAACCACAGGGAGACTTTACGTTCTTTACTATCTTGATAAGCAATAGCTAATAAGCTTATGATTAAAAATAATTTAAAAAAAATAAGCATAGCATTATTGCATTAGGAAGGTTTTTTACGATTCTAAGGGTTTTATATTAGATAGTTTCAGTCTTCCAACCTCACACTTCCATCAATCTTTAACAATTTCTTTTGGAATTTGATTTTGGTCTATTTCCCACACATTAAAAATACCGTCACCGTCAAAATCAGTAATCGCAGTAGCACGGGCTTTAAATGAATTGTTAGAAGCCTCAGTAATACTATAGGTATAATTGGCATTTCCGTTTTGTTCAACTGTTTTGGGAGCTTCGAAATCAATAGAGTTAAAATCACCACTGTATTTAGAATACATAAAAAAATACTGTTTTTCTAAATTAGAAATATGCTTGAGTTGGGTTTGTGCTTCTAAACTTTTCGTTTTTGATATCAATGGCATTAAGTTGGGCAAGGCCAACAAAAGTAATATTCCAATAATTACAAGAACAACTAATAACTCTTGTAAATTGAATGCCGAAACTTTACGTCGGAGGTTTTTAAACAGAAATATAATATTTAACATATTGATAGTCAGTATTTTAATTTTAATCCTTCTTTAAGCTGTTAATAACTTTTATTTCCAAAGGTACATATTTTATAACTTATTTTAATAATTTTATAGTGCAAAAAACAAAATAGGAGTTTTTACATGTACAAGTAATCCAAATCACTAATTTTTTTTCAAATCATCAATAACTACTTAGTATTTTATTGAAAACTTTATACATTCTTAAAAAAAATAATTGATTTATTTGGGTAACAATTATATTTGTTAAAGAACTACACTTTGGTTGATAGTAAAATTATTTAGGGTTTGTTATTGCAAATTAAAACAGAACAGAATAGAAAATAATAGGATTTATAAAAACCCAAAAGAAAAGCAAACAATAAATGAAAAAATTACCCATAATACTTTCAATTTTAGCAATCATTATCAGTGGATTTTCCTTATACACCTCTCAAAAAACCTCAGAATTAGTCTATGTAGATGTCAATAAATTACTTGAGGGTTATAAACGTACAAAAATTGTAAGAGCCGAATTTCAAGCCAAAGCCAAAACTATGAATGCCAATGTAGATAGTTTGGTTGTCAACTGGCAAAAAGAATTAGAAGACTACGAAAAAGCACGCTCTAAAATGACTAAGAAGGAGCTGGAACTCAAACAACAATTATTGAGCCATAAACAACAACAGGTAAACAATTATCAACAAGCTATTCAAAAAAAGATACAAGAAGAAGATAAAAAAGTAACCCAAACTGTTATTAACGACATTAATGATTATGTAACCGAATATGGCAAAAAGCACCATTATAAAATCATTTTTGGAGCCAGTGGTAGTGGTAATATTATGTATGCCGACAAAACAACCGATTTAACTGAAACCATTTTAGGAGGATTAAATGCTGAGTTTTCGGGTAAATAAGATAAGATGCCACCCTGCGCGCAGTCGAAAGATCTCAGCAGCAATAACAGTTTCATTTATTTTAATAACAGGCTGTATCAACAAAACCTTCAACACAGAACAAGAATTATGGAACTATATAAAAAATGAAGAAAACGGATATATACAACATAAAAACATCAATGGCTATGATTTTACATTACTGTATAAACCTACAGACCTATTGGTAAAACAAGAGTTAAGCGATTTAAAAAATGCAAAAAAAATTTCAGCCTTGCGAAAAAAATATAATCAATATATGTATTTTAACCTAAGTATGTCAAAAAATAACAAAGAGCTATTGAGTATGGCACCTCATAATAGAAATGAATTTGGAGCCATGGTCAACCAATTAGCCTTTGGCATGGGTAACAAAGTACATTTATATACTCAGAAAAAAGACACCCTGCCCTTGTTAGATTTTGTATACCCCCGTATGTATGGCATGAGTCAATCTACAGATATTTTATTTGTATACCCACGAGATAAAAAATATTTAAAAAATGAATATCTAAACTTTACGGTGGAAGATTTGGGGATTTATATCGGAGAAGTTAAGTTTAAACTCTCGGTAGATAAAATTAAAAATGAACCAGTACTAACTTTTAAATAATGAAAAAAAATATTTTAACCCTATTATTAGTAACTTCATTCTTTTGTGCGAATTCACAAATGAAACCTTCAATTGTTCAACTCAAAACAGGAGAAAAACTTGTGGGCATGGGACGAGTGGCAGGAAATTATTTCAAATACAAAATGCATGCGAAAGCGAAGTTAAAAAAAATACATTTTTCAAAAATAGAGTTTGCCAAAGTACGATTTTCAAATGATGATATTAAAGAGTACGTTTATTTAAGGGTTAAAACAACTGGTAATTTTGAAGTTGTTCAAGTGGTATATTCGGGAAAAAGAGTGCAACTATATACACAAAAAGAATTACATTATTATGGAGGGAATATTAGAATGACTGAGACAATTGTTAAAGATTATGTAAAAAAGACAGCAGATAAAGGGCTAACCGAATTTGGAGCCTATAGCCCTCTAGCAAATAACCTAAAAGCAAAAGTGTTGGCTTTTTTTAGTGATTGCGACATACTTATTGAAAAAATAAAAAATAGAGAATTTAAAGTTAGAAGTGACATTGAAAAAATCGTAAAATTCTACGATCAAAGTTGTCAATAAAACCCGCTTGAAATGAATTTAAAAGGTTTATCAAAAAAAATAGTTATAATTTTAATATTATTATTTTCAAGCACTACTATGCTTTTTGCGCAAGGGCCTAATGCCCCGGAAGCTGCTAGTTTTGAACCGGTTGATGCTACTGATATGGTTAATTTATTAACTGGTGATTTTACTTATGTCTTACCTTTATTAAATGTACCTTCTCCGGAAGGTGGATATCCCTTATCTTTAGCATACCATGCTGGAATTGCAATGGATCAGGAAGCCTCTTGGGTCGGGCTAGGGTGGAATTTAAATCCTGGAGCTATTAATAGATCCGTAAATGGATATCCCGATGATTATAATAGTTCTTTGTTATCTGAATATTTTTATGATGCTGGAGGAACGGAAAGTTATTATTCATTATCAATTGGTTATTCTAATGGAGTTTCTATCGGAGTAGGAATTTCTTGGGGAAGTAATAGAAGTTTTGGAGGCTCAGTAAACATTGGCTTTGGCATTGATGCAGGCAATTCTAGACTTGGAGCCGGAGCATCAATTGGCACACAAGGAAGTTCTGTTGGTTTAGGAGCTACATTTGCCGGTGGGCTTAGTTTAGGTATTAATGCTTCCAGCAACGGAGGTTTTGGAACTTCTCTTGGATTTACAAATACAAATGGTTCAGGGTTTTCTATCAGTGCTTCAAATAGCGGAAATTTTTCTTTAGGATTCAGTAAAAATAATAAGAATAATAATCTAATGTCATTAGATGTTAGTTTTTCTTCTACAGGAGTTGGGATTAGCGGAGGCGTAAGAAATAGAAACGCAAACTTTAAAACGGTAGGTGGTGCCGGTGTTGGCTTAAGCCTAGCTTTTAACAATGGCGTTAGTATGGGCGACTATACTGTTAAAACAAGTGGTTATAATATACCTCTTATTATTCCTACCCCAGTGGGTGTCTTCAGCCTATCTTTTGGTAAACAAAAGATGAGATACTATTTAGGTAAAAAAGAAGTTAATTATATAGATGGCCCTTTGTCTTTTCACGATGGTGTAATAAACCATGGAAAATGGCAAGTTTCTTGTTTTGGGGAAGGTTCATGTGATGGTGCTACCTTTATTACAGACTCTTATCAAGCGGCATTAGATTATAAAAATAATATTGAAAGTACACCTGGCTATTATTGTCAATGTACCATTTCATCTATAGGAGCAGATAAAGCTTTTATGGATATTTATGAAATTCCCATTGCCAACTACACAATACCGAACGAAATTAATACAGAAAACAACAACCTTACTTTTCCTAATTACGATAAATACAATGTTCAAGCCCAAGGCTTATCCGGCAATATGTCTTCTAGAATATTTGAGAATGGAGCTTTGTTTGGAACTTCTAGTAAAGAAAATGATAAAGGTTTTAAATTAAACTATATCGTTAACGCAAGTAATACCCCAACATTTGCTCGATTTAATCAAAAACCTTATTTTTATTTTGATAATGAAATTAGCACCTATATTGACGTAAACGCAGCAAACTTCAATACAAATTCAACGCATTTAAAAATTACGGATTATTATGATTTTGGAGTGGATTTGAATGCGAAGCCTAGAAGAAAAACTTCAAATTTTATTGAATATTTTACCAATGATGAAATTATTAGTAATTACAATTCAGTAAAAAGTAAAGGGTATCTTAAACCCTATAATTCAAGTTCTTTTGACAGATCTCAAAAACCAAAAAATAGTATTGGTGCATTTAAAATAACAGCAGCAGATGGCAAAACATATCATTATTCATTACCCGTGTATAATCACGAAGTAATTACTAGGTCTTACGGAATAATAAAAGACAATAATAACAATCCCAAGCCGGAGAACGAATCATATTTTGAAAAACGACAATTAGAACCGTATGTAACCCATTGGTTGTTAACAGCCGTTACAGGACCGGATTATGTCGACATTAATCACGATGGAATTGCAAATAATGGTGATTTTGGTTATTGGGTTAATTTTTCTTATGGTAAATGGTCTGATGCCTATACGTGGAAGAATCCTTATGAAAAGAATTTTATAGAAAGTGCTGAAGAAGCGGGTGTTAGAACTTGGGTAAGAGGTAGAAAAGAAGTATATTATTTAAATACTGTTACTACTAGAACACATACAGCCATATTTGTTAAATCTGAAAGTGAAAATGAAAAGTCCAAGTTGTGGAGGTATAGTGCTGTAATACACAAAGACGGTATTTCTTCCCCGTACTCCATAAAATTTACTATACCTACTCATAACGCATTAAAATTAGATAGGATTGTTTTAATAAAAAACGATCCTTCTATTTCAATTAGCACTCATGGAATAAATGAAATTGCCAAGAGTAAACAAACTTATGTAAAGTATTCAAATTCTTCAAAAAGTAATGAATTAGCAAAGTATAACAGTTTTGAAAATGTTATTAATAATGAAGACATTTCTAATGAAATATTAAATAAGGCCATAAAAATTATAGATTTTAATTACAATACTATTGCTCCTGATTCTAATACTAATAATTTTAAAACCTCCTTAAAAAGCGTATCCTTTAAAGGAAAATCAGGTGCTCAACTATTACCTCCTTACGATTTCTCCTATAATGACGGCTCATTTAATATTAATGATATGAACGAATGGGGATATAATAGCAAAGATAATAGCCGTTGGTCTTTAAATGAGATTACTACACCATTAGGGGGCAAAATTAATATGACTTATGAACCTCATATAAGCAAAAGGATTTTTAGTCATAAATTCGAATTCACAAATTATACAGAAGGGCTTTATAAATGTTCAACTCCTGCCTTTAATTCAATTACTGATGTGTCTAATAAAACGATTATTATAGAATCAGCAACTCCCTTAAGTAACATCTTAGGCAAAAGTGTCTTTATAAGATACAATGCAACCTATATCCCTATAAACGGACAGTGTTACAAAGGAAACTATAATGGCTCAGGTACTGTTACCCAAAATTTAGGAAACAATAAATACAAAGTTACTTTTTCTGGTAATGTAAGTATTGACCCAAATCCTTGGAATTGTAATATTGCTGTTATTGAAAGTGAACTAAATCCTTCCTATGACAGACATTTGTATCACGAAAAAAGATTGAGAAGCACTAAAGTTACACTAACTATTAACAATTTTGATCCCATCCAAGGAGGCGGTATAAGAACTTCACAAATTGCAGTAACCAACAATAATAATGAAAACTATATAACAGAATATAAATACGGCGAAAATGAAGATGGTATTGGTTATGTAAGTTTTCTTCCCTTTGCACAAGAATTAGAAAAAACAGTTCCTTATAGTGCCGAATTACCTTCACCAAGAGTTATGTATGAATATGTAAGCACTAATTCTTTAGACGCCAATGGCTCTAGTTTAGGAAAAACAAAATATAAATTTAATGTCTTAAAAAGTAAACTTAATGGAATTAAATTTGGTGACTTTTATGAAATAACAACTGAATTTACAGATAACTTCACAAATCTAAATGCAGATAAAGAAGTAAATATTGCAAAATATAGTGTAAAAGATAACTTAGCTTCTATTGGACAGCTATTAGAAGTAACCTCCTATAATTCAGAAAATCAAGTATTAAATAAAACAGTAAATGAGTATTTCTCAATGAATGAAACTCCTTCTAATGTAGGGGTAACTCAAGAAGCATATCAAAGCTATAAAGAAGTAGACTATACAGATAATAGTTTAAAAAAAGATAAGTGGGTTATTAATTCAACAAAAAGAATAAAATATCCAAATCAACTAAAACGCACCTTACGTTTTTCAGATAACTATAAGTATGAAACCGTTTTTAACGTCTTTAATGAAATCACTGGGCAATCAGACGAAGTAACAACCGTAGATAGTAAAGGCAACAAGTTAAAATCAGTAAATATTCCGGCATATCTAAAATATCCCCAAATGGGTACAAAAGTTACTAATTATGCTAACAAAAATATGCTAACCCAAAGTACCGCAAGTTATACCTATTTCTTAGATAAATTCACTAATAACTGGAATATGATTGATGCAGGTATTACAACTTGGAGCAATAATTGGACGTATAGAGATGAAACAGGCAATCAATCTTCACCCACAACTTCAACTGAAAAAATTTGGCGTAAACATAAAAATTATATTTGGAAAGGACATCTCAATCAAGATGGTACTTATCAAGGCTATCAACCTTTTAACTGGACAGATATATCAAGTTTATCCCACAATTGGAAAAAAATATCTGAAATTACTAGATATAGCCATTTTTCAACACCTTTAGAAACTATGGATATTAACAACAATCATACTTCTACCAAAGTGTGTGATGGTAATAGTAAAATACTTTCTGTTACAAATTCTCAGTATACCGAACAGTTTTATAGTGGTGCAGAATATATTGCTTCAAACGCCTCTTATTTTGATGGTGAGATAAAATCAACTGGCCAAAATACTGTTAAGGCTCATACCGGTACTCATTCGGCAAAAGCTGCCAGTGGCCAGACTGCTTTTGAAGTTACCCTAAAGACAGGAGAACATAAAGCCGATACCTATAAAATTTCTGTTTGGGCTGATAAGATAAACTATACAAATGCCCGTATTAGAATTAATGGAGTAACAAAGCCTTTTAATGGTGAAATTATTCCTGCAGGCAATTGGGTACAACTTAACCATTATGAAAATTTGAGTGCAGGATCTGAAACTATCTTTCTTACATCAGCAAGTGGCGATATCTATTATGATGATTTCAGGTTATTGCCGCGGTCATCATCAATGACTAGTTATGTGTATAATGAATGGGATGAATTATCATATATTTTAGGTGCTAATAACCTTGCATCACATTTTGTTTACGATGAAGCTGGGCGACTTAAAGAGACCTATACAGAAGTAGTCGATGCAACAGGAATAGTTGGCGGCTTCAAAAAAATAAGTGAAAATGACTATCACTATGCAACTGATATTCCCAACAATAATAGTGGTGGCGGTACTACTTATAGCCCTTTAAGTGCTACCGGTTTATCCCCATTAATTGATAGTTACTTTGGTACAAACCTTATTTATTCCAGCAGTTTAATAGGGCTTACCGGAGGGTCAGGTAGTTTTTCTTATACTTGGTTACGAAGTATTAATAATGGCCCATTTAGTATCATCTCTACAACCTGTACCACCGATTGTTCGTATACCATTGCCAATTATCATTATTCAATCTTATGCAACCGGCCTATTAAATTTAGATGTAAAATTACAGATACAGTCACCGGAAAATCTATTACTGTAGATTCTAAAAATGCAATAGTAAACTGTAGTGGCAATCCCAAATAAAATATAACATAAAATATTTCAATAAAAAAATAAAAGTAATGAAAAAATATTGGATATACTTATTTGCATTTTTATACACCTCATTAATGTTCTCTCAAATTACATGGAACGAAAATATTGGGTTTACAGTTACAGGAAATCATGTTGAAGGCCAAGGTGGTATAATTAGTAAATTGCTAAGTACAAATACTTTAGAGCCAACCGGTGAAGATGGATGGGTCGAAATTTCTAATTTTACTATACCACCATCAAACCCAAACAATCCATTTGTTTTAATCAAGCACAGTGTAGGATTGCTCCCCATCGCAAATTTAGCATCCTTAGATTGGGCAACAGGTTACTATTTTAGAATATTGGGCTCTCCCGGCAGCTTAACTTTATATGCATACAACCATTCGACCAATTTAGGAAGCACCCCATTTAACCCCCAAACCGACACTGCTAGAATTGAGAGGGTTGGAAATACAATTTACTTTAAAATTAATGGTACAACCGTTTTTCAAACCGCAGAAACCCTATTAGCCCAAACAAGTTATAAAATAATTGTTTCTACAACACAACCTACTGGGCATACTATTACTTCATCATTAACTATCGGTTCGTCTTCAGGCAGTGGAGGCAATTCCGGAGGTGGAAGCACAAGTGGTACAGCAGGTGAAAAATCGATGGATCACAACTGGATTGCTTCCAAAACCTTTGACATTGATGGCAATATTACCTCTGACGGAGTATCTTATTTTGATGAATTGGGCAAAGGCATACAAACCCAAAATATTGATGTTAAAACAGGCAAAATTTGGGCATCACAAACCATCTACGATACACAAGGTAAGCCTGCTTTACAAACGCTGAGTGCCCCAATAAATACTACAGGTTCTTTTTTGTACAAAACCAATTTTATTCAAAAATCTAATGGTACCGCCTATACAAAAGCTGATTTTGAAACAAATCCTGAAAACCCATCTACCGTAGGCAACCAACCCAATACCTTAGGATGGTATTACAGTGAAAATAACGATAGTGAACCTTATCAGGATGTGACCAATTATCCTTTTTCAAGGACTATTTACAGTAACTTAAACCCAGGAACAGCATTAAAAACCATTGGAGGCAATAAAGTAACCATCAATGGGCAATCACAATGGATTAATGGCTTTAACTATACTATGCCCGCAGCACAAGAACTCTATTATGCCTTTGGCAATGATTATTTTGATGGCCTAACAACCGGCAATGGTAAAGAGCTCATTACAAAATTTTTAAAGTCTGTAACTATAGATGTCCATGGAGAAGAAACCATAGTTTTTACAGACGCTGAAGGAAAAACACTAGCTGCCGCCCGTTCAGGAGGAAATACAAAATACGAAGTGATATCTGTTATTGGTGAACAAGGATATGTTGACGTTCATATTCCGAAAGGAATAGTAAATAATGATATCCACTTATTAGCCAGTAGTACCCCATATACTATTTATAATTTACGTACCGAACAAATTGTATCTCCCTCACAAATTACAGGAGGCAATATTTATAGAATAAGTTCAAGCCCTCAACAAGGCGAAAGAACAAAAGTTTGGATTCGCAACAATCAACTTTTTTCTCTTAATGGAGCTAAAGGTATTCGCTACAAAGTAAACTATACCGATTTTACTTTAAATTATTACGATAAAGCAGGGCGACTCATTAAAACCGTACAACCCCTAGGTTTTGATGAAAGTGGATTGAACTCAGCAATTGGCAGTAGCGCCCCTAACCATTCTATGAAGAGTAGTTTTGTTTACAATTCGGCTAATGAATTGCTCGAAACTTCTAGCCCCGACGAAGGTACCGCAAAATTTTTATACAGAGACGATGGCCAAATACGCTTTTCACAAAATAGCAAACAAGTTGAAAATAATGAACTATCCTATACTAATTATGACAACTTAGGCAGGCCTGTGGAAAGTGGCGTTTACAATGGACCTTTGAATTTTAATACTAACGTAAGAAAAGATATAACCTTTGCCAATCTAACCAGGGTTCAAACCTCAGGAGATGAAATAAAAAAAATTGGCTATAACAATTGGAATTCAGGATTGGCAACGGTTAACAAAATTAGTGGTGACGGATATGTCTGGTGGCAATTTCTTGATACTGACAAAAATGCTATGGTTGGATTGTCGGGTAACAATACAAATGCCAATTATAATACCATTCAATTTGCAATTTATGGTAAGAGCGGTAAAATTTTTGTTTATGAAAATGGGATAAATAGAGGTGAAATGGAAACTTATAAAGCTACCGATACTTTTAAAGTAGAACGCATAAGAAACACTATTTATTATAAAAAAAACAATATCATTTTTTATCAATCATCACTTTTTTCATCTGGAGACTTACTTGGAGATGTATCACTTTACAGTGCTGAAGTTTCAATTAACAACTTTTATTTAGGAGGGAGTTCTGTGTATTCACCTTCTAGGATAAGCCCTTACGAAAAAATGGTAAATATTTCTGAAATTTTAAATAGGTTAATCAAAACAGGAGGAACAAATGGTTCGTATGATGCAGGGCTGTCTACCTTAGAGTATATTGCCGGAGATGGATATATGGAGTGGGTAATGCCAGAAACTACAGGATACCTTTCTGTTGGCTTAAGCCCCGTAAAACTAAGTAACCATTGGGGAATGACAAAATACAATATCCTTTTTCGCCCTAACAATGGGGGGCGGTTTGATATTAAAGAATACAGTGGAACTCCTGTTTATAATCAACCTTTTAATGCCGGTGATATTTTTAGAATAGAAAGAGTAGGAACTACAATTTATTATAAAAGAAACGGAATAACTTTTCATACTTCGTCTATGCAATCTATTGATGAAGAATTGGTAGGAGATATAGGGATGAGAGACATGAATTCTACGATTCAAAATTTAAGAATTGTCGGCGGAACAAAACAGTTTAAAGACAGAACAACTAATATTTTAACTTTAGGAAAAAAAATACGCAAAACTTCATTAACCGGATGGAATTCGGGGTTTTCTTCCGAATCAAAAATTCAAGGTGACGGATATGTAGAATGGATAGCCGGTAACAGAGGCAAAGCCCTTATGCTTGGATTGTCTGATAGCGATACCAATGTACATTATAATACCATTGACTATGCTTTTTACATGTATCACTCAGGGTCTTTAATGGTATACGAATCAGGAATTTATAAAGGTTCCATTGCAGGTGGTTACAAAGCAGGAGATGTACTGAGGGTAGAGCGTTCAGGTGGAACCATCAAATATTATAAAAATGGCACCGTTGTATTTACTTCAGCTACCACCACCACAGCACCGCTGTTAATTGATGGCTCTTTTCTTTATTATAATTCAAAAATTACAGGCTTAAAATTTTACGATCTCACCACAAGTTCTTTCCCCGTAGAACCAACAGAAAATATAGACCCTCAATATTGTAAAGAGCAACTATTTACAGTTTATGGCCAAGCAGATATTGCAGGCTTGCATGCCGCATTAAACGCAGAAGGCATTGCTACCAATCATTACACAACACAAAACTTTGTAGCTGGCAATGTTGCAAAAACGTATACCGCCAAGCCCAATACCACCACTACCTGGTATAGCTATGATATTTACGGAAGGCTGCAGTGGCTGGTACAAAAAATAGACGGTTTGGGTACCAAAACCATAGACTATGAATACGACCCTATAAAAGGAAACGTAACCAAAGTAAGCTACCAAAAATACAAACCGTCAGAAACTTTTATACACAGATATACCTATAACCAAGTAAACGAACTCACTCAGGTAGAAACCTCTCTTGATGCTATTAATTTTACCAATCAAGCCAAATATTACTATTATGAAACCGGTGCCCTAAAACGAATAGAATTGGCAGATAAGTTGCAAGGGATTGATTATATTTATAACTTAGCAGGGCAGTTAAAGGCCATCAATCACCCGTCGAGGACTACCAATTTAGACCCCGGCCATGACAGCTATGCTACCAACCAATTCAACAATGATGTATTTGGCATGGCATTAGATTATTATAACGGCGATTATATGCGTACCAATACACCTACAGAAATAAAAACATCGCCTTCGGGTACTAACCAATACAATGGCAATATAAAAGCTATACGTTGGTCATCGCAAGCTATAAGTAACGGGGCACAATATGGGCAAACCTTTACTTATAATAACAAAAACTGGTTGCAGGAAGCTAATTTTGGTACTGCGATAAACAATGGTACTATTTCGGTAGGAACCGATTATAAAGTAACCCATCTTACCTACGATAAAAATGGTAACTTGCAAACCTTACAACGTAATAAACAAACCCAAAACGGCTCAAATGCCATGGATAATTTTACCTATCATTATAAAACAGGCACCAACCAGTTAAGCTATATAGACGATACGGCTACATCGGCAGTACCCGTTGATGATTTAAAAGACCAAGCACCTAATAATTATCATTATAACAGCATAGGGCAATTAGACCTCAATACAAGTGAAAATATAGAATATATCTACAATGCCAGTGGCTTGGTAACCGATGTAAAAAAGAACGGGCAGTCATTGGTCTCTTTTTATTATAATGACAGGGGGCAACGAGTACATAAAATAGATTTTATAAATGAACAACACACCTATTATGTACGTGATGTTTCGGGCAGTGTGATGGCCATTTACAATAACAGTACTTTAGCAGAATTGCCTATTTACGGTGCCTCTCGTTTGGGTATTTTTAGCAAGAGTACCTATAGAAGCAAATACGAAATCACCGACCATTTGGGCAATGTACGTGCTGTGATAGAAAGGTCACAGGCAAAAACCTTCCCACCACAGGTAAGTGTAAATGGCAGTACAGACTACTACCCATTTGGTATGGCGATGCCCGGCAGGCAAATCGTTAACGGCCAGCCGTATAGATATGCTTTTCAAGGACAGGAAAAAGACCCTGAAACGGGTAAGGAAGCCTTTGAGCTCAGGCTTTGGGATGGTAGGATTGGGCGGTGGTTGAGTCCTGATCCTTATAGAGCAGGTGCATCCCCTTATTGGGGTATGGATAATAACCCTATTAGTTCAATTGATCCTGACGGCGGTTGCCCAAATCCACCATGTTGGGAAGATAACGACACGTATAATGCTGGTAGTTTGAGTGAGGTTGTTGTTGTAGCACCAGGAAATGGACAAATGACCAGTGAGGTAAATTCTCAATATGATTACGGTGGTACTTTTGCCCAATGGCAAAGACAGTTTGGTTATGAAGGAATTGATTATAACAATGCACTAGCTCTATGGAAAAGTCAAGATAATGGGGCTTGGGAACGACAAGTTGCTAGATGGGATCAACAAGCTAGAGAACAAAGAGTATTGGATAAACTAACATTTTTCACATCATATTTTGTTGCAATCGAAGATGTTGTTGAAGTATTACCAGCTAGTGAAGCGGCAAGTATAATTTTCAGAACTACAAAGACAACTGTTCCAGTATTAGCAAAGGGAACAACTAATATTATAGTTAAAAAAACTGTATCGGAAGTTACAAATGCTGTTCAACAAAATTTCAAAAGGTTTTTAAAGAAGTTACCTGCAAATGCTAGATCAAGTGCTCAAATCTTAAAAACAAAAAATGGATTTGCGTTCACAGGAGTTTCTCCAGGTGAAGTTCCAGGATCTAAAGCTATATATACTAAATTTGTGAATGAAAATGGAATTACAACAAAATATCTAAAAACAACAATTGACCCACAAGGAAATATAGTGCATATAAAACAGAAATTTTAATAGCTATGGAAGATTATAGAAAGAGTTTATTAAGTAGGTTAATTAAGATTGAAGGAAATATTTTTAAACTCAATGACAAGCTTAATCAATTGGATTGGGATGTCTTTACGCCACTTTTAGTAATAAAAAAAAAACATATTAAAGATATTTTAGAACGAACTCTAAATAATAGTATAGACTTTAAAACTTTAGAAGAGTGGGCAAATATGGTAGAATCTAGGGATGATTTAGATTTTGAAAATAACGAAGTACAAGAAATAATTATTGAGTTAGCAAATCCAGTTTTATATGGTAAATTATCAAATATTAGGTTACTTGAATTATTAGAAAAAATAAACCGACCCGGCGGGGCAGTATTCTTCTCCTTATCTTGGAATGGGGAATAATCCTATTAAGTTTATTGACCCTGATGGCGGATGTGTTGATAAAGATGGTAATCTATGTTCACACGGTGATATTGGTAGTATTTCAATTGATG
>Ga0256841_1000920_pt1 | contig 27605 bp, 16 predicted proteins | sample 356308metaG_FD_185971 | JGI IMG/M metagenome (GOLD analysis project Ga0256841, IMG submission 185971) | Hydrothermal vent microbial communities from Mid Atlantic Ridge, Atlantic Ocean - 356-308 | ecosystem: Environmental > Aquatic > Marine > Hydrothermal vents | place: Atlantic Ocean: Mid...
TTACCCTGAACAATGGTCCGAATAGCCCGTTATCGGGAACATCGACCATCGTCCAAACATCCACCACTTGCACCACATCGGTCGTATTCCAAAGATTGCCCTGATAGGTGAAATATCCGCCGGCTGGAACCATCACGGGGAACTCGGTCGGGGTTATCGTTACCCTTACCTCCGGAGTCATTCCGATTAAGCACTGGGACCAAACCTCGATAAGATCGCCTAATCCGCTTGTCGTATTAATCGAGCTGTTTTGAGGAACAACATAAGTCTCCACCATCGGTGTCTTATAGATATTCGCCAACCATTCGGATTGGAATAAAATGGTCGGATTCTCTGAATCTCCAATAGGCACAAAACCGGCGGCGTCAGCCAATATCGATATAAGTCCCGAATTATTGTCTATGTCGATATAATACCAATCATCGAATGGCGGCAATACTATCAGGTCGGTACATTGCAATAAAGAGGCATCGAAAGCGAATTCGACATATATCTCATTGGCCTCAATCGGCGGCTGATCGGGAGATATATAGACGCTGCCATAGGCAGGCATTACCTCCCCCGGATTGACAAATTGGATTGGGTCCATACCAATAGTAAGATCCGAATAATTTGGATATACCTGAGCCTTGATATAAACATTCACACGATCGGATCCCCCGCTGGCTGTATATTGCTTAGCTCCACGATAATGGGTTGTTCCCACTGTTTTATGCGCCCATATGGTCATCAAATGCCCATTGTGGCAACTCGTTCCCAAAGTACAGGAATAAGCGCCATATAGGTTTGAGAGAGTAAAAGCCGAAGTGTCACAGTCGGCGCATTGAAGTTGTATTGAAGCGCCGACTACGGCTGTGCTGTTGGAAAAGTATCTGATATTACCATAACCGACATAAGCCGATGCCGACTGAATTGAAAAAGCCACAAAAATAAACAGCGAAAATATAAAAAACAGTATTGGAAATTTCAACGGACGCATTTTCTCCTCCAATAATAAGGGTTTTGGCCTACCCCAACTCTTATCCGTTCGATAGACACAAACTCAACAAACACTACTAAAAAACGCTATATCAACCCATTATCACCTCCTTTACCATTATTTGCACATCCATTTTAATTGTAATGCATTATTTAATCTTTAAGGTGCTCGGTGACATTAATACTAATACTTGCTAATTTGTTGAGAATGCGCAATATAAAGCAATTATTGGAGAGGAAAACTATGGTGCTTCATCTTTTAATAAAATAATAATACAAATGCGAGGAAATGTCAAGTAAATAATTAATATTACAATTATAATGTATATTAGATTGGTGGGTTTTATGATATGTTTTTGCCCGGAATGCCCGGTTCGGTTAGGTTTTTGGGGGCAAGATATGTTTCCACTTCTTCGGTATTTAGATATCCCTTCCCGATTATTATTTCTTTGATATTATTCCCTGTCGTCATAGCTTCCTTTACGACTTCCGCCGCTTTATTATAACCGATAATGGTATTTAAGGCGGTAACCATAGCGAATGAGTTTTCCGCATAGTATCGACAGCGCTCCGCATCGGCGGAAATGTCTCCGAGACAGCGGTTGTTAAAAGAGTTTAGCCCGCCCGCCAATATCTTTAGAGATTCAACGATTGTATCCGCAATTATCGGCATCATAACATTCAGTTCCAATTGGCCGGCACCGGCGGCACTCGATATGGTAAGGTCATTGCCGATAACTCGGAAACAAACCATATTGAGCATTTCAGCCATTACCGGATTAACCTTGCCCGGCATAATGGAAGAACCGGGTTGGACAGCGGGGAGGCTAATCTCGGACAGTCCCGTTTTAGGACCTGAGGATAACAAGCGGATATCATTGGCGATTCTCCCAAGATCGACAGCGAAAGACCTCAAAGCACCCGAAAGGTCGACAAAGGGCGCCATCGATTGCATAACCTCGAAGTAGTTTTTTGCCATAGAAAAGTTTTCGCCTGTTAGTTTTGATAGAGTTTCCACCATCATCCCCCCATATTTGGGATGAACATTAAGTCCCGTACCGACAGCCGAGCCACCTATTCCAAGTTGTTTCAAGCTCACCGCAGAGGATTTGATTTTATTGAGGTGATCTTCGATACAAACGGCGTAACCGGAAAACTCCTGCCCCAATCTTATCGGCACCGCATCCTGAAGATGTGTCCTGCCGGATTTGATAACCTTGTCGAACTCTCTCGCTTTCGACTTAAGCAAGGATATCATCTTTTCAATTATGGGATAAAGTTCTTTGAGTAAGCTCAGAGATGCTAAACGCATAGCGGAAGGGATGACATCATTGGTGGATTGGGACATATTGACATCGTCGTTGGGATGAACGAAATTATATTCGCCCCTTTTGCCGCCCAGCTTTTCATTCGCCAAATTGGCAAGGACCTCGTTGCAGTTCATATTATGTGAGGTCCCCGCGCCAGCTTGGAATACATCGACTACAAACTGATCGGTATATTGACCGGCGAGGATTTCATCGGCTGCGGATATGATTGCTTCCGATTTGTTTTCAGACAGCAAGCCCAATCGCCGGTGAACCATAGCGGCGGCTTTTTTTATTATTATGGTGGCTTCTATGAATTCTTTATGGGCGGTGCGTCCGGAAACTTTGAAGTTGTTTATGGCGCGGGCGGTTTGAGCGCCATAGAGGGCATCATCGGGCAATTGTATTTCGCCCATCGAATCCTTTTCAATTCTCATCATCTTTTCCCTATTTTAAGTTCAGCTAAAAGATAAACATTTTGTCCTTCCTCTCTGTTCCCTTAAAACAACAAAGTTGCATTGGGATCGATTTCCCTTGATCGCTACATATGTAAAAGCGAATGTAATAATAAACATTCATTGTTTAATATCAGGTTCTGATAATTTATCGTATTGCGGTTGATACCTTTCTTTCTACACAATGAGAGAGGATGCCTGAGGAGTTTAGGTTTTATTTTTATTGACAATACTTGGAGCCGGAGTATATTTACAGTCGGTTTCGGGGTGTGGCGCAGTCTGGTAGCGCGCATGCTTTGGGAGCATGATGTCGGAGGTTCAAATCCTCTCACCCCGATTTTCGCCCCCGTAGCTCAGCTGGATAGAGCATCTGCCTTCTAAGCAGAGGGCCGCAGGTTCGAGTCCTGCCGGGGGTAGCTTTTATTCGGATAAAATGAATTATTCGTAAAGTTGCTTCTCAGTTTCGAACACTTCCGTTAACTCATTCTTAAGACTTTCCGCTTCCTCAGAGCTGAAATCCATAATTTCAATTCCCTTTTCCCAATTTTTCCGGTAGATTTCATTATGCGGAAAATTAAATCCAGCCATCGAAGAACAGATATTGGAGAAATTGATAATCCAATTCAACGGAATATGTCGGCCACCCTCCTCCCGCTCCAACCATATATTATGATATTCCACAGCCTCCACCAGAAGTTCCGGGAAATTCCATTTTCTCATTAAACTACCGCCAACTTGCAGATGATTAAATCCATACGCTTCCTCCTCCAAGATATGAAAATTGGTTGAGGAAGTCTGAAACTTCCCGATCAATTCTCTATATTCGTCACCATACTTACGCGAGATAATAAGTTTCCCTATATCGTGAAGTATCCCGGAAATAAAAGCTTCTTCGATACGCGGATGCCTCAGCTTAGAGGCTATTAAACGACAGCAGATGGCTGTGGAAAGGGCATGATCCCATAAAGTTATTTCGAACTCATCCCCCCCGGAAGTGTTGAACAATTCCCTGACCGATGATGCCAAAACCAAACTTTTTATGCTTTGGAACCCTAAAAGGACAACCCCTTCCTTTACGGTAGAAACCCTCCTCGCTCTGCCATAAAACGCCGAATTTGAAAGTTTAAGGACTTTTGCGGTCAATACTTGATCCATAAGGATAAGAGAAGCGATCTTATCCGCCGTGCTGTTAACATCGCTCGTTAATTGCATTACTCCGGTGACAACTGTCGGCAACGCCGGTAGTTCTCCTATAAATGATGTTATTTTTTCAACTTCTTTTGAAATCGGTGAACTTTCAGTTTGAGGCATATTTTCTTCCCCGTTGGATATTTTTCTATTTATCGGAAGGATTCGCGGGTCAATTAATCCTAATTTATCACCTATTATCTGACTTTCGCAAATCTTCTGAATGTTATGGTTTTGTTATATTGATTGACGGCAGTCAATATCTCACTATCGTTAAGTGAGTTATCCCGCTGCTGATTATGTCATAACCCTTACTGGAATATTATTGCTCAAGGAGGTATAAAATGGGCGATTAAATTGATGTTTCGTCATAAATCGGAGGTAAGTTCTATGAGAAACCGAGAAAACCCGCTTGAGGAAGCAGTAAAAACAGCGCTGGAAAAATTGGAATACTTGGAGAGCGAAACGATAATCCGCTACTATTTTATGGGATGCAGCTACAAAGAAATCGGGGAATTTTTCAATGTTCGATCTGAAATAATCCGGAGAAAAAAGATCAGCGGCATCAGGAAACTGAAATATATCCTAACACCCTTTGTGGAGAGATATTTCGGGATAGAGGTGGAGAGAAGTACTAGTTGTCCGCTTTGTAGAGACAATAGGCTTGATAAGATGATATTAGGGATGGCACCGTACGGTCCTTGGGGAAAAGTCTTTCGTAAGGGTAGAAAATTGAAAATAACGGGACTGAAATCGGTCAGCACAATAATCAGCCACTATAAAAATCATTTAACTATAAGGAGTTAGCTTATGGAAAGTAAGGGGTCTGAATCCAAGAAAGTCTTTTATTTACAGGTTCGAGTCAGCTACAGTATGAAAAAGAAACTGTTGTCCTTATCCGAGTCGGCGCATCGTCCTATGGCGGATATAATTCGAGCTTCTCTCTATTTCGGAGTTCCGATGTTGGAGCATATTTTAGAAATGGAGCATAGCCTTAATAAATTGGTTATCAAAACCTTACCGAATTATGAGAAACCAAAAGGTGCGGGGTTTCCAAAAGGTGTGTTCGATAAATTCTTTTAATCAGAATAACTTTGTTTTTTGCCAAAAAAATAAAAGCGAAAGAATGTAAAAAAAGTCCAAAAAAACGCTAAAAAAACTTGACAAGCAGGGAACAAGTAAATAAATTCGGCGTTAAATATTGTTAGCACTCGATAGGGTTGAGTGCTAATTATATATTATAATCAATTAAGTAGTAATAAGTTAACATAACATAACTCATAGTTTTAGGAGGATAATATGAGTGTTAGACCGCTTGCCGATAGGGTATTAATAAGACCTATCGAGGAAAAGGAGGTAAAGAAGGGTTCCATAATCATACCCGATACAGCCAAGGAGAAACCTCAAGAAGGCGAAATTATAGCTGTGGGCCCCGGAAGGGTAACTGAGGAAGGGAAAAAACTCCCGTTAGAGGTAAAGCCGGGTGATAAGGTGCTTTACGGCAAATATTCCGGCACGGAGGTTAGTGTTGGCGATGAGGAGTACTTAATAATGCGTGAATCAGACATTTTAGCAGTAATAGAATAATTTCGGGGAGGAGACAGATATGGCAAAACAATTGGAATTCAAATCGAAAGCCCGTGAGAAATTGCTTGAGGGCTTGGATAAATTAGCGGATGCCGTGAAGGTAACCTTGGGTCCGAAGGGCCGTAATGTTGTTATCGATAAGAAGTGGGGTTCACCTACGATCACCAAAGATGGTGTAACTGTTGCGAAGGAAATCGAGCTTGAAGACCCGTTTGAGAATATGGGCGCTCAGATGGTCAAAGAAGTCGCTACCAAGACCTCTGATGTGGCTGGCGACGGTACTACCACCGCTACCGTCTTGGCTCAAGGGATTTTTCAAGAGGGGTTGAAGAATGTAACTGCCGGTGCAAATCCGATGGAGATAAAGCGCGGAATCGATAAAGGTGTAAGTATTGTAATTGAGGAGCTGAAAAAGATTTCCAAGCCGGTTGGCGGTTCAAAGGAAATCACCCAAGTCGGGGCTATTTCTGCGAATAACGACAAGAGAATTGGGGAGAAAATCGCGGAAGCTATGGAAAAAGTCGGTAAGGACGGGGTTATTACCGTTGAGGAAGGGAAAACCACCGAGATAGAACTTGATGTTGTCGAAGGGATGCAGTTCGATCGTGGTTATCTTTCCCCCTATTTTGTAACCGATCCGGATTCGATGGAAGCAGTCCTCGAGGATCCGTTAATCCTCATTCACGATAAGAAGATATCCGCAATGAAAGACCTTCTGCCCGTATTGGAAAAGGTTGCCCAAATGGGGAAACCTATGCTGATTATAGCGGAAGATATAGAAGGCGAAGCTTTGGCGACTTTGGTTGTCAACAAATTGCGCGGAACCCTGAAAGTTTGCGCGGTTAAAGCTCCCGGTTTCGGCGATAGGCGGAAGGCGATGTTGGAGGATATCGCCGTATTGACCGGCGGGCAGGTTATCAGCGAGGAAAAGGGGTTCAAACTTGAAAACGCCGTTGTCTCCGATTTGGGAACTGCGAAGAGGGTTACAATTGATAAGGATAATACAACCATCGTCGAAGGTGCCGGCAAGCCTGAGGAGATAAAGGGCAGGATTAAGCAAATCAAGAAACAAATCGAGGAGACTACCTCCGATTACGATCGCGAGAAACTTCAAGAGCGGCTGGCAAAATTGGCCGGGGGTGTGGCGGTTATAAATGTCGGCGCAGCGACCGAAACCGAAATGAAGGAAAAGAAGGCTCGTGTGGAGGATGCGTTGCACGCTACCCGTGCAGCTGTTGAGGAAGGTATTATTCCCGGTGGGGGAGTTGCTTATATCCGTTCGCTGAAGGCTTTGGAGAAATTGGAGCTTGAAGGGGATGAAAAGATTGGTCTTAATATCCTGAAGAAGGCTCTTGAACAGCCGATGCGTCAAATAGCCAATAATGCCGGTGTCGAAGGATCCATCGTGGTTGATAAGGTTAAAATGAACGATAGTGTCAATTTTGGTTATAATGCTGATGCCGGTAAATATGAAGATATGATTGAGGCCGGAGTTATCGATCCCACAAAGGTCTCCCGTTCAGCTTTGGAAAATGCTACTTCAATTGCGTCTTTGCTCTTAACCACCGAATGCTTGATATCTGATAAACCCGAGAAAGAAAAAGCCGCAGCACCAGCGGCACCTGGAATGGGTGATATGGGCGGAATGTATTAATCCTTGTCGGATTATCAATGACAATACAAAGGGCTGCCGATTCTTGGTAGCCCTTTTTTTATATTGATAATACATTTATGGGAATGGAGACTTAATCGTTGGTGGCGGTTATATCGATTTGGGGGATGTCCCCGAACAGTTCGGCTGTTTCCCGATGACAGGTCAGGATTATCAGCTGTCTTTTAGCGGAGAACGCTTTGATCGTATTGATAGTTTCACTTTTTCTTTTATCATCGAAGTTGACAAAAATATCATCCATTAGAACAGGCATCTGTTCGGCACCTCCTTGTTCGTACTCTTCGATCAACCCCAATCTCATAGCAAGATATAATTGCTCTTTAGTCCCCTGACTCATCTGTATCCCCGATTTACGCTCGCCGGTTTTACCGATTATATAAAACTCATTATCATTTACATCAATGGGCTTGACAATGTTTACATAGCGGTTATCGGTTATATGAGCGAAGATCTCTTTGGCATTTTTTATCACTGCCGGTTGGCGGGTATTCTCATATTTAGCGATAGCATTATCGAGCATTTTAACCGCAATCTCATATTTTAGCCATTGACGCGTAAGATTATACAGCTCTTCCTTCTTTGTTTCCAGTTTGCAGAGATTAAGCTCGTAATCTTTCTGTGAGATTAGGTTGTTTATTTTTATATTCAGTTCACCGGTTTTCTTGAGAAGTTCCTCCGATTCGGATTCGATATCGTTTATTTTATCTTCGAGCCGACTGATTTCTTCTCTGATCTCATCCGGCTTTGCATTTGATAATTCTTCTATCAATTTGTCATATTCCTCATCACCGACTTTGGCTTTTATAAACAATTTTATCTTTCTGATTTCGTCTTCGAGTTTCTCCCTTTTTTGGAACGATTTATCTTTTTGCTTGAGCTGATTATAATCGTTGACACCAGCCGACTTAAGCAATTTGTTTATCTCCGCTTCCTTTTCGGTAATCTCTTGTTTCAAGGAATCGATTTCCTGTTCTGCCTTTTCAATATCGGTTTTTATATGGACCAATTCCGATTGGGTGGATTTGGTTTGTTGAAGTAATTCGCTTAGCTTTTTGATACCAACACTGATATCATCGGGGAATTTTATTTCCTTTATTGATTTGATTATAGCGCCATACCGCTGCTGAACATCTTCAATGAAGCCATCTAATTCGTTTAGCTTTGATATTTTAGTCTCCCGTTCTTGAATTAGGGATTGTATGGATTCTATCCTTTTGATGAGTTTCAATATCTTTTTCGGAGCATAATCGCCATTCAGGTTTATTTCAGCGAGGAATTCATCCCAATCGTTTTTAATGTTGTTGAGTTCTTTCAGCGCCTGATCATATTTTCCTTTGTGAAAATCACCTTGCTCGTCTATGCTTTCAAAATATCTCGGTTTCCTGATTATTTTTATTATACTCACCGTCCCAAGTAGGGAAACCATCCCTCCGATTATGGCCGTTATTATTTCGGATTGGAATATTCCCCAAAGCAGAATAACCAATCCTAAAATAGTAAGTGTTGAAATTGAGATTTTAATAAAAACAGCAGTTTTAACCTCCGGCGGTTTCGAGCGTTGTTTTTCCTCAAGATAGAGATCCAATTTGTTTTTGGATTCGGAAATCGATCCTTCCGCCTCTTCAATACGCTTCTCATAAGAATCTATAGTCTCTTTTAGGGTATCGGAAAGTTTGAACTTCTTGAATTCTTCCTCGCTCCAATCCAAATCGACCCGGACCTTTTCATCTTCTATTTTCTTTTTGAGAGCTTTGATATCATCCTTTAGTTTTTTAGTTTCGTCGATATTACTTTTATAAAGCTCCGATTTTTCTATTAAGGCGGAGATTTCGTTTTCCCGATCGAGAACTTTCGGGTTGAACGATTTCTCCAGATGTTTTTTTTCGATAAGGCTGGAGTTATATCCGGCTTCCTTATCCTTGAGCCTGCTTCTTATATCATCTAGCTTGTCTTTTGATATCTGATATGTTTGTAGCGCATCCTCAGGAAAAGTGGACAGGTCCTCCATCTGTTCTAATTCGTTTTTGGTCTCTTTTAATTCTATATATTTGGGATAAAGCTCGTCTTTAATTATTAAGGATTCGAGTTTTTGGTTGAGTTCGTTCTCTTTTTGTTTGAGTTCTTTTATTTTACCTTCCGCTTTTTGGCGTTCATCAATTAGGGAATCATACTGCGAGATTTCATCCTCCGCCCTTTTTATTTCATCTTCGATTTCCTTGATTTCCTTCAAAAGCTTATTAAAATCTCTTTTGCGTGCCTTGGGGTTAAAAATCCTTTCGACATTATCATTCAGCTCATCTTTGATTTTGGTTAAAGAGACATTCCCCAAACCTAATCCCGGTCCGTAAATGTCATTTCGTATCTCCTTATCCTGAAGCTTTCCGGCGTCTCTCAATTCATCCAGCCCGATGGCGTAAATATTTTTATATAGATTTTCGGTGATGCCGGTTAACTGCTTTATTTTATCATCACCGCTCAATTCACTCCCATCTATATAAAGCCTTAATGATTCCCGGCCTGCCCTATTCCTTTCAATGGTAATTTCCTTACCGTCATCACTTTTAAGGCTCAACCTCCCGCCTATTGATTCCCCCTCTTTGATTATATAGCGATTGACTTTCGATCTTGCACCCGGGAAACCGAACAGCATTCGGCGGATAAATTCCAAAAATGTCGTTTTGCCGTATTCATTGGGTCCATAAATAAGATTCAGCCCCCGTTTGAAGCCAACGATATGCTTATTCCTGAAAATGCCGAAATTGTCTATATGAACTTCGTTTATGAACATTTATTCCCCCGCCAAAAGCTTATCTAATGTTATGTTTAAGGATTCCTTGGCGATATCAAGGATGTTGGAAGGAAATTCCTCGAGATATCTGCCACCCTTGTTTAATATGGTTTTTTCCGATTCCTCGATTTCACCCCGTAGCTCCCCGTCCCCGTCAAACAGCGCATCATAGAGTAAAATGACATCGGAGGTGAAACTCCCCTCTTTCCTCAAAACATCCATATCGTAATTCCCTACAGTCTCGACCTTCAAGCTCTCCAGCCAAACCATCGGTTCGCTATTTTGGAAATACTCCCTAATGTCATCTACAATACTATCTGTCGATTGCGGATTATTTAGTGTGCTATTTAATTCCGTTCTGCCATTTAGGGTTAAACGGATTATTTTATGATGATTTTGAATATCGCTTTTTGATGAGATATCATCGCACTTCGATTTTATTGCTTCAATTATTTCATCTATATGGGAATAATCCGAGACATCCAATTCAGCGGATAGAAATCTAACAACATCGGTAGGCACAAATTCCAAATGGAAATCCCCCTCCGAATCCATAGAAACTAAATGGCACCCTTTGGCTTCGGCTTCTTTGGGATTGCGTCCTTGAGTATTCCCCGAATAGACGATTGTCGGATCGGCCTCCCGCACGATATTGCGTTTATGGATATGTCCCAGCGCCCAATAATCCATATTGCGGGAGATTAAATCTTCGACGGAGGCGGGGGCATAGTTATCGTATCCCGTATTCTCATCTATATTACAATGTAAAAGAGCGATAGCGGGAATATTATTATCAATCCTGTTAAATTTAAGGGACAGGTTTTCGTAAACTTCCCGTTTCGGGAAACTAATTCCATAAATATAAGCGACGATCTCCCCGTCCTTTTCAAAAGGTACCGGCTCGGCTTCGTCACCCCTAAAGATATGGGCTTTTTCGGGTAATTTTATTCGATCGAAGCGGGAATTTAGGGGATCGTGATTTCCGCAAACTATATAACTGTAAATTCTCGCATCCGACAGTTTTTTCAATCCTTCATTAAATCGGATTTGAGCGCGCAGGCTTTTATTTTCCCCATCATAAATATCGCCGGCGAACAAGACGAAATCGACCTTCTCGGATATGGCGTAATCCACGATATTCTCAAACGATCTGAAAGTTGAATCGTTTAAAACCTCAGCCAGTCTTTCATTGTATTTCGATATCCCCTTGAACGGGCTGTCGATATGAAGGTCTGCGCAATGTATGAATCGTAAGGGTTCCATTATCCTTTCCTCGATTTATCTATTTTTATTTTATCTCCACCAAACGATTTATCCTCGTAAAATAAAGCCCGATTGATTTTATGGATTCCCCGGTGCAACGCTTCCAAGCATCGGCATATATCCGCACCTGAGGGGTGTATCTTCGGACTAAATCCTCTAAATTATCTTTGCCGACAAGATCGGTTTTATAATCGATTAGAACCCATCCGTCATTTTCCTTGAAAACTAAATCTATAACGCCCCTCAATACAACGGGTTTTTCCATTTTATCTTTTTTGTCCAAAAGCAATTGGAAAGGAACTTCGGTTAACCTATACTGACTGTTTATCGCCCTTTGCCAAAAATCGGATTTAATAATTGATTTGATTGTTTCCACTGCTGTTTCCGCTAAGCCTATATCGACATCCTTTTCCCTGAGGGCGGATTTTGCCGTTGCTACAAGGTCTTCTATGTCCGATTGTAAAATTGTTTGTAAAATGCTGTGAATTACAGATCCCCACCGTAAACCATAAGCATCATCTTCGACAGTGCGAACCGCTTGAAAATCGAGTTTTTCGGAGGAGCGATCCCTTTCCGAATTTTCCCTTTGATACTGCTGTAATGCGTAATCCTTAACGGCCAAGACTCCATAAGTCGGCTCACAAATCTTTTGTATCCGCTGAGGTAATTCCCGTAGGAATTCCTTAGCCAATTTCATATCCAATGAGAATCCTTTTTCTTCGGATAGGGGTTCGATGCTTGGGTCGAATATCTCCGGCGCCTGTGATAGTTTCTCCGCGAAACTCTCCCAGAAGTTAAATCGTTTTTTGCCGCCGGCCGTTAAGGAAACAATAAGAACCGAGCAGGCGCGGGTGGCGGCGACATAACGAAGGCGCAACAGTTCAGCATCCAGAAACCTCTGTTCTCTTTTCGATAATATTTCCTCCCAGTTGGCGGGGCAGGCTAGAAGTTTTCTATTGTATTCACCGATTTTTCGGCTGACGGCAATATAGCCTTTGCTTTTATTGCCGGTTCTATCGATATGGAAATCAGGTTCAAAATTGTTTGCACCATAAGGGTCCGCAAGGAATACGATCGGGGCTTCCAATCCTTTCGCCTTATGGAGATTCATTATACTTACGGAAGGGACCTCCATCGAACGAGCGGAGGTCCCATCGTATTTCTCCTCCCTGTCGATCAAACTTTTCAGGTAATCAATAATCTGTCCTTTAGTCCACATCCCGAATTGGGCCGTCCGCAATATTTCTATCGCCTTCGACAATCCCCCCGCTTCCATTTCGCCACCGGGACGATTTGCCGTAGAAGAGAGCAATCCGCTATCGACCGCTATCTTTTCGATGGCTGATATGGGCGGAATATCCTCAAGCCACCGGGAATATTTCCTGAGGTGTTGATACGCCGTCTCAAAAAATATCCTATCATCCTTTGGAAGTTCCTTTGGAACTTTCGAGAAGAAATTGAATTTGCCGCCATATTTCTTGAACCGATATAAAGACCTATCGCTTATACCGAAAAATTCGCTGCGGAGCAGTGCCACTAACGCAACCGGATCCTCCGGGTTTATCGTTGCATTCAGACATAGATACAATAACCTCAATTCACCGATTTCGTTCAATGCGCTTCCACCCGTTACACGATGGGGGATGCCATATTCTTGCAGTTTCTCCGCATAGATGTTCAAATGTTTTTTGGTTTTGGTTATTATCATAAAATCCGAAGGAGAAACAAACCCTTCGGTATCCTTCCTTTCGCCTCGAGCTTTCATATTTGGGATTGTTGTTTTCTCGTCCAACACATAACGGATAATTCGGGCTATCCTATCGGCTTCCCGTTCCACTATTTCCCTTTTATTCTTGGAAAGAGCCGCGATTGTCAATTTGTAAACTCCGAATAGATCCCCCTCCTCTTTTTCGATGCCACCCTTTTCCAAAGGTACATAGGCGGGCGATTCGGGGGAATCCTCATTGCCGAAGGTCATAAAGGATATCTGCTCGATATCGACTTCGGACGATTTCGGTTGGAAAACTCCGTTTATCCAATCAATCACGCTCCCTGTCGAACGGAAGTTCGCGGAGAGTTTTACAATCATCCCGTTTTCATCGTTTTCGATAATGTCTTTGGCTTGGTTGTAAGTGATTATGTCGGCGCGTCTAAAACGATATATCGATTGTTTGGGATCACCGACCACAAATAAAGAGCCGGGCGATGGTTTACATTTTAGCCAATCGGTTTCTTCCGGATTTTCGGAGGTCAGCAGGAACATTATCTCCGCTTGAATGGGATCGGTATCCTGAAATTCATCCACCAACAGATGGGTAAATCTATTTCGGAAGTAGCGGCGGATATTTGGTTTATCCCGTAGAAGCGAGGCGGTTTTCATAAGAAGATCCTGAAAATTGACGACACCCCGCAGCTTCCTTAATTCATCATACTCCTTTAGCGCTTCCTGTAATATGCCAATAATAAATCTATATCGAATCCGCCGCCATTTTCCTATCGATGGTTCGATTACAAATTCGCGGAAGTCCCTCCAGCGTTTTTGTTCATCTTTGGCATCCTCCCTTGTAAGATAGTCCGTTTTTATCCATTCCTTTTGAACTACTTTGCAGTTCTTGTTGATTAATTCCAAAACCTCCATCAATTCCGACGGGTCCTCAAGGTTATTGTAATGAGATATTATTCGCGGTATCTGTTTATAATGCGGGATTAATCCATCATTTCCCGATTCTTTCGGAAGACGGAGAAGTAAGGAATTGATATGCTTTACATATTCAATCAGTTTACGCTTGGTAACGGTTATTTCCTGCGGTTTAAATTCATCATCGGGAAGGGGCCATCTCTCCACATCCGGATAATCGGCGAATTTCAAAAATGAATGCTCGAGCTGTTCCAATCGTAATCTATAATAATTCAACTTTTCTAAAATGTTGTTCGGATCATCAGCGTAGATTCGAGCGCAGAAGTTTCTCCATACTTCCTTTCGCAATCTTGTATCCTCATCGTCCTCTATCTCCACAAACGATGGATCTATATCAGCCTCGACGGGTCGCTCCCTTAACATCCTCCCGCAAAAGGAATGAATAGTCCCGATAAAGCATTGTTCTATATTTTCAAGGGCGTTGGTTAAATTTCTTTTGCGGACACCTTCGGCATCCCTTGATGCTTGCTCCAATTCTACCTGAAAGCGCGATCTCAATTCCGCAGCAGCCTTTTTGGTAAAGGTTACCGCTGCCATTTTGCTTATATGTTGACATTTTCCTTCTGCCAATAAGGAAATCATCCTTCCGAGCAGACTTGTTGTTTTACCGGTTCCGGCGGAAGCTTCAACCAATAGATTCTTGTCTAACTCGGTTAGGATCAGTTCGCGCTGCTCATTATCCGGCGGCAGGATTTTACCGTTGGCGATGTTTTTGGATTCTTCTTTCTTTGTCATTGTTCACGCAGGTCGATAAAAGGTTTCAAAGCATCGTTTTCTTTATTGTCCATTTTGTCGATTATGAGACTTGAAGCATTTTCGATATCCCCGTAGATAAGTTGATAATCGCTGAATTTGACATCGTCGGCATTATCGCTGAAGGGAAAACACCCTTTCGATAACATCTCGGTAAGATTTTCGAGTACTGGGCTTCCGTCTTCCAATTGCCTTGCTCCCCAAACAATCCTCTCGCCGTGTTCACGGGAATTTGGGAAAAAATAACCAAATGATTCTATTTGGGAATGGGGGTTTATTTGCGGGAAAAGGCGCTTCGCCATAAAATAATATAAGATATTTTGAATTACCCGCCCGCCGTTAGAGATTGATTTATTGTTTTTGTATTTATATGCGCTGCCGGTTTTGTAATCCCATATTATATATGATTCATTTTCGGCATCGATTATTTTATCCACACGGTCGAACCTTCCTCTCGCATAGAGGGATCTCCCCGAAGGGAGCTTAATTTTTATTGCCGAGGAGGTATTTGCTTTTAGTCGGCTGTGCTGTTCTCCCATACCTACCGAAAGTTCGAAATATAAAGGTATCTTACGCGGAGCTTTTGAAAAATATCTCTCCTCTTCAGCTAAAAATATCCAAGCCGCCCTTTTTATATCCTCGTATTCCCTACGGAAGACTTCCTCGTTCGGGGGGGGAACCGCCTTGCGCCATAAAGAGATATGTTCGTTTAGTATGGAGAATAAAAGTTTCCCGTCCCTTTTTACGGATGGAAGTTTACCGCTCCCGTTCAATGCGGTCATAAAATCCTTGAAGGTCGAATGTAGCAACTCGCCCTTTTTCAGAGCATCGAGCCAAATTGCAGGATCGAATTCGTATTCTATCAACGGCTCTATTTTCAGAATATATCTTAGGAAATATTCAAAGGGGCATCTCCCCAAAGTCTCTAATCGGCTTGCGGATAGAGGGGAAGTGTCCGGTTTCGACGGATTATAGTCTTCGCCTGCTTCGGGGATAAATCCATCGTATTCCGTAAAGCGGTTGCTTTCCCTTTCCCCTTTAGCGGCAGCTCCCTGTTTAAGGTGCGGATATAATCCGAAGATTATTTCCTCCCCGTTAAAAACTTTGCCTTCATTGAATGATTTGCTGAGCCACCATTCAGATATATCCAAGCTTTCGTCGGCATCCCGAGGAGCGAAGGATATGGGATCCGGGAGCCATTTTAAGAAATCGCTCAATGTGCCCTCTTGTTCTCCGGAGATAATGCGGTAAATCGATAAAAGAAGAGGGCTGGGAAAAATATCGCGGTCATCGGTTAGATCTCGGCAGGAATAGGTAAACACAACTTCCCCTTGGAGTCGGGACAGCAATTCCGAAAACTCCAATCCCTTGCGCTTTTGTATGGAAGAGGATGTCGGTATCTCACCCGAGATATTCCCCCTTTCGCGGTCGAGCAGTATGGGGTCGGATCTGCCGAACCAGGGAAACCTTCGCTCGTCCATCCCCAAAATAAATGTGTATCGCCTTCCGGAATGCCCACCTTGCAGTATGGGGGCGGCATATATCGCTCCCGGATAGGGGCCTTTCCCCCCGATGGATATCGAATATGTTAAATTTGATAACCACCGAAGAGAATCGAAATCCTCATAATGTATATCTTCGAAATATCCAAGCGCTGTGTTGATTTCATCAACCAATGTGCCGCGATAATAATCATCCCATTTATTTTGCGGGTGAAAGATATTATTGAGGAAATCGACCGCACCATTAAGTATATCCTTCGGGCTTGAGTTCGGCTCGGGGATCGATGATAAAAGCCTTTCGATAACTTTACGGATAGACTTGACAGCCTTTAATCGTTGCCGTTTCTCATCGATGGCTTTGGAGTTGTTTCGATTTTCTTCCGCTGAACCGATGAGATCGAAATACTCATCCAACGCCCTTATCTCCCGATCGATAAACTGTAAATATCGGTTCTTCATAGCGCCTATGGGGATTCCCCTGAATATCGCCGCGAGTTTTGAGAAACCTATCTCTTCGATTATGGTCTCATCGAAACACAACAGCCCATCCTTAATCATAAGCTCAATTATAGCTTGGGGGTAATCGGTTTGTATCCATTCCAACCATCCGATCAGCGCTTTTCCCGGACGGAAATATTTTATGGGGATGCCCTGCGCAAATGTAATCGGTATGTCATTGTCGAGGTCATAGTTTAAGCGTGAAACGGTTTCATAAATTAGCGGCAGATAAGTGTCCGAATCGGTATATAATATCTCGACTTCATCGAAGGCGATATCCCTTGCCAAACATATCCGCAACACCTTCCGCACTTCATTTACCTCCCCGATGCAACGGTAGATTTCGACGGTTTCATCGAGGTTTGGAGGGGGAGCGTCTCTCGGAGATGATAGCCACCGCAAAAGGGATATATCTTTTAATCCCTCCCGATGTTTTGGTTCGTCTTTCGTCTTTATTATTATTTTTCGGATTGAAGGAGGAATGGCGTTCCAAAAAGTTAATTCCACACCCCTTAATTGTTTTTCCATATTATCGGGGATAATAATAACATAGTTCCCTTTTGATACGGGATATTCCTTTTTTAGTTCTGCGGCCGCTATTTGAAAGACCTGCGGAAAGTCAATTAAATTCAACCGTTGTAATTCTTCTTCATAACTGCGCAACAGAATTTTCAATTCTTTCCCTTTTGCCCCGACTTCGAAATCATCAGCGGAAATATTATCGCTTCTGATACCGGCCAAGCGGAGTGTCCGAATTGAATTTGACAGCGAAAGAATGAAGCCATAGCTCGGAGTTATCCCCGTTAAATAGTTTTCTCCTTTTTTTCTTAAATTTTCAAATATGTGGTTGACAATTAGCTCGGTCCCGATATTCCCCAAGTATGATAATCCCAAACTCTCCATTTTCGGTAAAGCAATATCCATTGCCAAATGGCGGAGCGTGCCAACCTTTACATTTATAACCGGTTTGTCGGAGCGGGCTATAGCTTCGAGCCATTGATTGCCGATTCTAATGCTGGGAGCGATTAAATGCTTTTCATAAATTGGAGGCAGCTCTCGGAGAATTTCAATTAATGATAGTGTCAGTTGATTAAGCATAAAATACTATGACCTTAGAATCGAACATAATCCCCATTTTATCATAAAAATATATACCAATTGATCACCCTTTAGACCGATATTATAAATTTAGTCATCCTAAAATATTGTATTTGCGAGACTGAATTTATATAATAAAACTGCGATTGGATAGCAAAAGGATTTTTATGGGTGAGTAATTTTTATAAAGGGCGAAATATTATTGATATTAAACTTGGATTTTATTATATAGTCAACTTATATTATCGAAAATTAGGAGGATATTAAGATATGTTAAAACGAATGCGTCAGTATACAAAGACGGTATTATGGATAGTTATTATAGCTTTTGTGGGCACTATTATTTTCGCTTGGGGAGCCGGCGGGCTTAAAAATAGGAGGGACCCGAATTTAATAGGTGTTATAGATGGTGTAAAAATAACCAGACAATACTATTCGACTTTGTATCAAAATGAATATGATAAGGAACTTAAACAATCCAAAGACCATGAATTAACCGACGAACAAAGCAAGCAAATCCATAATACCGTTTGGAATCGGATCCAAAATGAGGTTCTGTTGGGGAAACAGATTAAAAATCTGGATATCAATGTTTCCGACAAAGAACTTGTTGAATATATGCAAAAGTATCCGCCTCAATTTCTTCGCTCCGAACCGGCATTGCAAACCGATGGGAAATTCGATTATAATAAATACCTTACTATGTTGACTAATCCCGATGTCAATTGGTTACCTATTGAGCAATATGTCCGAAACCAGCTTGCCGATTTAAAACTCCAAACATTGGAAATGACTCCGTTTTTTATTACCGAGGATGATGTAAAAAGGGAGTTTGAGGATAAGAATATCACCGCCTCGGTAGAATATGTTTATTTTAAACCTTCTTTGGTCAGCAAAGATATTCCGGATGCGCCGGATTCGGAATTGGAAAAATTCTATAACGAACATTCCGATGAGTTGTCCTATTTGGAAGAACCCGAACGGGTGCAGTTTACGGTCGCTTCGTTATTTAAATATATCAGCCCGCATACGGCTGATTCGGTTATGACGCTTTTAAATGCGGTAAGGGATAGTATCTTGGCTGGAGGCGATTTCGGTAAATTCGCCAATAAATATTCTCAGGATGGCGCTAAAAACGGCGGGGATTTGCGCTGGACCAAAGAAGGACAATTTGTCCCCGAATTTGAAAATCAAGTCCTCTCCATAAAACCGGGAGAGATTACAAAACCGTTTAGATCGCGTTTTGGGTTTCATATCGCTTTGTTTGAAGGGACGAGGGAAACCAAAGGTGCGGATGGGAAACCGGTTAAAGAAATCAAGTGCAAGCATATACTTATGAGGGTCGAGCCGGAAGAGGAAGGACGCCCGGAGTATGAATTGGCCATCAAAGACCTTAATAAAGCAAAAAATTTGGAGGAATTTAAGGAGAAGGTTAAAAAGTTGGGAGGCATTACTTATGAAACCGATCCCCTTTCCAAATCTGGTAGAATTCCGGACCTTGGCAACGATTCGAGAAAATTGATAGAATGGGGGCTTAATTCCGATGAAGGCTCTATCAGCGATATGTATCCCACCAATACCGGATATGTCGTAGTTTATGTAAAAGAGAAGTTCGCCCCCGAAATGCCCGCTTTTGATAAAATCAAAGAGTTTGTGGCGGCAAAAGTAAAAAATGACAAGGCAATGAAAATTTTGGAAAAGAAGGCGGATGATTTTATTAAAGATATAAAAAATCCCAAGAATTTCAAAAAAGTCGCCCGCAAATATGGGGTTGAGGTGAAAACCCTGAAGGATATTACAATCGATAAATTTATCTCTGATATTGTCAATCAAAATAAGTTCAAGGCTGTTGTTTTCAGCCTTAATAAAGATAAACCTATCTCCAAGCCGATCGATGTGACAAGCGGGATTTATGTTATCCGTTTATTGAAAAAAACCGACTTTGACGAAAAGATGTATTCGGCTGAACACGATTCGATTTACAAGGCTTTATTGCGGGACAAACAGTCAAAACTGTTTAAGGATTGGTATAAGCAGATTGCCAATAGTGTGGAGATAAAAGATTATCGGGATTTGGAATCCAATTCTCAAAGTTAGCTTGCGCTATTGTTTCCAAATGTTTTTATGCCCGCCGTATGGCTTTGGAGTCCATCGGCGGGCGATTATTTTGGGGTTTAAAAATAGATTAGCGATTTATTCAGGATACTTTTTCCACCTGCCAATCACCTTCGATCTCGACCAATTTGAAATCGACTTTGCATTTTTCGCATTTTAAGACGGTGCTTTCCGTTGGTGAAGTTCCAAAATCCAATTCCCAACCACACACCGGACAGACTTTCACGACCGGGAAGTTTCCGTTCTCGATTTGTTCTATAAGTTCCCTGAATATCTTGGTGTGTCCCGCTTCGGATTTAATCAATTTCATAAAGCTCGATTTGACCTCTTCGTTATTTGATTCCTTACGAAATTTGGCGTAGGATTTATTGGCGAATTTCTCGAAAGCCAAATCCATATAAAGGTAAAATAAGGTGGTACGGAACCCTTTTACATCCGTTTTGAAGTTGTCCAATAGATAATTCGCGGATATGGCGATATGCTCGGATTCATTCCTCATTATCCCATTTATGATGCTAACGATATTTGGGTTATCGAGGATTTCGGTTTGTAGCTTATAACGATAGGTAGCACTCCATTCCAAATTGAGCGTCTCTCTCCAATTCCTTTCGTCAATTTCAGATAATTGCATATTTTATTCCTCTAATTGTTTGTTCCCTAAATCAACTTTACTTTCTCCCAAGGGTATATAAACAATAATCTCAAATCAATTAATATTGTAAATATCCCCATTTATTACCACCAACCGAGATTTATTTGATTATGTTTCCATTTTATGATTTCTTTTACAATCTAAAGTGCGATATGGAAATGCCGTTATACTTAATATACATTTTGAATAAACGATGGAAGGCACACTATGTATGGATTAAAGCGTGATATGTATAATTGGGACAAATTATCGCCGTCCGATTTGGAAATAAATTTTATCTCTACCGCCTCGGATTTGGTAAAGGATATAATTTTATCCCTCAAAAAAATGAGTTTATATCCACCCGGTCATAGGTTGATAAAACAGTTTTTAATGAAACCTTTTGAACATTTCGGAAAACTATTCAGAATGAAAACTCTCCTCTCGTTTGAAATCAACAGGGGTAGATTACTTTCCGAGGGGGCGTATTTGCGGGATAATCAGTTTACATCAAGATTTGCCGGGGAAATAGTGAAAAATCGTTTAAGCAATTTGATTTTCTATGACGACCTAACTCCGGACGACTTACATCTTTTCCTTGACCGATTATTCGTAAAGGGAATAGCTGCGGAATTTATCGGCGATTATATTAAAAAGAAGGGAATTAAAGGCATCGAAGTGAACGCTGAAAACCCCTCGCATTTATTTCAGACTTCCGATTTAAATTATTTTGAAAACGATCCGCAGTTTACCTTTAACGGGAAAATTAAAGCTATTTTGCAAAATGATTTAAGTATTGGCGTGGCGGCGATAATCGGCATCCCGAAGGATGATAGGCAGGTATTTGAGAAGTTCGGCTTCGATGTTCGTAAAAAGCCTTTGGCGATCATTGCCGAGGATATATTGAATGATATGGAATTGAAAGGGATAGTATCGATTTTCAACGAGGTATTGAATAGGGATATCATAAATAATTTTGGCGAGAATTCCATATATAAGTATCAAGGTGTAAGAAAATTCATCAACTTTGTGGCGAAAAACCATGGCCGTGCCGCTACCGTAGTCGAATTTCGCAGGTTGTTTTCCAAGATCGGTATAGCTGATAATGACATCGATAAATTTTTTGACGCTATCAGTGTCGAGAGACTAAAAGCAATCGACGGGGCTAAAAAGATTAACGAATTGCTTGAAACAGGCACCCTCAATATCCAAAGCGCCGCGGATTTCAGCGGTATGGTTGATAGGTTGATAAACGGGAATTTTTGGAATCCGCTGAAGGATTTGCTTGCGGGCCTTCATAAGCAAACGGTTGACGGTAATGGACAGGATGACAAAGAGGCATTCCTGTTAGCCCGTGATTTAATAAACAGAGTTATTTCCGAATTAAGCGGTGATGTTTATGAGAATTTTTTGGATTACCTTATAAAATGGGCAAAAGCCTTACCCGACGATCCAAAAGCCGCTGAGTTAATCGGAGTCGCTTTAAGAAAATTATTGTTATCGAGAAAGTATGCGGATGCCTTTCGGTTGGCGTTATTATTCGGTGAGCACGGTTTTAATCCGGTCATCAGCCAACAGATAAAACCGAATTTGATTGATAGGAATCTTATCAATCAAATAATAAGCGATTTAATCAAGGCTCCCAGAAAAGAAAGACGGCGTATCGGCGAGCTGATTGCTAAAATCGCAAATGGAGAATTGGCTTATACATTAATCAACTACATTGCTGACGACGATTGGGATTTAAGATTGATTGTTATTAAGACTCTTGTCGCTTGCGGCGAAGAGGCTATTCCCGTGTTGAACGATTTTATCGATTCGGGAATTGAATTTGGTAGGAAATCGGATAGGATAATCCCTGAGGACGATGATTGGTTTAAGATACGAAATATTATTACTGTGATATCGAGGATAAAATCTGAGAAGGCGTTACCATTACTTGAGAAGATTATTGACGATCCCGATAAAAGACTTGAAATAGAAATAGCCCACGCTTTGGAGCATATCCCCGGGAATAAATCGATAAATCTGCTGGAAACATTGTATAATAATAAGAATCCCGAAGTCAAGGAAGCGGCCGTAATCTCTATGGGGCTGTCCCGATCGGAGGCGGCGGTAGGGGCGTTGCGGAAAATATTGGAATCGGGAACGCCTATATGGAAAAATACGATATCCGCATTAGGCAATATTCATAACGGCGAATCGGTTGAATTGCTGCTGCGAATTGCTCAGGATAAAGATTATCTCGAATACTGCGGTCTGCCCCCCAAGAGATTTGGTAAAATAAGGGAGATCGCATTAAGGGAGCTTGAAAAACGAGGCAACAAAGAAATCCTTAACCGTAAAAAGAAATTATGGAAATTCGGCGATGTGAAAAGACCCAAAAAAGAGCGCATTAATACCCCGACACACGATAGATGAGCACAGTTCCGCAGTTTTCCAGAAAAAGTTATAGAATTTGAGAAAATAAGAAAATCGAGCAATACTTATAATATTGCTCGATTTATTTTCTATATGAATACGAAAGCGTTGGTTAAGCTCGTTTGATATTTTATTTCTTGCTCATAACAAAATCGTGTATTGCGCGGGCGGCTTTTTTCCCTGCCCCGGCAGCCAAAATTACCGTAGCTCCGCCCGTAACGATATCGCCTCCGGCGAATACACCCCGTTTCGATGTTTCCATAGTTTCGGGGTCGGCAATGATGTTTCCCCACCTGTTGGTTTTCAGTCCCGGGGTGGTCTGTACTACCAACGGATTGGATCTATTGCCGATGGCAATCACTACGATGTCAACATCTATTTCGAAATTGCTACCCTCTATCGGGATAGGACGACATCTGCCGGATTCATCAGGTTCGCCCAATTCCATCCTGATACATTCCATTTTCTCTACCCAACCATCTTTATTACCAATGAATCTTACAGGGTTGGTCAATAATATAAATTGGACGCCTTCTTGTTCGGCGTGATGTATTTCCGCCGCCCGAGCGGGCATTTCCACCTGCGATCGACGATAGACGATGTAAGCATTTTCCGCCCCTAACCTCAAAGCGGTTCTGACCGAATCCATAGCCGTATTACCACCTCCCAAAACCGCTACATTTTTCCCTTTGGCGATAGGGGTATCCGCATTGGGAAAATCATAAGCCTTCATTAAATTCGAGCGAGTTAGAAATTCATTGGCGGAATATACCCCATTTAAGTTTTCCCCCGGTATTCTCATAAAGTTAGGGAGTCCGGCGCCGGTTCCGATGAAAACCGCATCGTATCCTTCTTCATTCAAAAGCTCATCAACAGTGTCGATTTTACCTATTACATGACTCGTCATAACTTTGACGCCCATCTTTTTCAGATATTCCACTTCGGAGTTGACTATCGATTTCGGAAGGCGAAATTCCGGGATACCATAAACCAAGACCCCACCCGGTTTATGGAGCGCCTCAAAGATGGTAACCGAATGACCCAGCCTTATAAGATCGCCGGCCGCTGTCAATCCAGCGGGTCCCGATCCTATTATAGCGACCTTTTTTCCGGTGGAAGGGGCTATTTCGGGAAGTTCGGTTAAGTTGTTGTCGCGCTCATAATCGGAGACGAATCTTTCCAAATTCCCTATCGCTACGGGTTTAAATTTTTTACCGAGGACACATCTTTCCTCGCATTGTTCCTCTTGAGGGCAAACACGACCGCAGATGGCGGGCAGCGAATTGGTTTCCTTTATCTTGCGGGAAGCTTCCGCAAACTTTCGCTCCGTTATAAGTTCAATGAACTGCGGTATTTGGACCTCGACAGGACAACCTTCTACACATTTGGGTATTTTACACTGTATACACCGTTGCGCTTCTTGTATCGCCAACTCGGGTGTGTATCCAAAAGGGACTTCTTTGAAATTGTGTTTCCGCTCTTCGGGTTTCTGCTCGAGCATACTTTGACGCGGGAGCTTCATTCGTTCAACTTTGCTAAGTTCGGGCAATTTATTTACTCCTCTTAATTCACTTTACTAAAATTCTTATATAAAATCAGCTCTTGGGACCCACATAGGGGGTGTGTACTTCTTCCTGAAATTTTTTCATCGCTTCCCTTTCCTGCGGAATGTACATCCTCAATCTGCTTGTCAAAAGGTCGAAATCCAATAAATGGCCATCGAAATCCGGTCCATCCACGCAACCGAATTTGGTGACGCCGCCGACTGAAACTCTGCAAGCACCGCACATTCCAGTACCATCAATCATAATAGGATTTACCGAAACCCAAGTTGGGATGGAATATGGACGGGTGGTTTCGCAGACGGCTTTCATCATAGGCACAGGGCCTATGGCTAAAATGAAGTCGGGTTTATCGCCTTCATCGATAAGCCTCTGAAGGACATTAGAGACAAACCCCTTCTCGCCGTATGATCCGTCATCGGTACAAATATAAAGGCGGTTGCAGGCTTTCCTCATCTCATCCTCGAAAAATATCAATTCCTTTGTCCGTGCGCCTATAATGCCGTAAACTTCATTCCCATTTTCCCTCGCTTTTTGGGCTACCGGATGGATGGGAGCGATTCCTATTCCACCGCCGATAACCATATATTTCCCCTTTTTGTCCACATGGCTTGGATTTCCCAGGGGACCGACACAATCCATAATATATTCGCCCGGTTTAACCGTCGCCAAAAGTGCCGTTGTTTTGCCTATGACCTGGTAAATCACGGTGAGAGTTCCCGCTTCGCGATCCATATCGGCGATGGACATCGGAATCCTTTCGCCGTTTTCGGAAACGCGCAACACCACGAATTGGCCCGGTTTGGCTTTTTTCACGAGTTTCGGAACTGCAAGCACGATTTTGAAATTGCTCTGCCCGATGTTGTAATGTTCTAAAACTTCAACCATTTCGTCTCCAATAAATTATCGGTTTTTATCGTATTTCAATAGTATTTCTTATTTTCATTTTCGATATACCCGAAAATAACGATGGGAACAATCATCAATTCCATCGGTTAAAAAATTTTTTCGACGATGAGAATACTTTCCATATTTTTATGTCTTTACCGTTCCCTTTTCCTTCATTTCTGAAACTATTCGGTATGTATCGGTGGCGATAACCAATTCCTCATTTGTGGGAATTACCAAAGTCTTAATCTTTGCGCTATCATCGGATATGTCCGCCTCGATCCGTATGGCGTTTTGATTTTTATTCTCGTTAATTTTATAGCCCATAAATTCAAGACTCTCAAGGGATTTGCTCCGTATCAAGGGAGAATTTTCGCCGACCCCTCCGGTGAATACCAAAACATCGGCTCCGGACATCACACCGGTATAAGCGGCGATATATTTCATCAATCTATAGGTATAGACCTCAATTGCCAAAGCAGCCCGCTTGCTGCCCGATTCGGCCTCCTCGATTAAATCTTTCATATCCGAGGATATTCCCGAGATACCCAATAAACCGGAATGTTTATTCATTAATGTGTTGGCTTCATGGAGAGTTAACTCCTCCCTTGCCATAACCAATAGTATTATCGCCGGGTCAACATCGCCGCAGCGAGTTCCCATTAAAAGTCCCTCCAAAGGCGTAAACCCCATGGATGTATCCACAGAGACGGCGTTCTTTACCGCAGCTATCGAAGCGCCGTTTCCCAAATGGGCGGTGATTATTTTAAGCTCTTCCCGCGGTTTCCCCAACATTTCGGCAGCCCTGTTGGAAACATAATAATGAGAAGCGCCATGGAAGCCAAATCGACGGATACTATATTTTTTATAGAGTTTATATGGCAGTCCGTATATATATGCTTTTGGGGGCATTTTCAGGTGCATAGCCGTATCGAATACGGCTACTTGAGGCACACCCGCCAAAATTTTTGAACAAGCGTTTATTCCCCTCAAATTATGCGGATTGTGTAGAGGTGCCAAATCGATACATTGACGAAGCTGGGACATAACTTCCGGGGTGATTAAAACTGAATTCTCGAAGAATTCTCCACCGTGAACGAACCTATGTCCTATCGCTCCTATTTCCGATTTGTCCTTGATAACCCCATGATTGGGCGAAAGCAGTATAGTTATAACATACTCTATCGCCATTATATGATCCAATATCTCCGCCGAGATCTTTATTTCCGGCCTATCGAAAGGTTTATGGGTCAATACGGCTGCGGACATTCCAATTCTGGAAACATTACCCTTTGCCAAAGTTTTTTTGGTTTCCATATCGATGAGTTGATATTTTATGGAGGAAGATCCTGCGTTTATTACTAATATTTTCATTTTTTATCCTCGAATTAAACTATTTAATTCTATTTCCCTCTTCATCATATTTGAAAAATCCCTGTCCGGTTTTCACGCCGAGTATCCCCGCTCGGACCATTTTCCTTAATAAGGGGCAAGGGTTGTATTTATGTTCCGAAAGTTCACTTAAGAGGTTCTCCATCCAGCTCATAACCTCGTCAAGTCCCATCTGATCGGCAAGGGCCAAAGGACCTATGCTCAACCCGAATCCGAGTTTAATCGCCTCGTCGATATCATCGGCAGATGCAATTCCCTCCATAAGTACATGCATGGCCTCATTGAGCATTGGGACTATGATGCGGGTGGTGACATATCCGGGGTATTCGGATACGGAGATAACAGTTTTTCCCAATTCGGATGCGAACTCCCTTATGGTTTCAAAGGTTTCATCCGATGTTTTAAGGCCTCGGACCACCTCGACCAATGGAACTTTCGCCACAGGATTTAGAAAGTGCATACCGATTACTCTATCGGGTCTATTGGTAGCTGCAGCTATCTCAGTTATCGAAAGGGTCGATGTATTCGTTACTAGAATTGCATTAGGTTTACAAATGTCATCAAGTTTGGAAAAAAGCGATTTCTTCGCCTCCATATTTTCGTTTATGGCTTCAATAACCATACGAACTTTAGCAGCTTCTTTTATATCCGCTTTTGGCGTTATGCGGGAAAGTATAGCTTTTTTCTCCGATTCGGTGAGCCCCCATTTTTCGATTTCCTTATCCATAGATTCGCTGATGCCCAACATACCCTTTTCAGCAAATTCCATAGCTTTGTCGATTAAGATAACTTCAGTGCCGGTGGCTGCG
>Ga0256841_1000921_pt1 | contig 27603 bp, 23 predicted proteins | sample 356308metaG_FD_185971 | JGI IMG/M metagenome (GOLD analysis project Ga0256841, IMG submission 185971) | Hydrothermal vent microbial communities from Mid Atlantic Ridge, Atlantic Ocean - 356-308 | ecosystem: Environmental > Aquatic > Marine > Hydrothermal vents | place: Atlantic Ocean: Mid...
CGGGTTTAGGCAATCGTAGCGAGCATGGTGGGAGAGCGAGTCCGGATGTTCGCAATTTTGAGGCGCATAGTGGACCTACGCAACGAAAAATTGCGGGAATCCGGGCCGCTCTCCCGCCAGCGCAGTAGATTGTTCCTAAACCCGGCAGGCTCCTAGCAGGCTCTTACATGGGCACCGCCCGCCTCAGGCCCCCGGTTCCTTTTCCAGCTGATCCCACAGCGACGGGCCACCCGCCGCCTTTGCGATCGCCTCCAGCCGCGCCCGGTGCCCGGCCAGCTCACTGTCATCCGCCCGAATCACCCGTAGTGCCGGCCGGTCAGCAGGCAGGCGCCGGATGGTTTCTTCATGGCTGTCACTGGCCGCTTCGCTGCCCGCTCCCAGCTGCAGGGCCACCTGACCACCGGTCATGGCCAGGTAGACATCGGCCAGGATTTCCGCATCCAGCAAGGCGCCGTGCAGCTCGCGGTGGGTATTGTCGATTTCATAGCGCCGGCACAGCGCATCCAGGTTATTCTTCTGCCCGGGGTGCATCTTGCGCGCCATGGTCAGTGTGTCCAGTACCGTGCAGATATCGTTCACCTGCCTGCCGGTATCGCACAGCCTGAATTCGTGATCGAGGAAACCGACATCGAACGGCGCATTGTGGATCACGAGTTCCGCAGCGTCGATGTAGCGAATGAAATCATCGACGATATCCGCAAAGCGCGGCTTGTCGGCCAGGAATTCGTTACTGATACCGTGCACCTCGATGGCGCCCGCATCGATTTCGCGGTCCGGTTGCAGGTACTGGTGAAAATTGTTCCCGGTCAGCTTGCGGTCCACCATTTCCACACAGCCGATTTCAATGATGCGGTGCCCCTGCTGGGGTTCCAGTCCGGTGGTTTCCGTATCGAGAATCACCTGTCTCATGTCAGACTCCTAGGGCCTCGATGCCGCGGTTGGCCAGCTGGTCGGCGCGTTCGTTTTCCGGGTGACCGCTGTGACCCTTGACCCAGTGCCAGGTCACCTGGTGCGCCTGCACGGCCCGGTCCAGGCGCTGCCACAGGTCGGCATTTTTCACCGGTTTGCGCGCTGACGTCTTCCAGCCTTTCTTCTTCCAGTTCGGCAACCACTGCGTAATCCCGTTCCGGACATAACTGGAGTCCGTGGTCAGGCTTACTGTACAGGGTCGTTTGAGACTTTCCAGCGCCCTGATGGCCGCCATTAGTTCCATGCGGTTGTTGGTACTCTCGGCCTCACCGCCGAACAGTTCCTTTTCGTGCTTGCCATAGCGCAGCAGGGCGCCCCAGCCACCCGGACCGGGTTTCCCCGGCAGGCGCCATCGGTAAAGATTTCCACGTCAGCCATCGCGCTGCAACCCTCCCTGGCTGGTTTCGGCGACTCCGGCTGACAATACCGAGCGACGCGGCCGCCAGCGCGGCTTGATAGGCGTCAGCGTCGCCACACGCTTGCGCGCCACCAGCACGTAGGAAGCCGCCAGCCACGGCCATCGATCCCGGTGTAAACGTTGCAACAGCTTCCCCTGTGAAGTACCGCTGCCATACTGCCACGGTGGATGTGGAAACAGGTAACGGGCATGGATCGTGTCAAACCCCAGCAGGGAAAGCCAGTCCTTCAGGCGTGCAAGCCCGTAGAATTTGAGTGACCATGGCACGTGCCCGCGCCAGCCCAGTAACAGGCGCCGCAGTCCCCACCAGCCATAGGGATTGAAACCAAGAATAATGGCATGTCCTTCGGCTACCAGGCAACGGTCGATTTCACGCAACACCTGGTGCGCATCCCTGGACAGCTCCAGCACGTGCGGCAACACGAACGCATCGATGCTGTCGGACTGGATGGGCAATTGTTCGCTGCTGGCCAGGATGGCGGGCGTTTCATCCAGCCCCTCGCCGGTGCGGGACTGTACCACCCGGTGCATGATGCGGCTGGCGCCCAGCGCCTGCGGCTGACACCCCGGGTCCAGCACCACCAGGTGGTAACCGAATATGTCGCTCAGCAGTTCGCGCAGGGCCGTCTGCTCGGCCGCGGCGAGCTGCTGCCCAAGGTGTCGCCGGCACCAGAGACGAAGTTCAGGCAATTGCCGCGCGGTTTCGGCCGATACCGTTGAAGTTCTCATAAGTCGTTCAATCATAACGCATCCACGGCCGGCATCCACAGTGCTTGACGCATTATTCTGTCCCTGTCAGCATTGCGGGCCGGGAGAAAAATCGCGTTTATTCACCAACTTTGAGGTAAAAGCCGCGGCGGTCGCGCCGATAAGTACTTATGGCTACCCGATCTCTACTGTTCGCCACCTTGCTGCTCAGCGCCTGCGCCGCGCTGCCACCACCGGCCGAAGTCAGCCGGCCGCAATCCGGCCACACCCGGCCGCCCGGTGACACCCGCCAGGAAAACCGGCCATCACGCACCCTGCTGGCCGCTGCCCGTCCGGTCACCGGCATCCAGGTAGCCCCCTACGAACAACGTGTTCCCGCCGACCTGTGGGCCAGGCTGCGCCAGGAATTTTCCCTCCCGGACCCGGATAACGAGCGCGTACGCGTGCAGCGCAACTGGTACGCGAAACACCCGCAGTACCTGCAGCGCGTCACCGAACGCTCGCGCCGTTACGCCTGGCACATCCACCAGGAAGTAAAACGGCGCGGTATGCCGGCCGAAATTGCCCTGCTGCCGATTGTCGAAAGCGCTTATGACCCCTTTGCCTATTCCCACGGCCGCGCCGCCGGACTGTGGCAATTCATCCCGGCGACCGGCAAACGTTTCAAGCTGAAACAGGACTGGTGGTACGACGGCCGCCGTGACCTGCTGGACTCCACCAACGCCGCGCTGGATTACCTGCAATACCTCAACAAACGCTTCAAGGGCGACTGGCTGCTGGCGCTGGCCGCCTACAACTCGGGCGAGGGCACCGTCTCCAAAGCGGTGCGCAGGAACCGGAAAAAAGGCAGACCGGTGACCTTCTGGGACCTGAAGCTGCCGAAGGAAACCCGTGCCTATGTACCCAAGCTGATTGCCCTGAAGCAACTCGTGAACCACCCCGACCGGTATGGCGTGGATCTCGGCCCGCTGCCGGACGAACCCTATTTCGAGATCGTAAAAACCAACGGCCAGATCGACCTGGCGATCGCCGCCGACCTTGCCGGCATCGAACTCAACGACCTGTACCGGCTCAACCCGGGTTTCAACCAGTGGGCCACCTCCCCCAGGGGCCCGCACCGGCTGCTGATTCCAGTGGACCGGGCCAGTGACTTCCGCCAGGCCATCGCTGCACTGCCGCCCGAAAAACGTGTGCAGTGGTTGCGTCACAAGATTAAAAAAGGGGAAACCCTCAGCCAGATCGCCAAACGCTATCACACCACCACGGCGGCGCTGAAAGCCGCCAATGGAGTCAGCGGCACCTCGATCCGGGCCGGCAAGCACCTGTTGGTGCCCGTATCCAGCAAGGGACAGGAAAGCTACCGGCTGAGTGCCCGGCAGCGCCTCAAAAGCAAGCAGTCACACCGGCGCAAGGGGTACAAGACCCGCCACATCGTATCACCGGGGGATACCTTCTGGGACCTGTCCCGCGAGTACAAGGTCAGTGTCCGCAAACTGGCCTCCTGGAACGGCATGGCGCCGGGTGACCCGTTACGGGTGGGACAGAAACTGGTGGTCTGGACCCGCGCCTCTTCCACCAAGCGCTTTCATCCCGGCTCGCAGATACGCCCGATCTACTACCGGGTGCGCAAGGGTGATTCCCTGTCGCGGATTTCCAGCAGGTTCAGGGTATCGGTAGCCGACCTGCGCAAGTGGAATACCCTGCCGAAGGGACGTTACCTGCAGCCGGGCCAGCGCATCAAGCTGTATGTTGACGTCACGCAACAGACCGGCACCTGAGATCAGACCCGTTACCGTAACTGGACACCACGTCGCACGTGCGACCAGGCGCCACTGCGCCCGTAAAAATTGAGAATCCGGTCGTTGGTGACCACGGTTGCCGAGTAGTCCTCGACTTCAATACTTTCCACCCGTTCACCGGCCTCGATACGGGTCGCCTGCCAGCCGCCGGCCTGCACACCATAGGCAACCAGGCGCTGGTTGGTGACAACCACCGCGACGGCACTGGATACCCTGTAGTCCCTGATGTGTTCCTTGGCCTGCAGGTCCAGCCGGTCGAAACGCCCGGAGCGCGTGTTGGAGGCAATGACATCATCCTTTTCCACCACCAGGAAAAGCACTTTCTCGACTTCGTCCGCCTGCGCCGTGAAGACGGCCGGGGCCAGCAGCAACAACGCGGCCAGCAGGCTGGAATGAATGGCGTGATTTTGCATTACAGGATTCCCGTCAGTCCGCCTGCCAGTGCACGTGCAGGGGCGCCTGTTCCAGTTCATCGATGACCGCCTGAAAGGAACCGGCTGAATTCAGGTGCGGCCAGGGTTGCCAGTCACCGCTGCGCGACTGCCAGTACAGGAACCAGCGCTGCTCGCGGTACACCAGTTTGACCAGCGGCCGGAACGGCTCTCCGAGCACACCGATCAGCAGACTGTCCCCTTTTTGTTGACAACCCAGGCGCGTATTAGATCCTGGCGCGGCACTGCGCTGCTGACAAAAGTCCTCCAGCAGCCGCTGTGCACGACGTATTTCCAGGAGCGTGACGGGCATGGTACCGAATACCGTTCAGGAGCCTGCGTTTTTCTGCTGCTGCCAGCACGCCTGCACCTGCTGCAGGAAACGCGTGCGGCGTCCCGCATCGCGCAGCTGCTGCTCATCGATGACCGGTAAACCCGGCAGGGTCGCCACGATCACTCGTGCATACAGCCCCGCAGTCAGTGCCTGCCGGTGACCTTCGGAATCGAACAACGGCGTATCCGCCAGCCCGCAGCTCGGCGAGCGACTCTTGAAGATATAGCCGCTCACCGCCTGCAGTTCCGGCAGCATGCGCTGTGCATACTCCAGCAGTGCAGCGCTAACCTCCAGGCTGCTGTTCTCAACGCCCAGTGCCGCAGGCCGGTCTTCAGCGCCAACCAGTTGCAGCGCCGGGCGCGGTACACCCAGGCCGGCACCGACTTCCGGGCAGACCGGCTTCCAGTCCACGTGTGCGGAAAGATACTGCGCAATACAGGGATCCCGTTTGTGCCCGCCGTCGTAACGTACATTCTCCCCCAGCAGGCAGCTGCTGATCGCCACCAGCGGGCGCTTACTGCCCGGCGCCATCGGCCAGCGCCCGTTCACGACAGGCCGCCAGCGCTGCGGGGGCATCGTCCAGCGCGGGCTGCCAGCCCTGCAGTTGTGCATCGATCAATTGCGCCAGCGCATCCACGTGTTGCGGGCGGTCATTCAGTGCAGCAATGTAGCTGAACCGTTTACCACCCGCTGCCAGGAACAGCTCCCGGTTCTGCCCGTTGATTTCCTCCAGGGTCTCCAGGCAATCGGCACTGAAACCGGGGCAGACCACGTCGACGCTTTGCACACCCTGTGAAGCCCATTCCTTCAGGGTAAGGTCAGTATAGGGCTGCAGCCAGGGTTCGCGACCGAAACGGGACTGGAAGGTCAGTTGCCACTGTGTTTCCGCCAGTTCGAGCCTGGCCGCCAGCAGGCGTGCGGTTTTTACGCATTCGCAATAGTAGGGATCGCCCGACCGGCACATCCGCTCCGGGATGCCGTGAAACGACATCAGCAGGCGCCCGGAACGGCCCTGTGCATCCCAGTGTTCGCGAATACTGTCAGCGAGAGCTGCGATGTAGGCCGGGTGATCGTGGTAATGCTGCACAAAACGGATATCCGGCAGCCAGCGCCACTGGCCCAGTACCCGCGCCAGCTCATCGAAGACGGCAGCCGTGGTGGTCGACGAATACTGGGGGTACAGCGGCAGCACCAGCAGGCGGCGCATGCCTTTTTTTTCCAGCTCCAGCAATGCCGTTTCGATGGCCGGTCGGCCATAGCGCATGGCCAGCGCGATCTCCACCCGTGCGCTGTCGCGCTTCGCGTACCGTTGACGCAGCTGTGCCGTCAGCTTGCGGGATACCGACAACAGGGGGGACCCGTCCTCCGTCCAGATGGACTGATAGGCCTTTGCAACCCGGGCCGGCCGGATCCGTAATATCACACCGTGCAATGCCAGCCACCACAGCGGGCGTGCCACGTCGACCACGCGCGGGTCCCACAGGAATTCCGCCAGGTAGTCGCGCACGGCACCGGTATCCGGGGTGTCCGGTGTGCCCAGGTTCACCAGCAGCACACCGGTACAGGGCGCGCTATCGTGGCGAAAGTCCGGCTTGGCGTGCAGATCGTTCATGGAATACCTGTATACAGGGAAATCGCATCATACCAAAGGAAACCCGTCACCGGATCAACTTTGCCACCGCCCCGCGCAACAGGGACAGCGCCTGGGGGCGGCCGGGCAGCTGCAGCCGTTGCGCGCAGGTCGGCCAGTCGTGTTTCTGCAGGACCCGCGCAACCAGCAGCTCGAGCTGGTCTTCATCCAGCTCCGCGATACCCTGCCCGGTCATCAGGGCATGGCAGGTCAACCGCCAGATGGATCCGATGGATACCTCCAGCAGCCGCTGCTCGAACGCGAAGGCCTTCGCGTCCTGCCGGTCAGCCGCATCCGGCTCGACAGGGCATGCTCCGGTGCGCTGCCGCAACAGCCGCGTCACCAGTGCTGCATCCAGGTCGCGCAGGCTGTCGCACAACTGCTGCGGGAACTGCGCCAGGAAACGTTCCCCGGCCCGTCGGCTCAAGGCCCGCCCCTGTTCCGAAAGACCGCGCAGCATCACCACCGAATGACTGCCACTGATGGCGCCACGCTGGATACCCAGGCGCGCGACCGACCAGCCCGATCTGGTCCAGAAGTCCAGCAGTTCCGGCGTCGCGGCAAAGCTGCTGCCGATATAGTCAAGACCTTTGGAACGCGCCTGTTCGGTCACGCTTTCCACCAGCCGCGTACCCAGGCCCAGCCCCTGCACAGCCGGGTGAACGGCGATGCGCATGATACGGGCACAACGCAACTGTGGCGCCTGCACCAGTCCCTGGTAGGCGGCAAGCGCTTCCGGCAGGAGGTGTCCGTGTGGCCGGGTTCTGCCGGCGCTGACAGCCTCGGCGGTGACCGCGTCAAACCCGCCCTCTTCGGCAACCAGCGCCGTGGCAGCAATGTGCCCCGCCATGCGCACCACGTATACCGACAGGTTAGGGCCGTCCAGCAGGTGGCGCAGGTCCAGTGGGCGGGTGCGATAGTGCGCCTGTACCAGCAAACCAAACAGCTCCGAAAGCACAGCTTCGTCGGCCGCCAGCTCATCCCGCCGCAGGCGTTCGATCACGGCCGTATCCACACCCGCGTTCTGCAGCGTCTCCCCCGGCGCTGCTTCCGCATCAAGCGCCAGCATCCGGAACACCAGCCGTTCCACCGGGTCGTCCGCTGCCCAGCGCACCGGGGTTTCCAGGAACACCGTTTTCCAGCGGTTAGTGTGTGCATCCAGCAGGCGCGAAAAGCGCAGCGCAAACCCGCGCCCGGTGCCCTCGTAGCCGTGTACCGTGGTGGCAAAAGCAATACGGGCATAGCGCTTCAACAGCGACTCCAGCAGCGGCACCGGGATCGCGGCGGCTTCATCGACCAGCAGCAGGCCCGCCGTCTGCGGGTTACGCAGCAGTTCATCCGGCGGGACAAAACGGATACTGCCGGTATCGCCCGACAGCAGGGCACCGGCATGCCGGAGGACGGCATCCACCGACTCCCGCCCGGGACCGGTCAGCAGAATGTGTTCACGTCCTTTCCGTATCAGCTGCGCCGCCGCGATACCCAGCGCCGCCGACTTGCCACGGCCACGGTCCGAGGTCAGCACCACCGGCCTGCGCCGGTGACCGGTGGCCACCCGGATGACCGCGTCCACCGCACGTTGCTGATCAGCGGTCCTGCACGGCGGAGCGACTGCATCTTCGACCAGTGGCACCTCCGGCAACAGGCCTGGAGAACGGCGTATCACACCATTTTCGATATACAGGAGCTGCTCATCATCCTCGATCACCCGCACCAGGCGCGCCACGAAACGGCCGTTCAGCGCTTCAGCCGTATACGGGAAAACCGTGATTCTTTCGTTCTGGGGGTCTGCGTACGCAGGCCAGTCCCGCAATACCGGCGCCAGCATCAATAGCAGGCCGCCACCCCGAACCGTGCCGCTCAACGCGCCAAAGGCATTCGGATCGAAACCGGACCAGGCGTCGAATACCAGCGCATCGAGTTCGGTGCCCAGCAGCCGTAAAGCGGCCGTACCCTGGCTGGCTTCGGCGCCCCGCGGGGGACGATCGCTGAACCAGTGCACCGCCGACAGACCGCTAAGCGCCAGCAACTGCTCCGCCGCCGCCCGACACCCGTCTCGCGTGCCGGTAAACACCATGGCACAACGGTGCTTCCGGCGCCCCGCGGCAGCGAGCAATGCACCGGCAGTGTCGATCAAGCGCGGGGAAAGCGCGGCAGGGCCTGCTGCTGAACTGGAATGCATATACCTGGTAACCTGAGTCCGGACCACCCGGGCCGGGGCTATGATACCTGCTTCTGCCCCCTGTGTGACGGGAAGGACATGAACCGGGGCTTCCGTGTCTTACGATTTTTTGCGGCGCGGGGCGGCAATATGAAGAGGCCTTGCGTGCACCGCCAGCGCCGCTTCGTGGACACTCTCGGACAGGGACGGATGGGCAAACATGGTCAGCGCGATATCCTCGGCACTGCCGCCCAGCTGCATGGCGATCACGGCCTCGGCAATCAGCTCCGAACACTGCGGGCCGATCATGTGCGCACCCAGCAGGCGGTCGGTTTTTGCATCGGCCAGCAGCTTGATAAAACCGCCGGTATCGCCCAGCGCACGCGCCCGGCCGGAAGCGACAAACGGGAAAACACCGCTGCGGTACGCTACGCCACTGGCACGCAGGGTCTGTTCCGTTTCCCCGACCCAGGCAATTTCGGGCCGGGTATAGATCACGGACGGCACCGCGGCGTAATTGATGCGCGCGGCACGCCCGGCGATCAGTTCCGCCGCCATGACGCCTTCCTCCGAACCCTTGTGCGCCAGCATGGGGCCGCGCACCGCGTCACCGATGGCGTACACACCCGGCAGATTAGTGCGGCACTGCTCGTCGACATGGATAAACCCCCATTCGTCGAGCAGCAGCCCGGCCTCGTCCGCTGCCAGCCCGTGCGTGTTGGCGCGCCGACCCACGGCTACGATCAGCCGGTCGAACTGTACCCTGTGTTCTCCGTCATCGTTCTGGTAGCCAAGGTCTATTTTTTTGCCACTCACCTTGCACCCGGTGACACGGCTGCCGAGCTGGATATCCAGCCCCTGCTTCGTAAACGCGCGCCAGGCTTCTTTGGCCACCTGTTCATCGGCCATGGAAAGGAAGGTATCCTGCGCTTCCAGCAAGGTGACCTGCTCCGCCCCCAGGCGTTGCCACACGCTGCCCAGTTCCAGGCCGATCACACCGGCGCCAATAATGCCCAGGCGTTTCGGCACTTCGTTAAATTCCAGTGCGCCGGTGGAGTCCACGACCCGGTCGCCCTGCAGGGGAACGCTGTCGAGCTGCACCGGTGACGACCCCGGCGCCAGTATAATATGCGCGGCCGACAGGTCACGCGCGGTTTTCTTTCCGACCGGGCTGACCCTGACCCGCTTGCCGGCCAGCAGTTGCGCGCGCCCCTGAACCCAGGTGACGCCGTTGGCCCTGAACAGCTGTTCGATACCCCCGGTGAGGTCCCGCACAATCCGCTCCTTGCGCGCCAGCATGGTCGCCAGGTCCAGTTTGACACCGCTCACTTTCACACCGTGGTCGGCCAACTCGTGCTGCGCCTGGAAAAAACGTTCCGATGATTCGAGCAGCGACTTGGAAGGGATACAGCCCACGTTCAGGCAGGTGCCGCCCAGCGCAGACTTGCCCGCCGCATTGATCCACTGGTCTGCACAGGCTGTTTTCAGACCCAGCTGGGCGCAGCGGATCGCCGCCACGTAACCGGCCGGCCCGCCGCCGATGATCACCACGTCAAACTGATCTGCCATAGCGTCTCACACACCCAGCAGCAAACGCGCCGGGTCCTCCAGGACTTCCTTGACCGCCACCAGGAACTGCACCGCGCCCTGCCCGTCCACCAGGCGATGGTCGTAGGACAGCGCAATATTCATCATGGGCCGGATCACCACTTCGCCGTTTTCCGCTACCGGGCGTTCCATGATCTTGTGCATGCCGAGGATACCGGACTGGGGCGGATTGATGATCGGGGTAGACAGCAGGGAGCCATACACGCCGCCGTTGGTGATACTGAAGGTGCCACCGGTAATGTCTTCCATCGCCAGCGTGCCTTCCCGCGCCCGGCTGGCATAATCCCGGATACCCGCTTCGATACCGGCCATCGTCAACTGGTCGGCATCCCGCAGTATCGGCACCACCAGGCCACGCGGCGACCCGACCGCGATACCGATGTCGAAGAAACCGTGGTAAACGATATCCGTGCCGTCCACCGAGGCATTCAGTTCCGGGAAACGCCGCAGCCCTTCGACCACCGCTTTCACAAAGAAGGACATGAAGCCGAGCTTGACCTCGTGGGTCTTTAGAAACCGGTCCTTGTACCGGCTGCGCAGATCCATCACCGGCTGCATGTTGACTTCGTTGAACGTGGTCAGGATCGCTGCCGTTTGCTGGGCTTCGAGCAGACGTTCGGCAATACGTGCGCGCAGGCGCGTCATGGGTACGCGTTTTTCGGGTCGCTCGGCCGTATCCACAGCCACGGCTGCGGGCGTTTTATCCGGCGCGGCCGATGCGCTCGGGGTTGCCGGCGCCGGGGCAGGCTTTGCCGGTGTCTCCTGCAGCACCCGCAACACATCCTCCTTGAGGATGCGCTTACCGCTGCCGGACCCCTGGATATGCGCGATATCCAGGTCATTTTCTTCGATCAGGCGACGTGCCGACGGCGTTGCAAAGACGTCGGCACCCCTGTCTTCCGCAACGGATGAATCGCCGGCCGAAGCCGTGGCTGCCGGTGCCGCCTTCCCTTCGCGCATGCGTCCGATGAGCTGGCCGGATTCCACCACCGTGCCTTCCGGTTCGATGATTTCTTCCAGCACACCGTCGCCGGGTGCCGGCACTTCGAACACCACCTTGTCGGTCTCGATATCGACAATGGATTCATCCCGCTTTACCGCATCACCCGGCTGTTTGTTCCAGTTGAGTATGGTGCCATCGGAAACCGACTCCGGGAACACCGGTACCTTGAGTTCGATTGACATGCTGTTTTCAGTCCTCTTCCATGTTCAGGCCCAGCGCCTGTGCCACCAGGCGGTGTTGCTGCTGCAGGTGTCGCCACGCGTAACCCGCGGCGGGAGCCGCGGAGAATGCACGCCCGGCATACTCCAGTGAGGCGGATTCGGGCAACACCGAGCGCATGTGGTGCTGGCTGGAGAACCAGGCGCCCTGGTTCTGCGGTTCTTCCTGGCACCAGATGTATTCCGTGACAGCGGGGTACGACTCGATCAATTTGCGCAGGGCTTCCTTCGGAAAGGGATACAGGCGTTCGATACGAAGGATCGCCACGTGCTCCAGGCCCTGCTCACGCCGCTTTTCCAGCAGATCGTAATACACTTTGCCGCTGCACATCACCAGCCGGGTCACCTTGCCGGCATCCACCGCATCCACCTCGGGCAGCACCGGCTGGAACTCGCCGCCGGTCAGGTCCTCCAGCGTGCTCACCGCCAGGCGGTGACGCAGCAGGCTTTTGGGCGTCATGACCACCAGCGGTTTGCGGCATTCCAGCAGGATCTGGCGGCGCAACAGGTGGAAGATCTGCGCCGGCGTGGTGGGTACACAGACCTGCATATTGTGCTCGGCACACAGCTGCAGATAACGCTCCAGTCGCGCCGAGGAATGTTCCGGTCCCTGCCCTTCCATACCGTGCGGCAGGAACAGCACCAGCCCGCTGAGGCGATTCCACTTCTGTTCGCCGGCGCTGATGAACTGGTCGATGACCACCTGTGCATTATTGGCGAAATCGCCGAACTGCGCTTCCCAGATGACCAGCGTGTTGGGATCTGTAGTCGAATAGCCGTATTCAAAGGCAAGCACCGCCTCTTCCGACAACAGGGAATTGATCACCAGGAAGTCCGCCTGGTCATCGGCGACATGCCGCAGGGGCACGTACAGGGAACCGTCCTTCTGGTTGTGCAACACCGCGTGACGATGGAAAAACGTGCCGCGCCCGCTGTCCTGCCCGGACAGGCGTACATTGTAACGATCCGTTACGATCGATGCGTAGGCGGTGATTTCCGCGAAGCCCCAGTCCACGGGCAATGCTCCCGCGGCCATTTTGCGACGGTTGTCCATGATCTTGCCCACGTTGCCGTTGAGTTCGAATCCTTCCGGCAGTTGCAACAGGTTTTTCCACAGCGTCCGCAAACGCGGCAGCGGAATGGACGTATCCAGGAAAGCGGTACAGGCCTGCGCCAGGTAGGGTTCCCAGTCCACCTCGTAGGGATAGCTGGCCTGTTCCTTCGGGACCAGTTCCGGAACCACCGAAACCCCCTGGTCGAGACGGCCCCGGTAGTCGTCCATCAGCTGGTGCGGCTGTCCCTCGTCACAGACCTGCTGCCGGACCAGCGCTTCGGCGTACAGCGCCCGGGTCGTCAGGCGATCACGGATCGCCTGGTACATGATCGGCTGGGTCGCAGTCGGTTCGTCGGCCTCACTGTGACCGTGACGCCGGTAGCAGACCATATCGATCACGACATCCTTGTGAAAACTCATACGGTAATCCAGCGCCATCTGCGTTACCCGGATCACGGCCTCGGGATCATCACCGTTGACGTGAAAAATCGGCGCGTTGACCATTTTGGCGATATCGGTGCAATACAGGGTCGAGCGCGCGTCTGCCTGGTAACTGGTGGTAAAACCGATCTGGTTATTGACCACGATGTGCACCGTGCCCTTGGTAGAGAACCCGCGCGACTGGGACATGTTGATGGTCTCCATCACCACACCCTGCCCGGCAAAAGCCGCATCCCCGTGGATCAGGATGGGCACCACCTGGTCGCCCGTCTCGTCGCCGCTGCGCTGCTGGCGGGCGCGCACCGACCCCTCCACCACCGGGTCGACGATCTCCAGGTGGGAAGGATTGAATGCCAGCGTGACATGCACCAGGCCTTTTGCGGTCTGCAGGTCGGAGGAAAAACCCTGGTGGTATTTCACGTCACCGGAGCCGTTGGAGGACTTTCCGGCGGTACCTTCAAATTCCTGGAACAGTTCGGCGGCAGTCTTGCCGACGATGTTGATCAGCACATTGAGGCGGCCGCGGTGCGCCATACCGATCACGGTCTCTTTCACACCGTGCGCACCGCAACGGTGGATCAGTTCATCGAGCAGGGGAATCAGGCTGTCACCGCCTTCCAGCGAAAACCGCTTCTGGCCCACGTAGCGGGTGTGCAGGTAACGTTCCAGCCCTTCCGCTGCCGTCAACCGGTCCAGTATGCGCAGCCGCTCTTCGGCGCTGAACGCCGGCTGCCCGCCGGCGTGCTCCAGGCGCTGTTGCAACCAGCGCTTTTCCGCCGTCTCGGTGATGTGCATGTACTCGCTGCCAATGCTGCCGCAGTAGATGGTCTGCAACTGTTCCAGCAATTCGCGCAGGGTAGCCGTTTCCACACTGGCGAAGGAACCGGTTTCAAACACCGTATCCAGGTCCGCTTCGCCCAGGCCATGGTGTTGCGGGTCCAGTTCAGGCAGCACCGGGGGTTCGCGCAGTTCCAGCGGATCGGTGCGCGCCACCTGGTGACCGCGAAAGCGGTAGGCATTGATGAGTTGCAGCACCCGGATCTGCTTTTCTTCGTGCGCCCGGGTACCGGGCGCACTGCCCGTTGCGGGTCGCGGCATGGCCGGTTGCTGCGTGAGGGTACGAAAGGCCTGCCGGACCGCCGAGTGCACGGCTTCGCTGCCGTGCCCGTTTACGCGCGGCAGGGTTTCAAAATAATGTCGCCACTGACCCGAAACCTGGTCGGGATCATCCAGGTACTGCTCGTAGAGCGCCTCAAGGTACGCGGCATTGTGTCCCGCCAGCTGCGAGTTCTGCCAGAATTCCTGCAGGCTTTTTGGTCTGAACACCTCATCCATTCTGTGGTTCCCCGGATACCCGTGATCCGCCTTCCAGGCGTGACACTATAATAAGGCAATAGTCACGCCAACTCCGCTGCTTACAGGGGTTTCTTACTCAAAGGCTTAGCAGGCTGTTGAAAAGTTGACGCTCCAGGAAAAACGGATCGATCCCGTGACAAAAAACCGTCGCCACATGCTGCCCCGGTCAGATGCCCCCGGACTGCCTCTACCCTCAGGCCACGGGCGGCATGGGACAATCCAGCACATCCGAAAAGGCACGTAACAGCTCCATCTCGACCGGCGCGATTTTCTGATCCTGCACTATGCTGGCGACACAGGCTTTCAACAGGCGGGGTTTCAGCAGCGGTTTCAGCGTAGCCAGCCGGTCCAGGGCCACATCCAGCGCCGTCAGGCTGATTTCGGTGGCCGGCAGCAGTTCCAGCGCGCCGATATCCAGCACCGTCGCCGCCACCCGGAAAGCCTGCTCGGCACTATGCCGGTCGGGCTGCCCCACCCAGGCCATCGCCGACAGGACCAGTGTCACTTCCCCGCGGAGCTGTTCAGGATCATGATGCCGGACCGGGGCGTGCGTCAGCCTGAAGAACTGCGCGTCCAGGTGGTTGAAGAGAATCTTCTGCAACGACCACTCCAGGAAATCCACCTGCGCATTCATGTTGGCCAGCGCATTCAGGTTCCGCTTGAACAGCTCGTACTGCTGCAACGACAGCTGTTTCAGCGCCGCAATGGCGATATCCACCAGCGGCAAACGGAAGCGGGCATCGAGCCCGGCCACTTCCGGCAACAGGTCCAGCACCAGCGGGTAGACGCCGGGGTCGGCCTGCTGTTCCAGGTACTGCAGCTGCCGGTCGCGGTCCTCCGCTCCCTTGTCCAGCGCCAGGCAGTACATCACTGCCCGGGCGCCGAACGGTTCGTGCGCGGCATCCTTTACCGGGTCAGGCAAGGCGGCCACCAGCGCACGGCTGTACTCGATGGTGCCCGCAGCCGGGTTGCCGATCCGGTCAATCGAGTTCATGACATCCACAACGGCTGCACCGGCCGCCACTGCAGCGGCGGTGCGCGCGACGGCCTCGGGAGAACGCGCGTCCCTGCCTGGCTCATCCTGCGGTGCAGTCGTCGTGGTGTCATGCCCGGGTACAGCGGATTCAAAACGTCCGTCCCAGTGCGGATCGATGCGCAGGATGCGTTTCTTCAACGGCGGATGGGTCGCAAACAGCGACTGCAGACCGGACAGTCCCTGGGCAAAAAAAGCGTGGCTGACCTCTGCGGCAGCAGGCGTCTCCACCCGCGACCCGTAGGCCAGGCCACCGATTTTTTTCAGCGCCCCGGCGATACCACCCGGGTTGCGGGTGAACTGGACAGCCGACGCATCGGCCAGGTATTCACGCTGGCGGCTGACCGCCGCCTTGATCAGGTTGCCGAAAAAAGTCCCGGCAAAACCGATCGCGATCAGCCCGATGGCCAGCATCATGATGCCGCCGGCGTTCTTGCCACTGCTGCGCCGGGAGCCTGTATAGGCCGCCGGTCGCAGGATGTAATAGCCGATCAGGCCGAGGATCAGGATACCGTGCAGGATCCCGATGAGGCGGATATTGATGCGCATATCGCCATTGAAGATATGGCTGAACTCGTGTGCGATCACACCCTGCAGTTCATCACGGTTCAGGTGCTCGATGGTGCCCCGGGTAACGCCGATGACCGCATCGCGCGGCGAGAAGCCCGCGGCGAAGGCATTGATCCCCTGCTCGTCGGCCAGCAGGTAGACCGGTGGTGCCGGTGTACCCGAGGCGATGGCCATTTCCTCGACCACGTTGAGCAGCCTGCGCTGCTGCGGGTCACGGGTATTCTGTGGAATCAGCCGGCCGCCCAGGGACTCGGCGACGGCCTTGCCGCCGGACGACAGGGTCATCATCTTGTACAGGCTGCCCAGTGTTACCACCGCCACTACGCCGGCGCTGACCAGCAGGAAGGTCTGCCAGTCCATCTGCAGGGACGGGGAACCGGTGGCAGCGAGCTGGCTGGTATTGAGATAACCGAAACTCACCATGACCAGCAGGTTGGTCATGACAATCAGGCTGACCACGGCCAGACCAAACAGGACCACCAGCCAGGCCGTGTTCCTGCGGACACGGTGCTGTGATTCGAAGAAATTCACGGTTCCGTTCAGTCAGGTGATAACGCTCAGAATGAAACCTTCGGCGCCGCCTGTATGGCTTCGCTGTCTTCGAATTCCAGCAGGCCCGCATCCCTGGCGTGACCGAAACGCGCGGCAAAAAACACCGGCGGGAAGCTCTGCTTGTAAGTGTTGTACTCCATCACCTGGTCATTGAAGGCCTGGCGGGCGAAAGCCACCTTGTTCTCCGTACTGGTCAGCTCTTCACTCAGCTGCATCATGTTCTGGTTGGCCTTGAGGTCCGGGTAGGCCTCCATCACCATGTTGAAATTCATCATGGCACTGGACAGTTTCGCCTCGGCGCCGTTCAGCTTTTGCATGGCGTCGGCATCGCCGGGTTCGGCGGCGGCATCAGACAGCATTTTCGCCGCTGCGTTGCGCGCTTCCACCACGGCCTCCAGCGTCTCGCGTTCGTGCTTGATATAGCCTTTCGCGGTCTCGATCAGGTTCGGAATCAGGTCGTAGCGCCGTTTGAGCTGCACCTCGATTTGTGCAAAAGCGTTCTGGTAGCGGTTCCTGAGGGTGACCAGCTTGTTGTATATACCGATAATATATAAAACAAGCGCGGCAATAATGACCAGCACAACGATGAGTGAAGTATCCATTTTTCCTGCCCTGTTGTATTTTGATGGTTATCGGACGGATGGTAGCATTTCATGAGCCACAAGTTGGACAACTATTTGCCGGGCCTGCCCCCGGCCGCGCCGGGCAGGCGCCGGCGCTGCCCGTGATCCGGGAAATTGCCGCTTCGGGGTTAAATAAACGGCCAGTTCTCGTATGATAGGCGCCCTGAATTCGCACTTTCCCCCGGGAGCATGCACGTGAACAAGGCGGAATCCACCATCCGCGGTCTGCTGGCAAAGGCCGGCATCGAAATCAACGGACCCAACGACTATGACCTGCAGGTCAACGACCGGCAGTTTTACCAGCGCGTACTGAGCGGCGGTCCGCTGGGCCTGGGCGAAGCCTACATGGACGGCCTGTGGGACTGCGAAGCCCTGGACGACTTTATCTACCGGGTGCTGCGCGCCGACCTGGAGCACAGTATCTCGCCGCTCAAGCTGCTGCTGCCGGTGGTACAGGCCAGGCTGGTCAACCTGCAGAGCAAGGGCCGCGCCTTCCGCATTGGCGAACACCACTACGACATTGGCAACGACCTCTACCAGCTCATGCTGGACCCGCGTATGGTATATACCTGCGGCTACTGGAAGGAAGCCGACAACCTGAACGACGCCCAGGAAGCCAAGCTGGACCTGGTGTGCCGCAAGGTGGGGCTGAAACCCGGCATGCGCGTGCTGGACCTGGGCTGCGGCTGGGGCAGTTTCGCCGCTTTCGCCGCCGAACGCTACGACGTGGAAGTAGTCGGGGTGACCGTTTCCAGAGAACAGATCGAGTACGGGCAACAGCGCTACAAAGACCTCAACGTGGACCTGCGCTTCCAGGACTACCGCGACGTGAACGAACAGTTCGACCGGGTAGTGTCGATCGGCATCCTGGAACATGTGGGACCGAAAAACTATGCCACCTTCATGAAAGTGGTCAGCCGCAACCTGAAGGACGATGGCCTGTACCTGCTGCACACCATCGGCACCAACACCAAATCGCTGAGTGTCGACCCCTGGACCAACAAGTATATCTTTCCCGGCGGCGTACTGCCGGTGCTGCAACAGATCGATGCGGCCACGGAAGGTGTGTTCATCCTCGAAGACCTGCACAACATCGGCACGCACTACGACCCTACCCTCATGGCCTGGATGGCCAACGTCGACACCCACCGCGACGAAATCCGGGCACTGGGCTATGACGAACGCTTTTACCGCATGTGGCGCTACTACCTGCTGGGCGCCGCCGGCTCCGACCGGGCGCGCCGCAACCAGCTGTGGCAGATCGTGTTCAGCAAAAAGGGGCTGGACGGTGGCTATGTGTCTATCCGCTAGTGCGTAACGCTGACGTCATCATTGTCGGTGGCGGACCGGCCGGGTCCAGCTGCGCGTGGCGTCTCAGGCGCCTGGGCGTGGACTGCCTGATCCTGGACAAGGAAACCTTCCCGCGACCCAAGCTGTGCGCCGGCTGGATCACACCGGAAGTGGTGCAGGACCTGGAACTGGACAGCAGCAACTACCCGCACCGCTTCCTGTCATTCAAAAAACTGCTGTTCCATTTCCGCTACGGGGGACTGCGACCGCGCACCCTGCAGCACTCGATCCGGCGCTACGAATTCGATGACTGGCTGCTGAAGCGCTGCGGCGCGCCCGTCGAAACCCACGAGGTGCGCAGCATACGCAAGGACGGTGATGACTACATCATCGATGAACAATACCGCTGCCGCTACCTGGTCGGCGCCGGCGGCACGCGCTGCCCGGTGTACCGCAAGCTGTTCCGCACCGCCAGCCCCCGTGCCAGGAAAAAACAGGTGGTCACGCTGGAGCAGGAGTTCCCGTACGACTACCGCGACGACCGCTGCCACCTGTGGTTTTTTGACCAGGGACTGCCCGGCTATTCCTGGTACGTGCCCAAGGCCGACGGCTACCTCAACATCGGCATCGGTGGCTTCGTCACCCGGCTCAGGCAACAGGGTACGGATATCAAAACCCACTGGGACCGGCTCACGCAAAAGCTGGAACGGAAAAAACTGGTGCACGACCATGACTGGGAGCCGAAGGGTTACAGCTACTATGTACGCGGCAAACAACCACTGTACCGCATCGACAACGCTTTTATCAGCGGCGATGCGGCCGGACTCGCAACCAGGGACATGGCCGAAGGCATCGGGCCGGCCGTCAGAAGCGGCCTGCTGGCGGCCGCGGCGATTGCACAGGATGCGCCCTATGACTTCAACAGCATCGGCAGGCGCTCCTTTGAGCCGCGGCAGTTGCTGCTCTCGGCACTGCTGCCCGGGCCCTTCCAGCCGGGCAAGCGGAATAAAAATGCACTATAGTTAGGAAAACTCTGGCGAAGCCGGCGCCTGCTTACCGGGTATCGAAAGGAGAATACTCATGCGATTCATCTGGAACCTGATCGGGCTGTTTGGTCTGCTCGTCCTCGCCCTCATCGTCGCGGCCGTGATCCAGCTGGGACCCTCGATCACCAACCTGGCAAAGTTTGACAACCAGGCGCTGACCACCTACGCGAAGATCGGCAAGGCGCTGATCGAAACCGGCAGCGGACCGGAAGCCACCGTGTGGAAAATACCGGTCGCCGACGGCCTGAGCGCACAGGAAGTCGAGGAGACCATGCGCTTTGTCGCCAACGAACACAACATCAAGAACGTCGGTGAACTACCCCTGTACAAGGAAGTCGAAGCCATGAGTGGGACCCCGTTCCGCTTCATCACGGTCTACATGTTCTGCAACGCCATGACCGCCTCCAGGATGCTGGAAATCAGCGACGCCTTCTCGGCCTACCTGCCCTGCCGCATCAGCCTGGTCGAGGATAAAAGCGGCAAGCTCTGGTTATACACGCTGAATATGGACATGATGATCTATGGCGGCAAAACCCTGCCACCCGCCATGAAAGAGGAAGCGATCCAGGTCAAGGAGACCATCCTCGACATCATGAACCGTGGCGCCAACGGGGAGTTCTGATCCATTCGTCATTGCGGGGAACGAAGTGACGTGGTTTCCGAATGGATCAGTACAAGCCCAGCGGGTTGTCCGGGTCGACCCCCTCCATAAACGGGATGCGCCGGTCGCTGTGCGTGACCTGGTAGACCACGCCCAGCCAGTTACTCACCACCGCCTCGGCGGTGTCGTGCCAGGTATTATCCAGACGCGGGCTGATTAACCGCTCGGGGAACTCCGGTGGCTGCCGGTTCGCGGCCAGCGCGGCATCGACCCGGCTGCGGTACTCGTTCAGCAGCGCTTTTTCGCGGACAGGGAAGTAGTGCTCCGGGAAAGGCGGGTAGTCATCCCGTTGCCCGCTCGCATACAGGTCCACCTCGCGCTTGTATTCCTTTAACAGCGATATGGTGTCGTACTCGGGGTGCCCCTGGAAAAACACCACGCGCAGACCATCCGCGCTGGTTGCGAGGTGCACATCCACCTGCTCGCTCTCCACCAGCACGTGCAGGCCGGCAGCGTCGAACTGCTCGCGGGTAATCGCGTTCCAGCGCGAGTGCGGCACATCGAAACGTGTATTGACGTCGTTCACCAGCGGGTGTTGCTTGTCGACGACCCGGTGCGGGAACACGCCCCAGATCTTGTCCGGCTGCGCTACGCGGTGCTGTTCGTAGCGGAACTGCAGCATGGCGTGGGTCGCCAGGCAGGAACACAGCGTGGAGGTCACGTTGTCTATCGCCCAGTCGATGACGCCGATCAGCGGCTGCCAGAACGGCTGCCTGGCCAGTTCCGGCCCGGTCACATTGGCGCCGGTCACGATCAGCGCGTCCAGCCCTTCCTCTCTCACCTTGTCAAACGGTTCATAGAACTCGTTGACATAAGCCTGCGCATCGGCACTGCGCTCCAGCTCCGGCAGGGTAAAGGGATGCACGTAAAACTGCGCAATCGGGTTGCTCTCGCCGATGAGCCTGAAAAACTGGCGCTCGGTGGCTGCCAGTGCAGCGTCCGGCATCATGTTCAACAGGCCGATGTGCAGCTCGCGGATATCCTGCTGTGAGGCCCGGTTGGGTGGCAGCACACTGGTACCCTCGCCGCGCAGACGCTCGAAGGTCGGTAACTTGTTGTGTGCAACCAGTGGCATTCGCGAACCCTGCGCTACGGCGTACGGTCGATCACGGCTTCAAGCAGTTCCAGGAAATCCGCCTCATCCCGCACGCCGGCCACTTCCTGTGAAGTGACGGTGTAGCCGTGCGGTTTTGCAATCGCCTCGTAGCGCGGGATGCGCGAATGGAACAGGCGCGGGAATATCCAGCGCGTGAACCCGTCCGGGTCGAGCTCCGCTGCATAGCTCAGGCCGTTCTCCCGTAAATAGACTTCCAGCTGCTCTTCCAGAAAGGCCGGCCGGTAATACAGGGGTTTCGGGTCGCTCTGTGCGCGCGCGATCAGCTTGTCTTCCTCTTCCTGGTCGGTGACCTGTATATAAAGGATCAGGGTGTGCTCCACCAGCAGGTCGATCACGGCCGGTTCATCCAGCTCACACAGACTGCCACCCACGTCATTGACAAAATGCTGGTAGCCGTAGATCTCCTGTGACTTGCGGATAAACTCGGGCACGTCGTTCATGGCGGCAATTTCCGCTTCACGGTACTTCGCCTGGCGACGGGTGAACTCGTCCAGCGCCACCCCACCCTGCTCGGGATTACCCAGCTTGCCGACAAAACTCAGCACCGGGCCGAGGTCATCGACCTTGATGTTGTTGCGGATGTAGATCCAGTCGCGGCGCAGCAGGTCGTGCAGGAACGGCACCTGCATGGCCTGCTGCTTGATCAGGTCGAGGATCGGCTCGTCAAGGTAGCGGGTGCCGATACGGTAATCGCCCGAGTAGTGGAACCAGTTGTGCCCGCACAGCAGGCTCGACAGGTAGGTCTTGCCCACCCCGGACATGCCCAGCAGGGTCACCTTCTTGTTTTTCCAGGCACGAAAGCCGTCGCTGCTGAACTTCACCGCCGCTACTCCGGTAGATGGGAAAGCGCTTGATTATGCAGCATTTACGGCCACGCGGGAATAGTCGGCCGGAAACGCCCTGCCAGCCACGGGCAGCGGCAGGCCGGTTCCAATGATCCCGGCAATCCTGTATGGTGCGGGGCTTTTCCATAAAATGGGCCGTTTGCGACGGCCAGAGGACGCAGCATGCAGATCGAAGCGCAGAAGGTGGTCACCCTGAACTACACCCTGACCGACAACGAGGGAACCGTCATCGACGAGTCCAATGACAGCAGCTTTGCCTATCTGCACGGCGCCAGCAACATCATTCCCGGTCTCGAAAACGCCCTGCTCGGCAAACAGGTCGGCGACTCGCTGAGTGTTTCTGTATCCCCGGAAGAAGGCTACGGCGAACGCGACGCCAGCCGCACCCAGAGCGTACCAAGAGAGATGTTCCCGAAAGATGCCGAAATCGAGATCGGCATGCAGTTTCACGCCCAGGGCCCCAACGGTGAAACCGTCGTGGTCACCGTTACCAACGTGGAAGACGACACCGTCACCGTGGACGGCAACCACCCGCTGGCCGGTGTGGAACTGAATTTTGCCGTCGAAATCATCGAAGTACGTGATGCCTCCCCGGAAGAACTCGAACACGGCCACGTGCACGGCCCCGATGGTCACCACCACGAGTAAGCACTCGATACCCGACAGGCTCCTAGCCCGCATTTCTCACCGGGTTCCGTAGCGAGGCGGTGGCAGGTCGTGGGATAAGCGGCGTTCACGACCGAGGGCCGCGCAGGCATAGTCGACACGATGTCGAGCAGCCCGACCGAGTGAACGCCGCTTAGCGCGCGGCATGACGCCGCCGCAGCAGGAAGTCGGTGAGAAATGCGGGCTAGCAGGCTTCTTCCTGTATAAAGGTTTCCCCTTTATACAGGCGGGCCACCAGCACGAACAGCACTGCCGTCACCAGCATCAACAGGGTAAAAAACCCGTAGTAGGCGGCTCCCTCCAGCTTGCTGCTGCCGTCACTGTTACGGATAAAAAAATTAACGGCGCTGGTAAACAGGTTCCCGGCCGCAATCGACATCATGAAGAAGGCCATGACAAAGGACTTCATCGTTCTCGGCGCCTGGGTGTAGGAAAACTCCAGCGCCGTGATCGACACCATCACCTCGGCCGAGGTGAGTACGACATACGCCAGCAGCTGCCAGGCCACCGAAGGGGTACCACCCTGGTCGATCTGCACCTGGATCCAGGTGGGAATGGCGAAGGCCAGCACGGTAACAAACATGCCGACGCTGATCTTGCGCAGTTCGGTAAGCTGCCATATACGACTGACCGCCGGGTAGACCCGGTAGGAAAACAGCGGGATCAGTACCATCACCAGCAGCGGGTTGGCTGCCTGGACCTGCGCCGGCAGCAGATGGATCCCGAACAGATGCTGGTCCATCTTCTGTGCCTGTAACACCCAGGCCGAACCGGTCTGGTCGAACAGCGCCCAGAACACTGCAATGAACCCGTAGATCAGGCTCAGACGCCCCAGCACCCGCAGTCCGTCACCGCTCAGCACTTCACGAACAAAGTGCATGCCCGCGGGCGGTATATGCACAAAACGTTTGCGCCCGGACCAGAACACCAGTATGGCAATCAGCATCAGCACACCCGGAACCCCGAATGCCAGTGCCGGACCATGGTGCTCCATCAACCAGGGCGTAGCCAGCATGGAAGCGAAGGCCCCGAGGTTGATGGAAAAATAGAACCAGCTGAATACACGCGACAGCAGGTGCCGGTTACCATGGCCGAACTGGTCACCCACGTGCGCCGACACACAGGGCTTGATACCCCCCGCGCCGGCTGCAATCAGGCCCAGGCCGATCACCAGCCCCAGCCGGGTATGATCGACCGCCAGCGCGAAATGCCCCAGCACATACACCAGCGACAGCAGGATAATGGTCCGGTACTTGCCCAGCACGCCGTCCGACAGCAGCGCCCCCGGCAGCGGGGTAAAATAGACCGCGGAGACAAACAGGTGATACCAGCCTTTGGCTTCCTCCTCCCCCATGGTATCCAGCGTGCCCCCGGCGTTCAGCAGGTACTGCGTCATGAACACCACCAGGATGGCGCGCATGCCATAAAAACTGAAGCGCTCGGCGGCCTCGTTGCCGATGATACAGGGAATACCGGCAGGGAGTCCGGGACCGGGAAGCGGGGCGGTACGGTAGGCGGTCATGCGCAGATAATAAGCAGTTAATGAATCGATTTATACGGCAAAGCGGACCCGTATGCACCACGATCAGGCAGTCGCCCTGCTGCCGAACAGCCAGTGTCTGCCCTGGCGACTCCTTCCGCATCACTTAAGGATGCGCGGATCAATCCGTCATTGCCAGTCACGAAGTGACGTGGCAATCTCAGTTTATGGAATCAGACGGTTGGAGATTGCCGCGCTGCGTGACCGTAGCGTAGCGCAGCAAGTTCCTGTGAACCGCCGCAGGCGGTGGTGGAGTTTCGCAATGAATGGCGGGGATTTTGAATGGATCAGGGCTTCCCGGGTTCTGTATTTGATATCCCGCGAATGAAAAGGACCCGGATCATCCATGCACACTGCTGAACGGGACGCCAGGCCGGCCATCGTGTTCCTGCACGGCATCCTTGGCGCAGATGTTATCCGCAAGGCCTGGCCGGGATTCCGTTACTTCCGCGGGATCAGGAAGTCACTGGATACTGCGGAGGCATCCCTTCACTTCCCGCTCACACCCTCCGCCAGCAGCATTGCCAACCGCGCCAGCGTACTGCGCCGCTTCATCGGGCAACTCGAGGCCAGACACATCCACCTGGTAGCCCACAGCATGGGTGGCCTGGACGCACGCTACCTGGTCCACCACTTTGACCCCGAACACCGCATCCGCTCGCTGACCACCATCGGCAGCCCGCACCGGGGATCGGAACTGGTGCACTGGGTGGACAGCACCCGCGGCCTGGTACAGTCCTTTGCCAGGCATTTACTCTATCCCGGCATCCTGGAACTGACACCACAGGCCTGTGCACAGTTCAACCGCGACATACCCGACCGTGCCGACGTGCGCTACCGGTCCTGGGCAGGTTGTCGACCGGCCGGGGAAATGCCCCTGCTCTACCGCAAACAGACACGCCTGCTGCAACAGCAGTCCGGTGACAATGACAGCCAGGTCAGCGTCGCATCTGCAAAGTGGGGAGAATACATGGGAACCGTACGGGCAGACCACCTGGAACTGGTTGGCTGGAGCCTGGGATTGCCGAAAAAGCGTATTCAGCGGCCATTTGACCATGCCGCTTTTTTCCAGTCACTGGTGAACGGTATTCTGCACCCGGAACCGTAAACCGCGACGCATAAACCCCCGGATTACGAATCCGAAAGCATTTCGTAACAGGCCCTGCATGCCTCCGCCCTGCCCCCCGGCATACGACCGATAATCCGTTCTGCCTCACCTTCAAAACGTCCACGCGCGGAAAGAATATACAGCTTGGACAGTTTGTCACCCGCGTACAGCATGTTGTCGGAGGATTCCCTGTGTCCGGCATCTACCTGTGACCGCAGCGCTTCCAGTACCCCCGGTGGGAAACCCCATTCCCTGGCAATCACCCAGGACAGCTGCCTGGCCCGCTTGATCAGCCGCTGGTGGAACAGCTCCGAGCGCGGGGCCTGCCGGCCGTCAAAATTTCGGTCCAGTATCTGCAGGGCGATGGTGAATCCCACGTTCTGTACGATACCCGTCAGGTAGGCACTGAAGCGATCGTTTTTCTCCCGCCTGGCGATACAGTCACAGACGAGCGCTGTTTTCTCGGACTGGTCCCAGAGGATGGTGCCGGACAGCCGGGTAAAGTAGCCGCTGTTCAGGTTGATCAGCGGCTTGAACGCCACATTGGTGACCAGCTGACGGATACCGGCCTGGCCCAGCACAAACACAGCCCTTTCCAGGCTGGCGATCTCCTGTCCAACCCGGTAGTAAGGGCTGTTGGCAAGCCGGATCACTTCACTCACCAGCACGGCATCGCGACCAATCTCGGCCGCCAGGTCCGCGGCGGAAGAAGACCTGTCGCGCAACGTTCCCATTACCCGTGGCATGACCGCCGGCAGCCTGGGCACCTGCCTGCTGCGGGAAACATCCGCTGCCAGCAACTGATCGAGCTCACGCAGTACACGTTTCTCAAAGGCGTTCAGTTTACTGTCGATGGGCGACTGCACACCGAGAATGAGCCCGTAGAAGGCGGTATCGATTTCCTTGCCTGACACACCGGCCGGGGCAGCGGCCGGCTTCCGGTTGCGCTCGCGCCGGTCATTACGCGGTGACGGGCGCTCCGGCCGCCCGCTCGCCAGCGGTGGTGAACAAAACAGATTTTTCAGCGCGGACAGCATATTCCCTTGCCAACATGAGTGGAACGGATCAGCAACCCATTCTTCCAGCTCCTGTTTCGGCAGGGTTTATAGAGACTTGACTGAACAGGGGCGCATGCGCGACAACAGGCTGGCAGCAAGGGCCCTACACGTACGGCAGTTCACTGTAACCGGAAAGATAGGTGTCCACTGCCCTGGCGCACTGGCGGCCTTCCCGGATCGCCCACACCACCAGCGACTGGCCACGGCGCATATCACCACAGGTAAAAACACCTTCCGCACTGGTTGCGTAGCTTTTATCGTCCGCCGCGACGTTGCCACGGGCATCCAGTTCAAGTGACAGCTCATTAAGCAGACCCTCGTGCACCGGGTGTGCAAAACCGATCGCGATCAACACCAGCCGGGCAGGCAAACGCTGCGGCGGCTCCCGCAACGGCCGTTTCTGCCAGCGGCCGTCGCTGTCCTGCAGCCACTGCAGGCGTTGCAACAGCACGCAGGACACCCGGCCCGCGTCGCCGTCGAAGGCGACCGTATCCCAGCCCCAGATCCGCTTGCACCCTTCCGCGTCGGTATCGGCAATGTGCAGCTGCGGCACCGGTTCTGGCCAGTAGTCCAGCACCTCGGTATGGCGCGACGGCCGCTCGTGGTATTGCACCTGTGTAACCCGCCGGGCCTGCTGGCGTATCGCGGTACCGACACAGTCGTGACCGGTATCACCGCCGCCGATCACCACCACCTCCTTGCCACGCGCATCGATCAGCGCATCCGGATCGATCGCGATACCCGCAACCCGCTGATTCTGCTGGACCAGGTACGGCATCGCGTAATGAATACCTTGCAGCCCGCACCCCGGCACCCTGATCTCACGCGCCTGTTCGGTGCCACAGGCCAGCACCACGGCATCGGCACGCGCGCATACCTCATCCATGGTCCGGTTCACACCAACATGCACACCGGTCCGGAACTCCACGCCTTCGGCTACCAGCTGTGCCAGCCTGCGCTCCAGCACGGACTTCTCCAGGCGAAAGTCCGGGATGCCGTAGCGCAGCAAACCACCCACCCGGTCCGACTTTTCCAGCACGGTCACTGCGTAACCGACGCGCACCAGCTGCTGCGCACAGGCCAGTCCCGCGGGACCGGAACCCACAATGGCGACGCGCCGGTTTTTCCTGCGCCGTCCGGTTTCGGGGCGCACCCAGCCCTGTTGCCAGGCACGCTCGGCAATCGCCAGCTCGACCGATTTAATGGTAACGGGACTGCCGGCGAGCCGCAGGGTGCAAGCGTGTTCACAGGGAGCCGGGCAGATGCGCCCGGTGATTTCGGGGAAGTTGTTGGTGGAATCCAGTTGCCGGTACGCGCGCTGCCAGTGCGCGTTGAACACCAGCGCATTCCACTCCGGGATCAGG
>Ga0256841_1000922_pt1 | contig 27520 bp, 35 predicted proteins | sample 356308metaG_FD_185971 | JGI IMG/M metagenome (GOLD analysis project Ga0256841, IMG submission 185971) | Hydrothermal vent microbial communities from Mid Atlantic Ridge, Atlantic Ocean - 356-308 | ecosystem: Environmental > Aquatic > Marine > Hydrothermal vents | place: Atlantic Ocean: Mid...
AGATTGACCAGTTCCACTGCATCGATCATATCGATCGCACCGACAGAAACAAGTGCTGAGAATTCACCCAGAGAATGTCCCAGGGCATATACAGGACGTATAGGCATCTCATCTTCAAAAAGCTTGTGGGCGATAGAGGAAACCAATAATATCGCAGGCTGTGTAAATTCTGTTTTTTCAAGATCCTCATTCTCTGTGAAAAGCAGTTTCTCGAAATCAATACCTGTTCTGCTGCTTGCATCTGCCACCATCTGCTTTGCTGTTTCCGAATGATTGAAGAAGTCCTCCCCCATACCTGCTGCCTGGGAACCTTGTCCCGGGAATAAAAATGCACATTTTGCCGACATCATAAAGTCCTTTAGGTTGAAGTTCCGCGATACACAGAAAGTCCACAGATACTTCTGTAAAATATTTTGAAAGTATTTTACCCATATTCCAATAAGAAAGGAGAGATGATGAACCAGAAATATATATGCACAGTCTGTGACTACCTCTATGACCCGGCTATAGGCGACCCAGATTCGGGGATCATGCCCGGTACCGCTTTTGCAGATATTCCTGATGACTGGGAATGCCCGGTCTGTGGTGTAGGGAAAGAGGATTTTGAAATCTACGAAGAGAGATAATACTCTGCCTATGCATTAAGGAATTTTTCGATCTCCTGCTTGAGTCTTTTCAAGGCCAGATGATATCTGCTCACATAAAGAGGAAGTTCATCCTGATTCTCATACACGAACAGCAAATTCGCTTTGTTCAGCAATGAAGCAAGACGGAGTGCACCGATCAGCCTGGCCTCCTTTTCGATCTTGGTAAGAAATTCTTTGATCGCCCAGACTGATTTGTCTTTTACAAGCTGTCGGAACTGTATATCCGAATGCTCATAAGCTTCCAGGAATGCTCTGAGCTTTCCTCCGTAATCCATACCTATCCTCTGTGTATTTTTCAAACCAAGTTCGGTGTCCAGTACAGGTTCAGTATCAGATTCAAATACTTTTTTATTTTTATTTTCTTCTTGTTTGCGGACCGCCATTGTACTTTCAACATATTCCTGTCCTTTAAGTTTCAATGGATGATTGATATATTTCCCCATATCGATGATCGTTGTAATATTTTCCGGCTTGATCGTCCTATCCCTGATCTCTTCTTTATACAAAGAAACAATAAGCTCATAAATACTTTCCTGCATCACAGGTTTTATCAAATAAGCGGTATCGACTTCTCTGTGTATGACATCTGTGCTATTTGAAGATTTTACTACAACATATTTCAGGGGGTTTTTCAGCTGAATATGCAAAATAAGCGCCTCAAGTTTCGGTGTGGTCATACTGTCACTGATCACTACCATATCATAATAGGAAAGGTTGCTTCCCTTTTTTTTGTATTCTTCAAGTCCCATATCTACTTCATACAAAAAATACCTGAACATTTTTTTTATACTTTTTGCTACGTTTTGTTTTTCACAAATGAGTAAAACTTTTTTACCCAGCATAGAAATGTCAGGAAGTCTGTAATGACGCCTGTTCCCAATATCGTCTACCTTGAGAGGCAGAGATACAATGATATCCGTCGGATTTTCATTACTTTTCTGTACTACAGCATGCAAAGGTTTTAAACTGTTTTCCAGACGATTCTGAACAAAACTTTGCATTTTTTCATTGTTTATCCCGGTATCTCTCACTGAAAATGTAACGATCTCCTCATAGAAAAAATCTTCAGGTGCTGTAATGGAGAGTACAATTTCATCTCTTTCCGTATTTTGAAAAACAAATGTGAGTATTTGTGTCAACAGGGAAAGGAGCGCTTTACTGTCTCCTTTCAACTCTTTGGGCACTGTCGGATCTATATCATAAACAAGTTCTATATTGTTTTCATCACGTATTGTTTCAAGTAAAGAGAAAAGCGTCATCAATATCATACTGATATCGAACAGATCCTCATTTTTTGACATACGAAAAATCCTTTTTTGCTAATAATAGTTTAATCATAACAAAAATAGATGAAAAGGAGATTGATTTAGAAAAGTTTGTTTTGAAAAGTGTAAAAGAGAAGGGCATCGTTAACCCGCCAAACAGAAAACTGTCTGGCAAATCAACCTTGGGGGAATCAATTAATGTCCGCAGCCGCAGCTTCCGTCGCTGCAGTGTTCACCGCCGCCGACCTGGCCGGTCGCTGCTTCATCTTCTGTAGCCTCTCTTACATCAAGTACCGTTACAGAGAACATAAGGTCTTTCCCAGCCAAAGGATGGTTGAAATCCACCTGTACTTCTTTATCGTCAAAAGAGGTAACGGTTACCTGTACGGTCTCACCATTCTCTCCCTGTCCATAGAGTGTCATACCCTCTTTCAGGTCAACCCCTTCGAACTGCTCGATAGGCAGTGTCTGCTTCGCTTCAGGATTCACCTCGCCATACGCGTCCGCCGCTTTGACCAAAATGTCTCCGCTTTCGCCTTTTTCCATACCGACAAGTGCACTCTCAAGACCCGGAATAATGTGTCCTTTTCCTGTGATGAACTCAAGCGGCTGTGCCCCTTTATTCGTATCTACAACTTCTGTCGTACCTGCTTCTTTTACTTCGTATTCAATGCCTACGACACTGTTCTCATTTGCAATTGCCATGAATATTTCCTATCTGTTAAATTTGTTGCTATTGTAACCAAGCAAACTTTGGGAATGCTTAGGTTTTTGTTTTTTTATCGGATTTGTCCCGAACCGTAGATCTTGAACTTGTAGGTCGTCAAGCCTTCGATCCCCATCGGTCCTCTGGCATGCAGTTTATTGGTACTGATCCCCACTTCCGCACCGAAACCAAACGCTCCGCCATCTGTAAAACGCGTAGAAGCATTCACATAGACCGCCGCTGCATCGATACCGTTGAGGAAAGTTTCGGCTGTCGTAATGTTCTCTGTAATGATCGCTTCGGAATGTCCGGAACCATAACGCACGATATGATCGATGGCCCCCTCGACGCCGTCCACCACTCTGATATTAAGGATATTGGCCAGATACTCCGTATCGAAATCGACTTCTGTCGCTGGAGAAACCTCAATGATGTTCTGTGTCTCACCGCACCCTTTCAGCTCCGTATGCGCTTCGTCGAAGGCTTCTTTCAGCAGCGGCAGGACCTCTTTGGCGATCGCCGCATCCACCAGCAGTGTCTCCATCGCGTTACAGACACCCGGTCTCTGAACCTTGGCATTGATTGCGATCCTGATGGCATTCTCCACGTTGGCATCTTCGTCGATGTAGGTATGACACTGTCCCTTGTCATGTTTCACTACCGGTACGGAAGCATTTTCACTCACGTAACGGATCAGCCCTTCCCCTCCTCTAGGGACAATAAGGTCCACGTATCTATCCATTTTGATAAGCTTGGCTACACCTTCGCGAGACGCATCGGGTATGAGAGAGATCAATGCTTCGGGCAGGCTGTTACGCTTCAGCACATTTTGCAAAACCTTTGCGATCGCTTCATTGGAATGCTGTGCCTCTTTTCCTCCTTTGAGCACACAGACATTGGCGCTTTTAAAGCTCAGTGCTGCTGTATCGGATGTAACATTCGGCCGAGATTCGTAAATAATACCGATCACCCCGATAGGTACGGAAACTTTCTCTATCTTGAGACCGTCTTCCGTGACCCATCCGTCCAGCACACGCCCCACAGGCTCTTTGAGTGCTGCGATCTCTTCTATGGCAACAGCCATCCCCTCTACTCTGTTCTCATCAAGCAGCAATCTGTCCTTCAGTGCGGGAGTCAGGTCGTTCCTGTCCGCATCGGCCATGTCCAGAGCATTGGCTTCCAGTATCTCCGGAGTATGGCTTCTCAGCGCTTCCGCCATCTCTTTGAGTATACGGTTCTTGTCCGCCCCGCTCAGGGTGGCAATAATACGGCTCGATGCTTTTGCTTCTTCCAAAAATACTTCCATTTTTATTTTTCCTTTGGTGTATAATTGCACCTATTTTAGCAAATATACGCTAATAATGTTATAATTCTTGCAATGAAGAGAGCGAAGGAAGTATCAAATATGCAAACCATCACATTTATCGGTAACGGGAACATGGCACTGAGTATCGCCAGAGGGCTTAAAGGAAAATACAATATAGAAGTAGTGGGGAGGGAGTTGAAAAAACTTGACCGTTTTGAATCCGATCTTGAAACACAGATCGACAAATATGTGCTGAAAGATTTCGACATCACGGACAAAACGGTACTGCTCTGTGTCAAACCTGCCAATGTCGAAGAAGTCGGAAAACTTCTCAAAGGCAAAGCCAGGGTCCTTTTTTCCGTACTTGCAGGAACTTCGCTGGAGAAACTTAAAAAACATATCAAGACCAAAGCGGTTGTCAGGGCTATGCCCAACCTTGCCGCCAGTGTCGGTGCTTCTATAACCACACTGACAGGTGACCACCGCTTTCAGCAGGAAGCCCAATCGCTCCTTGGTGCAGTAGGAGATACCCTCTGGCTGAACAGTGAAAAAGAGATAGACATTGCCACTGCACTTGCCGGTTCCGGGCCTGCCTACCTGGCACTGGTCGCTGAAGCACTTGCCGACGGTGCAGTCAAACAGGGCCTTAAAAGAGAAGATGCCATGGCTGTGATGAGAGGACTCTTCAACGGGTTTGGGAGACTGATACAGGAAGTACACCCTGCATTGCTGAAAGACAGGGTTATGAGCCCCGGAGGCACCACGGCTGCCGGATACAGCGCACTCGAAGGAGGGAATGTCCGTGCCGCATGCATAGATGCCGTCGAAGCAGCCTACAACAAGGCAAAAGAGTTATAACTTCTTCAGCCTCTGCTTCGCGATCTTCGCACTCTTCTTTCCGGAGTAATTTTCTATAATATTCTCATAGAAAGCCTTTGCCTGGGTTTTATCTCCCGTCTTTTCAAGAGAGATCCCCGTATGCAGCAGCAAGGTATCAATGTAACTTGCCTGGTCATACAGCCCCGCACTCTTTTTGAAATAGAAGATCGCATCATCATACTTCTTGCTATAGTAGGCGATTTCACCAAGATAGTAATTCGATGCAGCAGGCTTGTACCCTTTGGTATCGGTGATCGTAAAACGTTTTTTCGCTTCATTGTAGCGCTTCTTGTTAAAAAGCCTTACCCCTTCGCTGTAAAGCTTGGCATTCGATGTACCATCAAGGGATGTTGATGCGGCAACCGGTGCTTTCTTTTTCGTTTTGGGAACAGAGTAGCCTCCTTTCGACTTGAGAATACGCTGCAACTCCTCCTTGCTCACATAATTCTCATTGATCTGGTCGATCATCGCACCAAGCTCTTTCAGCAGAGCCGTATTATCCGCACCTGAAGTTTTTGCCGGGGATTGCTGCAGTCTGCCGGGGGCCTGCAGTTCATTGACCGTGATGCTGAGTCCTTCCACAAGCGATGCCAAACCATCTACTCTCTCTTCAAGTTCCGCAATACGGCGTTTAAGCCGGATAATATTGTCCCGGTTCTGTGTGATGACCACTTTGGCGGGTTTCCGCCCTCGGGTAACCCCTGCATCATACGAGGGGGCACTCTCCCTGTACCCATACACGGACGGTTCCGCACACAATACACTGACACCGGCAATGGCAAAGAGCAGAGAACGGGAAAGCCATTTGGTCTGCATCATACCTCTTTACCGTGCCAGACGAAGATCAACACGTCTGTTGCGTGCATAACAGCTGTCTGTAGGAGAAGAACAGACAGGATTGCTTTCACCGTAACTGATGATGACCATTCTGCCGTTCTGCACTCCCTCTGCCGCCATGGCATCCTTCACCGCTTTGGCTCTTTTCAGTCCGAGCGCATAGTTGTACTCATCCGTACCGAACTCGTCACAGTTCCCTTCTATCTTGATCTTTCCGCTGGTCTGTGCCGCCCTTGCCGCATCGGCTGAGACTTTGCTCTGCATCGTACCGGAGATACTGTAGTCACCGAAATCAAAATAGACAGAGCGGAAGCCGTCAGCACTGCTGTTACCCAGTCCTCCGCCCTCACCGCTTTCATTTACGGTTACAGTATCTCCGGATATTTCCGTAGCATCGGTAAAATTGTTCTTCCCTTTTGTTCCGTCCAGTGTCGGTGCGGTCTGTCCGCAACCACTGAAAAAAAATGCTGTTAATGTTATTGCTGTCCATACTGTCTGTTTTATCACATCTGATCCTTTTTGCCTGATTACCAATCGATCGATTGTATTTTTCTGCCGCCCAGAGGGAAAAGCAGACTTTGAGAACTTTCAAGATTAATATAGCCTACCGATGAACTTCCGCCCCGTTGCTTGATATAGAGTACTATCTTCCCATCCGTTGAAAAACGCGGGAATTGGTTGCTGCCCGTTGTTGTCAAAGGTCTTGTTGTACCGCCATTGGCTGAACTCAGATAGAGGTTGAAACGATTGCCGCCGAAAGCATTGTTGCTCTCCCTGCTTGAGTAAACGATCGTCGAACCGTGTGCATCGACCGCATTATTGTTACGTCCGTGGAACACGACTTGGGAAACCGCACCCGAACCGATGGATTTCTTGAAGATATTCGCATATCCCAACCTGTTTGAAACAAAAACGATCTGCCCGCTTCTGCCCAGATATTTTCCGCTCACATCCACACCGTTAAAATGTGTTACACGTGTCTTCGAACCCGTAAAGAGGCTCATTTCATAAATGTCAGCCTGACCTTCAGGGGCCATCGTCAGAAGGATCTTTCCTCCGTCATCGCTTACATCCGAACAGACGATCATTCCTTCGGATGAAGCGACCGTACTTTTGGACCCCGTATAGATATTGATCTTGTTGAGTGTCGGTACCAACCCAGCATAAGAAGTATAATAAAAACTTTTCTGCGCGCTGTCCGCCCATTTGGGGAAGAGGTTCAACCCTCCCCTGATGATCACTTTCGTATATGTGAATGTATAGTCTGCAAGGAGTATTTCGCTGCGTTTTGGTGCGGTATAACGTGAAAAGACCACATAACGGTTTATCCATCCGATATCTGGATATTTGAGAATCCTGTTGATATCGTAAACCGCTTTATGTACAAGAAAAGGCATCTTTTGGGCATTTGAAAGGGCATAACTCTTCTCGAAAAGCTGTGATCCGTCTGAAGCTTTAAGCAGCCGTACTTCAAGTTTGGGTCCATTGGGATTGGTATACCGATACTTCACGATATATTCTCTGCCTTTAAGTCCGGGAGGAACAAAACTGCCCGAAAAATCTCCCTTGTGCACCGTACCGTCAGAGAGAAAATGGCCCGATATTTTCAAATCTGAGAGAAAGATTCGGGAAACCTTTCCATTCATGACATCCGATCCGTCGATGACTGCAATACGAGAACGGTGTTCGACATCTTTTTCGATCTTCATCGAAGCATCAATGGCAAAAAGGTGTAGGGAGAACAGAAGGATCAAAAGATATCTCAAAATAATTCCTTTTCAAACTTTTTTAGGTTTTTATAGTGCATTGTATCAAGGCAGACTTAAAATCTTCATTAATTAATATCAAATTGATTTCACGGTTATTCTTTTTATGTTACAATAAAAAAAATGGAGGTGACACATGCATGATGTACTCATAGGACTGGCAAAAGCAGCTATTTTGGTTGCATTGAACCAACCAGAAAATTTCGATCTGAAAGGTACTTTGGAAAAATATCCACAACTCAGAGAGAACGGTGCTGCCTTCGTGACCATCAACAAAAGGCCTACAGACCAACTCAGGGGCTGTATCGGTTCACTTCAGGCTTATCGCCCTCTTTATAAAGATATTATCTCGAACGCACAAGCCGCTGCACTGCATGATCCGCGTTTCCCGCCGCTCACTCCCGAAGAGCTGAAAGATATCAAGATAGAAGTTTCTATTCTTTCGGAGCCTGAACCTCTTGCGTACACGGATACAGCAGATCTCAAAAAGAAGATCGTTCCAATGAAGGACGGTATCGTCCTCAGGCATGACGGATATCAGGCGACCTATCTGCCGCAGGTCTGGGAACAGCTGCCTGATTTCGATGCCTTCTTCTCCTCTCTCTGCATGAAAGCCGGTTTGCCCGGGGACTGTCTGAATCTGCATCCGCAGATAGAGGTATACCACGTAAAGAAGTATGAGGAGAGATAATGACAGAAAGCCTGAGAAAAGCAGCCGTATCCGGTAGTTTCTATCCAGGCAGCTGTAGCAGACTCAACGCCTACTTTAGAGAATTCAATAGAAGATTTGACCGTATTACGATCAAAAAAGAGATCCTCGATATCAGGCCGAAAGCCATCATTGTACCGCATGCAGGATACATATACAGCGGCTTTACCGCCAACTTCGCCTATCGTTTCCTTGCACACAGCAACCCCAAACGTATTATCGTCATTGGTCCCAGCCACCACTTCTACTTCAAAGGTATATCCGCAAGTCATTTCGAGGCCTTCGAGACCCCCTGCGGGAATATCGATATAGACACAGCCTATCTTCACGCATTGGCAAAAGAATACCACATCGGCTTCATCCCCGAAGCACACAGGAGGGAACATTCTACCGAGGTACAGATGCCTTTCATCAGACACTACTTCCCCAAAGCCAAAGTCATTGAACTCGTTTATGGAGATATTCCCGCAGAAAAGATTTCAGATATTATCACTGCACTGCTCCACAATCCGGACAACGCTGTCGTCATCAGTTCCGACCTGAGCCACTTCTACCCGCTTTCCAAAGCAAAAAAGTTGGATGAGCATTGTATGAGAGCCGTAGCATCTATAGATCCAAATGCATTGAAGCAGTGTGAGGCGTGTGGTATAATAGGGATAAAAGCAATGATATTTTCGGCACAAAAACTAGGATTGTCTTCCAAACTGCTTGACTACAGGACTTCTGCAGATACCACAAAAGATCAACACTCGGTAGTAGGATATATGTCTGCAATGTTCTACTAGTCTTTCGCAATGAACTCTGCTTCGAAATTGTAGGTCCTTCCTCCGCTATGGGGGCCGAAACCGATCTCCTGAAGCTGTTCGAGAAAATCTTTGAGCCCCTGGTTGAATTCGGGTATATTGGAGTATGACACAATCCTGAACTCAAAAAAGCCGCTGGGTTTGATATGCAGGATTACCTTGGCCTTTTCTCCCGCATAGTTACTTTGTGCCGGCCATCCTTCAAGCATACTCTGTACGTGGGCGAAGTAAGCATTCTCTATGCCCCGATCACTCTGTTTTTGTGATTTAAGCGAGGCATTGATACGTTCACTGGCACTCATACTGGTAATCTTGATCAGATCACTCTTTGGTTTTGGCTTCATGGGTTTATCCGATATCTGGATCTTTATCTGCTTTTTTTTGCTTGTCTTTATATTTTTGAAAAGATCCTTCGCTTTCTTTTTGGGTTTGGTGATATTATGATCTTTTTTCTGAACGATCTTCTTTTTGATTACTTTCTCTTTGATCACCTTTTTCTTCGTACTTTTTTTACGCTTTGGCTTTGTTTTTGGCCTTTTTTTCAGTTTTTTCCTGGGTTTCTTTTTCTTTTTTGACTTGGGGGCGGTCATCTTCTTCGGTGCAGCAAGCGACACCTGAATACGTCTTTCATTTTTTTTGACAAAATGTTCATTTTTCTCTTCACTGCGTGTATTGAAATAAAAGATCAACAGACCGATAATAATGAAATATGCCGTAAATGCCAATACCCCGGAGATGAAGGTGGAAGATCGTTTGATCATAGCGTAATAAGAGAAACCTTCTCAAAGCCGGCAGCTTTTACACTTTTGAGAAGATACATCACATCTTTGTATTTGAGCTGTTCATCCGCACGGATATAAACTTCGGAATTTTTGTCAAGTTTAGCCGACTTGTTGACAAAATCATCTGCGAAGGTATCGATGGCGAAAGTATCGTTGCCCAGGTAGATCTTCCGTTTTTTATCCATGCGGATGGTCAGAGTCTTTGGTTTGTTCACTTTGACTGTTTTAGATCCCTGCGGCAGATCGATCTGTTCCTGAAAGTTGATCGTAGGGGCCGTTATCATAAGAATTGCCATAAGTACAAGCATCACATCGACCAGCGGCGTAATGTTCAGATCCGGGCTGTCATCCCATGAGAACATCTGCTACTCCTCGTTCTGGGAGAGAATGACTTCAGACTGGGAAGAGAGCAACGAACTCAATTCATAGGCTTTGCGTTTCAGTATAAGATGGAAAGTATAGGCAAAGACCGCCACGGCGATACCTGCTGCTGTGGCAATAAGCGCTTCTGAAATAGCCGGTGCTACAACAGAAAGTGAAGCAGTCGACTGCCCGCCGAGTTTCGAGAACGTTTCCAAAATGCCTATGACCGTCCCGAAGAGCCCTATGAAAGGCGAGGTCGATGCAATGATGGAAAGCCAGGTGAGCCCCTTGGTTGAGACACGTATAGCATCGGAAGCAGCGGCTTCAAGTATGGCTTTGTTCGGTGTATTCACGCGGCTCAGATAAGTAAAAATAAGTGAATTGCTCAACACTGATTTTGACTGACCTGAATAGAGGGCTTTAAGAGACTTGGCTTCTGATTTGATACGTGAGTTTAGAATATAGTATCTGTCAAGAAATACCCAGAAAGTTACGATGAAATAAACAGAAAGCAGGAGCAGTACGAAAATAGTGATCGCACTGCTACCGATGAAATAATCAAAGAGTGAGCCCAATTTAGAAAGACTTTCCTATCTGTTCTACTTTGCTTACAGCAGAAGCAATAGCAATACTTGATGCTTCCGCTTTTTTGAGAAGTTCTTTTGCCTCATCAAGGGCCTTGGCAAGATCACTGTCTTTTCCGGAAATAGCTACCGCACCATCTACGATACAGGTCGTTTTCTCTTCATCGACCTTCACATATCCGGAATTGATAGCAACAGCTACTTCAGTTCCATCCGCCTTCTCAATGACTATAATGCCTGCACTAAGCAGGGAAACAAGTGTAGCATGCTTTGGAAGAACACCGAATTCACCTTCGCTTCCCGGAAGCGTGACCTGTTTGACTTCATCATTGAATATCACACCATTGGGTGTGACGATTTCAAGCTTCATTAGTTCCATAATTATCCTTTGTCAGACAAGAACTAAGCTTACTTAGCGTTGATCTTATCGTTTTTCGCAACAGCCTCAGCCATATTTCCTACCATGTAGAATGCCGCTTCGTTCATGTCGTCATATTTACCTTCAAGAAGACCTTTAAATCCTTCAATGGTGTCTTCAAGTGTCACATAGACACCTGGAGAACCGGTAAAGACTTCCGCAACGTGGAAAGGCTGGGAAAGGTATTTTTCGATCTTTCTCGCTCTTTCAACCACAAGCTTGTCATCTTCAGAAAGCTCATCCATACCCAGGATCGCAATGATATCCTGAAGGTCTTTGTATTTTTGAAGGATCTGCTGAACCCCGCGCGCTACATCATAGTGCTCTTCACCGACGATCTGAGGATCAAGCATTCTCGAAGTAGAATCCAATGGATCTACCGCAGGATAGATACCTTTTTCAGCGATCGATCTGTTAAGAACTGTCGTCGCATCCAGGTGGGCGAATACAGATGCAGGTGCCGGGTCTGTCAAGTCATCCGCCGGAACGTAAACAGCCTGAACTGAAGTGATCGAACCTTTGGTCGTTGATGTAATACGTTCCTGAAGTGCACCCATCTCTCTGGAAAGAGTCGGCTGGTAACCCACCGCTGAAGGAATACGCCCGAGCAGTGCTGACATTTCTGAACCTGACTGCGCGAAACGGAAGATATTGTCGATGAACATAAGCACATCAAGACCCATTTCATCACGGAAATATTCAGCCATGGTAAGACCGGTAAGTGCGATTCTGTTTCTTGCTCCCGGAGGTTCACTCATTTGACCGTAGCAGAGTGCAACTTTGTCAAGGACGTTCGACTCTTTCATTTCATAGTAAAGGTCATTACCCTCACGTGTTCTTTCACCAACACCGGCAAATACAGAATAGCCGCTGTGTTTCATAGCCACGTTGTTGATAAGCTCCATGATGATAACGGTCTTACCGACACCTGCACCACCGAACAGTCCGACTTTACCACCTTTTGAATATGGTGCAAGAAGGTCAACAACCTTGATACCTGTTTCAAAGACTTCCGTTTTTGTACTCTGATCCTCGAATGGAGGTGGATCTCTGTGGATAGACCAGAATTCTTTTGCATCAACAGGACCTGCTTCATCGATCGCTTCACCGATCACATTGAAGATACGTCCGAGAACCGGTTCACCGACTGGTACCTTGATAGAATCACCTGTTGCGATGACTTCCTGGCCTCTTACGACACCTTCACTCATATCCATAGCGATCGTTCTTACTCTGTTGTCACCAAGCTGTGCCGCCACTTCCAATACCAATCTGTGCTCTTTACCGTCAAGTGAAAATGTTGTTTCCAACGCTTCGTTGATCTCCGGTAGATAGTCTGTAAAGTCCACATCGATAACGGGACCCAAGACCTGTACTATTTTACCTTTGCCTGTCATTTCTTCTCCTCTAAATTATTTCATTGATTCCATACCACTGATGATCTCAATGAGCTCAGTCGTAATCGCTTCTTGTCGTGCTTTGTTGTATTTGACGTTCAGTGTTTTTACCATGTCTTTGGCATTTTTGGTCGCTGCATCCATTGCCTGCATACGTGCCGAGTGTTCAGCAGCGAGTGAGTCAATGAGCGCGTAATAGATACTGTATTCTACATATCGTTTTACCAATGCATCAAGCAGTGTATCATCATCATCCGGTTCAACTTCCATTTCAGATGTAGATACAGTACTAAGCTCAAGCTTTGATGTATCCACCGGCAGTATCTGATCCTGTCTGATCTCCTGTGAGATCATATTCACATATCCATTATGGACCAGTACGATCCTGTCAGTCTCACCGTTCACATAAGACTCGACCACTTCAGCAATGAACTCGGAAGACTCTTTATAATCCGGTGCAGCACTCAAGCCGATAATCTCATTATTGAGTTCAACACCATTAAATTTAAAGTAGTCTATACCTTTTCTTCCGATAGCTCTCAGTCTGACCTTGACACCTTTTGCCTGATAATCTGCAATCAGTTGATTCGTTCTCTTGATTGTTTGAGAATTGAACCCGCCGCACAGTCCTTTGTCAGCAGTGATAAAAACGATATCCACCATTCCAGGAGCATCATTTTCCTGAAAAAAGATATTATCAAGACCTTCCGCACTGGCATGTTGCATCTTTTGAGCGATCTCTTCGATGAGTTCAGTCAATTTTGCGGCATAGACCCTTGATCTTTTTGCAAGCTCTTCTGTTCTTTTCAGTTTAGCAGAAGAGACAAGCTTCATGGCGTTCGTCGTCTTTTGTGTATTTTTTACACTGCTGATCTTACGCTTTATCTCTTTTAAATTAGCCATACTCAGCCTTTCTTATCCAGCGAATGAAGTTTTGAAATCTTCTATAGCTTTTCTTAATTGTGCATCTGTCTCATCCGATATCTTTTTGTCATTTCTGATCGCATCAAGCACAGAAATATATTTTGCTTCCATGAACGGCATGAGTTCAGCTTCGAACTTGGTAACAGAAGATACAGCGATATCATCCAGGAATCCATTTGCACCTGCAAAGATTATCACCACTTGTTTTTCAACAGGTACCGGCGAGTAAGGCCCTTGCTTAAGCACTTCGACCATTCTCTGCCCGCGTTCAAGTTGAGATCTTGTGTAGTCATCAAGATCAGAAGCAAACTGTGCAAATGCCTGAAGCTCTCTAAACGAAGCAAGGTCAAGTCTCAATGTTCCTGAAACCTGTTTGATCGCTTTTATCTGTGCCGCACCACCGACTCTTGATACAGAAAGACCTACATTGATCGCCGGTCTGATACCTGAGTTGAACAAATCAGTTTCCAGGAAGATCTGGCCATCAGTGATTGAGATAACATTCGTTGGAATATATGCCGCAACGTCACCTGCCTGTGTTTCAATGATAGGGAATGCGGTAATAGAACCTGCGCCCAGTGCATCGGAAAGTTTTGCTGCCCTTTCAAGCAGTCTAGAGTGAAGATAGAAAACGTCACCCGGATACGCTTCACGGCCCGGAGGTCTTCTAAGGATCAAAGACATCTCTCTGTATGCAACGGCATGCTTGGAAAGATCATCATAGAAAATAACGGCATGTCTTCCATTGTCTCTGAAGTACTCAGCCATTGTCACACCTGCATACGGTGCAAGGAATTGAAGGGCCGAAGAGTCGGCAGCGCCTGCATTGACAATGATTGTATAGTCCATTGCTCCATGCTCTTCAAGTTTCTTCACTGTTGCCGCAACAGTAGACTGCTTCTGGCCGATCGCAACATAGATACAGACAACATCCTGGCCTTTTTGGTTGATGATCGTATCAATAGCCAATGTGGTCTTACCTGTCTGCCTGTCACCGATGATGAGCTCTCTTTGTCCTCTACCGACCGGTACAAGTGCATCGATCGCTTTAATACCTGTCTGAAGCGGTTCATGGACGGATTTACGTGCCATGATACCAGGTGCTTTTTCTTCGATAAATCTGTGCTCAGCTGCGTCTACTGCACCTTTTCCGTCTATCGGCTCACCAAGCGGATTGACCACTCTGCCCATAAGACCGTCACCTACTGGTGTTTTAAGAAGCTCTCCTGCTCTTTTAACACTCATTCCCTCTTTGATACCGGCACTGGCTCCAAGAACAACGACACCTACGTTCGCTTCTTCAAGGTTAAGCACCAATCCTTTTGCACCGTTGTCAAACTCTACAACCTCTCCAGCCATAACATTGTTCAGGCCATATACTGTTGTAATACCGTCTGCGATACCTACTACTTTACCTACTTCATTGATGTCCACATCAATCTCAAAGTTCTCGATTCTCTCTTTGATGATCGAACTAATCTCATCTGCTTGCAATTTTACTGCCACTGATACTCCTTTACTTTAGATAACTAGAGAGATTTCTTAATGAAATCAATCAGTTGTTCTTTAACTCTCTGCTTGGAGAAGTTAACCTCAATACCCAGATCATCTACTGAAACACGCAATCCCTCAAGATCAGTTTTTTCCTGCTTCAACTTGATCTTTGACCCTGTATATTTTTCCAGTGTCGCTTCAAGCTTCGTCAACTCATCTTTTTCGAGTTTCTTACTGCTTTTCAATACACCTTCATACTGATTTGACTCTTTTTGAAGCTCTGCATTGAGTACCTTCGCAATCGCCGGGATCAGATCGAGTCTCTTGTTCTCTCCCAGGATCCTGATAAAGTTTACCAGGTTTTCATCTATCTCTTTACCCAGTGCAGAAAGGATCATTTCTGTTTTTTTCTCTGCTGCGACTATCGGGGAAGTCAAAGCTTCTTTGACCTCGGGAGCCGATATTGCTTCTGTCAGGACATTCAGAACTTCTACACTGTTCTTAACATCTTTGCTGACAGAGGAAAGCGCTGTCGCATAACGTTTTGCTATTAACTCTTCCATTTATGCCACCTTCTTTGCAATAATATCGACCACTTTGTTTTCATCAAGCATGATATCCTCAGTCGTGATATTTTCAGAAAGGATCTCGTCAATCACATCTCTTGCAGCTTTTCTCTCTTCCAGTGTGATCTTCTCCTCAAACTGCTTTTCAAGGACATGCAATTCATTCTCAGAAGCTTTAGCGATCTTTTCTGCAAGTATCTTCGCTTCCATTTTTGCATCTTCAATGATCTCTGCCGCTTTATTCACACTTTCATCCAAGCGTGTCTGCGCATCTTTCTTTTCCTCTTTTGCTGCCTGAAGTTTCTTCTCTATCTCTTTAAGCTGAGCCGAAATACCTTCTCTTCTCCCCTTGAAGAAGTTTCTGATAGGGTTTGCAATAAGATAATAAAGAATCGCTGCAAAGATCGTGAAGTTGATCACTCTAGGCCAGAAGTCACTTTCTCTGCCTGTCTGCGCAAAATAACGCGACGCTTCACCGCTGTCATGTCCGCTTGCCAAAAGAACAGCTGGAACTATGAGTAAAGCGAATAGTGCTAGTTTTTTCATATTCATCCCTTCTTTATAGTTTGCTGAACTTAGCTTTGAGGCTCTCTTTGAACAGAGGCATTTGAGACATCAGAGAGTTTCTGAGATCCTCTTTGTCAGAAGCCAACTTCTCGATGAAGTTCTCATACTTTCTGTTCAACTCTTTCTGCTTCGCTTCAACTTTTCCCGCGGCTGATGCTTTTTCTTCATCGATCGCTTTCTGTCTTATTGCTGCAGCTTCTGCTTTGGCATTGTTAATGTTCTCCTCTGCCTGGGCATTGAGTTCATCACTGTTGCCGCTGAGGCCTTTTGCTGCTTCCAAATCTTTTGCTATCGAAGCATCTCTGTCATCCATGAACTTGACAAGAGGCTGAAATAGCATATTATTTAAAAGAACAAGAAGGATCAGGAACAACACTAAGACGAACAACATCAATGGTAAATGTATGTCAAGCATTAAAACTCCTCATGTAATTTCGCAATATTTTACCATTTTGGAGATGAGACGTCGGTTAAAGTTCAGTCTTTTTTGAGGAATGTTAAAAAGTTTTCGATATCTTTTTCATTAGCAAAGCTTATCTCTATACTCTTGGCTTTTATCTTGTGGTCGAAAGGAAGCAGTTCTTTCAATGATTTTTTATGTTTTTCAAGCAATTTGGCCGATTTTTTCTTAGTGGGCAGAGATACGTTGCCTTTTTTATAGTTCTGTACCATCTTCTCCGCATCACGCACTGAAAGTTTCTGCCCTATAATGCTGTCGATGATGATCCTCTGCTGTTTCTCATCCAGCCCGACCAATATTTTTGCATGTCCCTGGCTGATCTTTCCGGCAACAAGCTTTTTCTGTGCATAGGAGGAGAGAGTGAGCAGTCGCATCGTATTGGTGATCTGGGAACGGCTTTTATGCACTATGGCAGAGAGTTCGTCATGGGTGATCTTGTGTACCTCTATCAATTCGGCATAAGAGTTCGCCAATTCAATGGCATTAAGGTTCTCTCGCTGAATATTCTCTATCAGGGCAAGCTCTCTCAGTCTGACCTCATCGATCTCCACATTTGCAATGATCGCTTTAATCGTAGGAAGTTTCGCCAGTTTGTGGGCGCGAAGACGCCGTTCTCCGGCAATAAGCAGGTACCCTCTCCCTTTTTCTACAACCACGATCGGCTGAAGCAGACCGTGTTCTTTGATGGAGCGGCTCAACTCTTTCAGTGCGGTTTCATCAAAATGCTTGCGGGGCTGAAACGGGTTGGGGGAGATATTCTTGACAGGCAGTTCTTCTATTCGTGCGCCCTGCGCTTCAAGCTCACTGCTGTCAATACTGCTGAGATCCTCTTTTTCATATGCTTCTTCTACTTCGGAGAGTATCTCTCCCAATCCTCTGCCCAGTGCCATTTCAGCCTCTTACGATCACTGTCGCCAGATCTTTGTAGGCCAGAGAACCCTTTGATGAGGCAGCATAATGCGTTACCGGCTTTCCAAAACTCGGTGACTCTGCGATCTTTACATTGCGGGGCACAACGATACACTCTTTGGAATTTTTCTTCATATGGAAAAGTTTATCCTTAAAATGATAACTAAGATCTGCCAACACCTGCTTGGAAAGATTGTTTTGTTTTGAGTACATTGTAGGAAGGAATCCTTTGATCTTCAGTTTGGGATTGATGGTCTTCTTGAGCAGGCTGACCGTATTTAAAAGCTGCGCAAGCCCTTCAAGTGCAAAAAATTCACACTGAATGGGGATGATGACCGAGTCCGATGCACTCAGTGCATTGATGGTAATGGGGCCCAATGCCGGTGGAGAATCTATGATGATATAGTCATATTTTTTCGAAATCTCCTTGATCTTCTCTTTAAGGATCAGCTCCCTGTTCTTCTTTCGGCTGTTGTAGAACTCTTTTTCTATCCCCACAAGGCCGATATTGGAGGGCACCAGGTCAAGCTTCTTTATCTGTGATTTCAAAATGACTTCCGAGAGTTTTTTACTCCCGATGAGTACATGATAAATATTGTATTCATAGTCATTTCTGTTGAAACCGAGGCTGGTGGTCGCATTGGACTGGGGATCGATATCCAGAAGGAGGACTTTTTTGCCTTTTTCTGCCAGAGAAGCTGCCAGATTCACGGCTGTCGTCGTTTTGCCTACGCCACCTTTCTGGTTAGCAATGCTGATCACTTCACTCATCGTAGACTATACACCTTTTTTCCCCCTATAATCAAAGAGCCATCTTCACACAAGCATGCGTCTGCAAGGCTCTTTCTCTCATTTTCAATATGTACTGAAAAACGTCTGCTTAAGTCAAATTCTATCTTATATTCACTAAATATCTGCTTCCATTTTGGAAATTCCAAAAGTCTTTTCAGGTACGCATCGAGGAGATATTTGGGGCTTATACCGCTCTGCAGGGAACTGTAGCCATTCTGAGAATTTTTCAGATTGATCCCTATGCCGCAAACCAGTATATCTTTTATTTTTTTTGTGATTGTACCACCCACTTTCGCATCGTTAAGATAAAAGTCATTGGGCCATTTAAGCCAGACATCCTCACCCAGTTCTTCCAGCGTTCTTTTCATGATAAAGGAGAAATAGATGGAAGCTGACGAAAGAGGAAGATCCTCAGGAAGATCATCCAGAAAAAGTGCGATTGAGGCAAAAAAGTTTCCTTCTTCCCCGCTCCATTGATTATCACGGCTGCCGATTCCGCTGATCTGCCGATTTGCTATCACAGCAACAGGAGGATGAAACTTATCGGAATGGATCTGCTCTATCAGGTAAGTCTGGGTAGAAGGAAGGGTTTCAAACGATCGTATCTCCAACTTTCAACCCCCTTCCTACACAATAGGCTTTGGCACTCATGGTCTTTTTGGATGCAGGCTGGAGCCTGCCGATCTTCAAAGAGCCTCTGGTACAGCCTACAAGAGCACTCTCCCCCTCAAATCCGAGTATCTCTCCGGCACGATGCGGTTTCTCTCTCTCCAGTAGATGCACGTCATCGAATTTCGTACCGTTTTCGGCAAAGATCCCCGGCCATCCTTCGAATGCACGGTATTTGTTATAGATCACGCCTGCATCTTCAAAATCAATCTGTCCATCACTTTTTTTGATCTTTTTGCACAGGCTCGCCCGGCTCTCATCCTGCGGCTCGGGAACGATAGTATCGAAATTTCGTACCGTACTCAAGGTAAGACTGCAGGCATCCTGTGTCAACTGTTCCATCAAAGCAAATAGCCGCATATCCTCGGGGATAACGAACGTGATCTTCCCAAGCATCGGCCCCGTATCGAGTCCAGCCTCCATAAGCATCGATGTTACGCCTGTCTTCTCATCTCCATTGAGCAGAGACTGCTGCACGGGTGAAGCACCCCGATACTGCGGAAGCAGGGAGGCATGCAGGTTGATACAGGGTGCAATATTGAGAATGGACTGCGGCAGTATCTGCCCGAAAGCGGCAACGATGATGAAATCTGGGTTTTGCGCCCGTATGGCATCTTCTATCCCCTCCTCGCTCAAACGATTCGGCTGCAATACTTTAATACCATGCGCCTCCGCCAACACTTTCACCGGCGGAGGTGTCAGAACCTTCTTTCTGCCCACCGGCCTGTCAGGCTGTGTCAGTACCAGGGAGACATTCATATCCTCCGCTTCTATCAGTATAGAGAGTATCTCTTTTGCATAATGGGGTGTTCCCATATAAACGATATTGTATATTTTGTCCATCTTATTGTTCCGATCTGAAAAGTGTTCCGCCAGTGTGCTCCCTCCGGATAAGAAAAGTACGTACATCGGAGAGATCAAAACCGCTGGCAAGGAACATCTCTCTTCCGTGTTTCATCAGAAAGTCTGCAGACTGAAGTTTGGTCACGATGCCTCCTGTCGCAAATTCATTGTTTGGAGAATATTCTGCCGCTAGTTCCTCCCCGGATATCTCAGTGACCACTTTTCGTACCTGGGCATCTGTATATCGGTTCGGGTCTTTGTCGTAGAAAGCATCGATATCAGAAAGAATGACCAGCATTTGGGCATCGAAATAGTGTGCCACATGGGCAGAAAGTCTGTCATTGTCTCCAAAAACAAGTTCTTCGATACTGACAGTGTCATTCTCGTTGATGATGGGTACCACACCATGGGAAAGCAGCCTGTCTATAGCATTCTTGGCATGCTGTGTATGCTCCTGAGAATCAAAAATATCCGCACTGAGCAGCACCTGGGAACAGAGTATTTCAAATATCTCGAACTTGTTCTGATACATACGCAGCAGCAGAGGCTGTCCTATGGCAGCCAGCGCCTGTCTGTTTGTCACGTCATCTCTCTTGAGCGGTAATTTGGTATAACCTGCCGCAACGGCACCAGAAGAGACAAGGATCACTTCATAGCCACATTCTTTCAGCTCAGCGATCAGTTCGACCAGTGCAAGCATCCGTTTACGGGCAACCGTTCCATTCTCTGTCAATACATGAGAACCGACTTTTATCACAATGCGTTTCATCACTTTACTCTTTTGCTTCATTCTCTTCTTTGACATTTTTGACAAAATCACCCAGTGCATAACGGAGTGCATCCGTATTCAAATGCGCTACAGATGAGATAGGCAGTACAAACAACGGTTCTTTTTCCGGAAGGGGAACACCAAAATCCGTTTGGAACCCATAGGAAAGATAATTCGTATCTGCTTTGTACTTCTTGAGTGCTTCATTTGGTTCTATGCCGATATCGTCCAGAAAAGTCCGGGTCAAGGCATTCACCTCATCCTGGCTCAAAGCATCGATCTTGGTGATAGCAATAGCATGTTTTCTCCCTGCCAGTGTTTCCGAATATCGGTCCAGCTCTACCAAAAGTGTTTCATACTGATACTTCATTTCACGATAATTCGCTGCATCTATCATAAGAAGCAGTGTTTTCGTCCGTTCGATGTGTTTAAGGAATTCCAATCCCAATCCTCTCCCGTCACTTGCACCCTCGATGATACCCGGGATATCCGCCATCATAAAAGAGTCATAGTCACTGATATGCACCACACCGAGCTTTGGCGTTAATGTTGTAAACTCATAATTCGCCACTTGCGGTCTAGCATTTGACAGTGTTGCGATAAGGGTGGACTTGCCGACATTCGGATAGCCTACCAGCCCCACATCCGCGATGAGCTTCATTTCCAGTCTGACCTGTTTGGTGATCCCTGGAAGTCCCGGCTGGGCATAGGTCGGCCGCTGATTGGTCGAACTTTTAAAGTGCATATTCCCCAGACCGCCTTTACCGCCTTCGAGAAATTTGACTACTTCACCCTCTTTTACAAGGTCAAGCAGTTCTTCCCCTGTCTCCATATCGACCACAGTAGTTCCCGGGGGTACAATAATCGTCGTATCCTGTCCTTTTCTTCCGTATCGCTTACGCCCTTCTCCGGGACGGCCATTCTCTGCCTTGATATGATTACGCCCCCGTAATCCGGAAAGCGTGTCGGTATTATTGTCTACCTTGAAAAATACTGAGCCTCCACGGCCGCCGTCACCACCGTCCGGACCGCCCTTGATAACAAATTTTTCCGTCCAGAACGAAATGGCACCTGCACCGCCTTTACCTGAGCTGATCATCAGCTCTACACTGTCTACGAACATATATTAAACCTTTAAATCTATGAAAAACCACTATGCCGGTTCGGCAAGCAGTAAGTGAATTACGAAATTATATCTAAATTAGAAAAATTGTCGCTATAATCTTTTATCTATTTTTTTCGAGGTGAACCCTATGACATATCCAAAATCACTTGTACTTCTTACCGGATCACTGCTTTTGTTCAATGCCTGTGGCGGCATACGTCATGTACCTGAAAGTCAGGGTGGATTCTACTACAGTGGAATTTATTTTGGCAAAAATTTTTCTGAAACACTGAAAGAAGGTACACGTGACGGATGTAAAACTGCCAAGGGCCACTATACAAAAAATCATATGCTTTTCAAAAGTGACAAAGACTATAATGACGGATGGTTCCTGGGAAGAAGCCGCTGTATTCCTCTTTTTCACCCTGAGGAGAACACAGAACCTGTGGGGAACAGTATGGAATGATCTTCTGTCATTCCAAAAAACCATTTACACCAGTACATTACACTGACAAAAATATTTTTGAATAATTTGGAGGATGAAAGAGATACACTTCTGAAAGAGAAGCGTACCTTGCAGGGTTTATGCAGGAACTACAGAAACTCTTTTTTGGCTTCTTGTTCTATTTTCGAATTTGACTACACCTTCGACAAGTGCGAATATCGTATGGTCTTTACCCATCCCTACACCGTTGCCCGGATGCACTTTTGTTCCTCTTTGTCTAATGATGATATTACCTGGGATAACTGCCTCTCCACCAAATTTTTTAACACCTAAACGACGTCCAGCTGAATCACGGTTATTCTGAGTGGACCCTTGACCTTTCTTGTGTGCCATATCTTGCTCCTTCTAATTGCTTATGCGATTTTAGTAATTCTTACTCTTGTAAAGTCTCTTCTGAAACCTCTTTTGAGTTTTGAATCTTTTCTTCTTCTCTTTTTATAGATGATCACTTTCTTGTCTCTACCTTCATTGATCACCTCACCTTTAACAACAGCACCCTCTACGAAAGGTGTACCTACTGTTAATTCACCGTTGTCCACTGCAAGAACCTCTTTGAACTCTACTGCAGCTTTTGGCTCAAGACCCATATTGTCAAAACAGATGATATCACCCTCTTGCACTTTGAATTGTTGGCCACTTGCTTTAATGATTGCGTACATTGCAAACCCTTTACTATCTTATGTATTTTAAAAAGTTCGAGATTATACCCAAACAATGTTTAATATTTTTTTAAAGTGGTTTATTTATCCAAAATCAACGTGTCTGTCAGCAAATGCAATACACTCTATCTCGACCAAAGCACCCTTTGGAAGTGCTTTGACCGCTACTGTACTTCGTGCAGGCTGATGCGAACCGAAATAATGTGCATACACCTTGTTCATCGTTTCAAAATCATTCATATCCGTCAGATAGATCGTCGTTTTGATGACATCGGAGAACTGTGCTCCCGCAGCAGCAAGCACATAAAAAAGGTTTTTAATGACCTGATGTGTCTGCTGTTCAACACCCCGTGTTTCCATATTGCCGTCTGCCATCAAAGCGATCTGCCCTGATGTATAGACCAATCCGTTCGCTACTATAGCCTGTGAATAGGGGCCTATTGCCTTAGGTGCGTCTTCTGTTGATATGATTCTTGCCATTTTTTTCTCCTTATTTGTCGTTTCTTTCATAAAATACATACGATGTCGAATAGTCCGAAAATTCGAAATAGACTTTCTTCTCTCCCGGATCAGCCTTGCCATTGAAATTGAGATCATCCACACCGTATCCGTATCGGTATGGTCTCATTTTCCCGTCATTGCTTCCATAGGCTGTCGAAACCTTGTCTATCTTGATAAATTTATGTACCAGTTTGTTGCCCGCATAGATGTCGAGCACTCCGTTCGTCCCTGTCCAGTTCTGCAAAGAGCGGCTCAGTGAATTCTGTGTTTCCTGCGTACATCCGACGATCAATATTACAGCTATGAAAGACAATGCAATCTTTAACTTCATACGAGATCCTTCCATTTTTGTATTATTGTAGCACTACTATGCTTTTGGCATTCCAAATTTTTGGGTGATCAACTCCCCTTCATCATTAAAATAAAGATAATAGAGCTTATCCGCGACCACCGGCAGACCTGCCAAATAACGCAATGCCAGATTCGCCTGCAGAGAACCGATATGCATCACTATGGGTGCGGCGATCCCTCCGGGTTTATGATCAGAAATATTGAAAACCTGAAAATCAGCCTTTTGAAAGAAACAAACCTGACCATTGAATTCTTCTACGCTGGCATAAATCCAGGGAGTATCTGTCGCTTTGGCGACTTTGTCTATCTCTCCCCGGACCGGGAGATTGTCTGTAGCATCCAAAATAAGATCGTAAGTATTCCCCATTCCCTTGAAATCATCAAAAGGCATATCGAAGGCAACTGCTTTGACAAAAGGATTTTTCCGTTCCAGAAGTTTGGCAATGCATCGGGCTTTGTTTTCTCCCTCATCCTCCAGGGTAAATGCGATCTGTCTATGTATATTATGATTGGAGACCGTATCGAAATCGACCAAATGGATCTCTCCTATACCCGATGTCCCCAATGCCATGGCAAGAGTGGATCCAAGCCCCCCGGCACCTATGATCGCAATCTTTTTCTGCTGCAATGCTTTCTGGGTTGCTTCTCCCCAGAGTTGGATCTGACGATTGAAGTATGCTTCCGGTGTCATGCCTTATGCTCCTTGAGTGCTTTCTCGAACTGCCAAGCCTTTCGGTGGTCGAGTACATCCTTTTTATCGATCACTTCGACAAGCATTGATTCCTTGTCTTCGAGCATCATTTCCACTTCGCCTTCAGGAGAGACCAGCATCGTGTCACCATAGAATTTCCATTTGACCTCGTTGTCACTGTATTCGCCGAGACGGTTGGCCCTGAGGATAAAACAGCCATGCAGGAATGCTTTGGTCTTGATGATCTCCCTCCAGCGGTTGTGCGATCCGAACGTCGAAGCTGTAGGAAGAAGCACAAGATCGATCTTTTTCTGTGTCACATCCCGCCAGAACGGGTCGAAATGCAGTTCAAAACCAGCCATGACCATGATCTTGAAACCATTGATAGAAAAGGTCATCGGTGCTTTTAAAGGCGTAATCTTATTGGCAAAGAACTTTTTTTCATTCCAGTGTGCGTAAGGAAGAAGGATCTGCTGTTCATAATACTTTGTATGCTTGGAAGTGACTTTCACGATAGTCTTATGATAACCGTCTTTTCTGGTGACAATAATGGGTGCGATGAAAACGATGTCATATTTCGCAGCAAGGTTCTTCAGAAGTTCCATATGTTTCCGGCTTTGCTCCTTGACCATGTTGGGTGCCATGATGGCGAACTCTTTAAAAAAGTGATTGAGCACATACTCTCCAAGCAGTATGAGGTCCGCACCTCTGTCATACGCCTGTTTAAGATAAAATTCCAGCCGTGTCGCATTCATTCCCAGTGTCGGAAGCTGAAGTGCGGCGACGACCAGTTGTTTTGGGCTTGCCATTTTATGTATCCTCGGTAAGGGTCTGATTTTGCTGCTCGATCACAGTGATCTTCGTTTTGGCATCTTCAATGAGTTTTTGTGCCTCTTTGATCGTCTTCAAACCCTCTTCGTACAGTTTTACCGACTCTTCCAGTGTGATCTCCGGATCCATGAGTTTTTCCAAAAGTGTTTTTGAATAGGCCAGTTTTTCTTCAAATGTCTTATGCTTCATTTTTTCTCCCATTTTCAAGTACCTGTTTTATAGTCTTTTCAAATTTGTCCAGTTCAACAAGGAAAGCATCATGCCCGTATTCACTCGCTACTTCCATGTAGCTGTAGGGTTGGCCATTGCGCTGCATCATGTTTGCAATATGTTCCATCTCCGAAGGGAAAAAAAGATAATCCGAGGAAAAAGAGATCAGATGTACCTGCGCTTTGATCCTCATGATCGCGTCGTGCAGAGAATCATACCCTCTGCTCAAATTGAACGTATTGATCGCCTTGACGATATAAAGGTAGGAAAGCGGATCAAAGATACGGGCAAAATTATTGGTATTGTACTCCATATAACGCTCCACTTCATAGCGTCCGAAAAGTTCAAAAAGACCATCATTACTGACATAATTCCGTCCGAATTTTTCATCCATAGATGTGGGGGAAAGGTAGGAAATATGGCCTGCAATACGTCCGATGGCGAGGCCATCAAGCCCCTTTTCCGCAAAGGCATCTTTTGCATAGTTTCCATGCTCGAAACGCGGATCCCTTCGTATCGCTTCTACTGCTACTTTGTTGAAGGCAATGGTCCATGGCCGTGTAGCATAGGTGGCGGCCAGAGAGATGACATGATCGGCCAGATTGGGGTAGTCCACAGCAAACTGAAGTGCCTGCATCCCCCCCATTGAACCACCTATAATGGCTTTCAAATGGTAAATTCCCAGAGATGAGAGCAACTGCATTTGTGCTCTGATCATATCTTTGATCGTCACGACAGGGAATTTAAGCCGGTAAGGCTCCAGGGAAGGATAACTTTCACTCATAGGACCTGTACTTCCGAAGCAGGAAGCAACGACATTGGTACAGATGACAAAATGTTCCGCTGTATCGATCGCCTTTGAGTCACCGATGAGACCGTCCCACCATCCCGGCTTCCTATCCCCTTCATACGTACCGGCCGCATGATGCGAACCGCTCAAAGCATGGCAGACAAGCACGACATTGGATTTATCCTCGTTCAATTCCCCATACGTTTCGTATGCGATCTCATACGGCTCCAATATACGTCCGCTTTCAAGATAGAGCGGTGAACTGAAATGTGCTATATTTGTTTCAATTTTCATAAACTGCTTTGGCTGTTGGATTTAAATTGGCTTATTTTATCCAATTTGCGCTTAGGTAGTGTATCGCCCCTCTGTGCTAAGCACTTTTTTAAACTTTTGCCAAAGCCTGTTCAAGATCAGCTATCAAGTCCTCTGTATCTTCCAGACCGACACTCAGCCTGACAAGTCCTCCGGGCACACCCGCATCGATAAGCTCTTGTGCAGAAAGCTGCTGGTGGGTAGTGCTGGCCGGATGGGTAATGATGGATTTGCTGTCACCTATGTTTACCACTACAGAAAAAATCTCTGTTGCGTCAGCGATGCGCTGCGCTTTTTCTTTGCTCTCTACTTCAAAAGAAAGTAACCCTGAAGCCATACCATTTTTAAAATACTTTTGCACAAGCGGGTACTGAGTACTGGACTTTAGCCCAGGGTAGTTTACCTTGCTTACTTTTGGGTGTGCTTCCAAAAATTCTGCTATTTTAAGCGCAGAGTTTGAGTGCTGTTTCATACGAAGCGGCAAAGTCTCCAATCCTTGTATGTGCAACCAGGAGTTAAACGGACTGGGAGCACCACCAAGATCACGCAGCAATGCCAAACGTACCCTCAGTGTGAAGAGGGGCAATGGCAAATCACTATAGACAAGCCCATGGTAACTCTCATCTGGTTCATTAAAGTGGTAGTAGCGTGCATTGCCTTTAATCTTTTCTACCAAATGCTCACGCTCCACGATGATACCTCCAAGCGCAAGCCCCTGCCCTGTTGTGTACTTACTCGTACTATGCACCGTCAAATCCACACCATGCTCAAATGGCTTACAAAGCACAGGTGTACCTACCGTATTATCGACACAGGTAAGTATGTTATGCCTGTTGGCTATAGCGGTTATCTCCTCTATATCAGCCACATCTATACTAGGGTTGGTGATACTCTCAAAAAGGATGATTTTTGTTTTTTCATCTATCAATGCTTCTATCTCGCTGGGGTTGTTCACATCAAAGTAGCGTGTCTCTATGCCAAAACGCTTGATCGTATGCCCCGTCAGTGTAGTGGTCCCCCCATAAACCTGTTTGGCTGCGACAATGTTGTCACCTGCTTCAGCCACATTGGCGATCGCATAGAAGAGAGCTGCCATTCCGGAGGCCGTAC
>Ga0256841_1000923_pt1 | contig 27475 bp, 27 predicted proteins | sample 356308metaG_FD_185971 | JGI IMG/M metagenome (GOLD analysis project Ga0256841, IMG submission 185971) | Hydrothermal vent microbial communities from Mid Atlantic Ridge, Atlantic Ocean - 356-308 | ecosystem: Environmental > Aquatic > Marine > Hydrothermal vents | place: Atlantic Ocean: Mid...
CTGCGACATCATCCCGCCAATGGAGCTGGACCGCTCCACCAGGTATACAAAATAGCCGCTGTCCGCCAGGTCCAATGCCGCCTGCATGCCGGTAATCCCGCCGCCCACCACCAACGCTGCGCCGATTTGTTGCTGTGCCATTTTCACTCCTTGCTTAAGAACGATGGAACCTCGGTAATGTCCAGCGTATTCATCCCGATCCCCAGCTTCTGGCCATCGATACCCATTCCCAGTCCCAGTATCTGGGGATAGACCATGGCGGGCAGGGCTTCCATTTCCCGATCATGCGCGAGGATCATCTGCTGAACCGTATCAAATTGAATCTGACAGTATGGGCAGGCCGTGCACAGGTACTGCGCCCCGGCCTGCCTACCGTCGTTCAGTTTCTTGCGGGCCAAATTCATCGAGAGGTCGTCGTTGATACCCATGGCAGGAGCTCCGCAACACTCCAGCTTGAGTGGCCAGTCAACACTTTTGGCTCCCGTGATCTCCACCAGTTCGTCGATCAGCGTGGGTGCCACCGGATCGTCGAACTCGGTAATGTCGCTGGGACGTAATGCATGACAACCGTAATGGACCGCGATATGCAGGTTTTTGTAAGGCCGTAAAATTTTTTCTTTCAGTTTCTCCAGGCCTACATCATGGTAGAGCACCGACAGCAGGTGCTTGATGCGGGTCTGCCCTTCGTAGGACAGCCCGTGATCGGCCAAATGCGCACGAACGGCTTCGGTCACAGCATCATCGCTCTTCATCACGTGGGCGGCTTTTTTCAGGCTGCCGTAACAACACTGGCATAAAACCAGCATGTCGAGGCCCTGTTTTTCAGCCAACGCCAGGTTTTTAGCGGCTGACAGCAGATACGCTTCCGGGTCGCTGTTGCGCATGGGATAGCCGCAGCAGTTGAACTGCGGATCGTCCACCAGTTCCACATCCAGCTTTTCCAGAACGGCTCTGGCGGAGAGGTCATATTGCTTGACGCGGGCCGGTATGTTGCAGCCCAAAAACAATGCGTATCGGGACATGGGATCTCACCTCGCAATGGATTAAAAATTCAAGCTGCACCGGCCGGGACCGAATCTTCTACTGTGCGTGCTTTTTCCCAGTTCTTCACGGCTGTGTTTTTCAGCTCGTACAGCAAATCCGCCACCTTGACGTTCTGCGGACAGTGCTCCTGGCACTGGTAACAGGTCACACAGTCCCACAGCATGCGCGCACCGGAAGCCATTTCCATCAACCCCATCCCCAGGCTGCACATGAGCTGATGGGGAAGCAGGCCGAGGTGCGCCGTCGGGTCCTCGTAGCTCTGCACGACCGGGCAAACCGAGGTGCAGTTCTGGCAGCCGAAACAGTGGGCAAAAGTTTCGTTTTCCGGTTGCTTTCCGGATGGGTTGCCCGCCGCCTCCAGGGAAAGCGGCCGGGCAGGGTCCATCAGTTTGTCGAAATCACCGGCCAGCGCCCGGCGGACCTTCTGCAGCGGGCGGTCATACAGCTTGGCAGGCAAAGCTTCGCGGTTCAGGCCGCGCACCAGCGAAAAGGGTGACAGCACCAGAGGTTCGGCCTCGCCCTGCTGCACCAGATCTTCACGCACTTTGCGCCACATCTGCCGCAAGTTGATGCCCGAAGGGCACACCACGGTACAGCGGTCGCAGTTGGTGCACAGGTAGACCCCCTCCTGGATGGCCGAGCGCTGGCGGGAAGTCAGATCCTTTTTGCGTACCAGCGCCTTGAGGAAAGTCATCTTTTCCGACGGCAGGATATAGGCGTTTCCGCGCGCCTCATAGGCCATCATGGCCGAGCAGTAGAGGCTGCAGGTGCCGCAGTGGGTACAGGCATCCAGCTCCATGACTTGGCGCGTCATCACGTTGGCCGGACTGGCGTGCTCTTCGTCCATCACGGCGTTGGCCAACAGGCTGATAGGTGTCACGACGATGTGAAACATCTTGCTGAAAGGCAGATAGGCCAGCCCCGCGAAACACAGCAGAATGTGCAGGTACCAGAGAAAGTTGGGCCCTCCGCTGCGGTCCAGCGCCAGCGCCGCCGGTTTCAAAATCCGGGAAGTGGCGTATCCCATGAAAGCCCACTGGGGTGCGGAATGGCACTCGGCACAGTTATCGGCATGCACTTCGCGTCCCTGGGCCAGCACTTTAGGGTCAAAAGGCCCCTTGACGGTCGGGGAAACCAGGCCGTAATCCTTTACCCAGAGGCTTTCGAGGGCCTTGACAGCCTCGGCGTCATCGGGGTCGCCGTAGTCTTCGACCATGCTTTGAAACCGGCTGTGGGAGGTGATCTTGACGCCTTCCAGAACCAGGCCGGAAACCAGAATAAGCGCCACGATGGCAATGGCGTAAACATCCATGCCGCTGGTCTTCAGGCGTGGCACCTTGAGAATGAAGCGCCGGTATAAAGCGATCAGTACACCGGCGATCACCATGGCGCCGAAAAAATCACGCAGGAACAGATAGGGGTTGACCGTGGACTGGTAATTGCCGAACAGATTGACGGTGATCAGCTGGTCCATGGCATGCATCAGCAAAAGGAGCATGAAGCCCCAGAACATCAGCATGTGCATCACCCAGCGTAAGGCGTCGGTTTTCAATATCCGGATCTGCAGCAGGATATCTACGAAAAACACCTTCAGCAGCGTCAGAATCTTGGCACTGAATACCGTGCCGGCAATCCCCGCGGCGGCCGCACCGACGCGCTGCCCGGTGGTCGCTTCGTGGCCCTGAAAGCCGATCTTGAAAAAAAACCAGGTAAAGACCTTGTAAAGCAGGCCGATGCCGAATATCGCCAGCGATGTGTAGAGCAGGGCGTTGAAGCTCATGCGACCGTCTCTCCTATCTGTTTTGCCAAATGGTTCATTCCTGCACGTTCCCCATGGCCCGGCGGCTGTATCGCCGCCAACCGGACATCATCAAAACAAGACCGGTTATCGGCTGCCGGCCGCGGCGTCGGCTTCAACCGGGTCTGCAGCTCCGGTTTCTTCGGGGATTTTCCCCATCTGTTCGCTGAATTTCCGGATTTTGACGGCTGAAACCTTGAACTCCGGGATCTTGGCAATGGGATCCAGGGCCTCGGCACTGGTCAGGATGTTGGTCGGGTTTTCGCCGAAATGCATGGGCAGGAAAAGCGTCCCCGGCCGTACCGTGGGGGTTATGCGGGCCGGCGCCTCCATCTCCCCGCGCCGGGAGGCAATCGTCAGCATATCGCCGTCCCGGATCTCTTCCGCAAGCGCATCATCGGGATGAATCTCCACGTAGCCGGTAGTCTGCTCCACGTTGAGATTGGGCGAAATGCGCGTCATGGTTCCCGTGTGGAAATGGGCGAACATGCGCCCCGTGGTCAGAAAATACGGAAACTCGTCGTCGGGCAGTTCGGCCGGCTCCAGAAATCCGATGGCGTGAAATTTGCCCTTGCCGCGGGCGAACTGGTGCCGGTGCAGATAGGGCGTCCCCGGATGATCGGCGTTGGGGCAGGGCCACTGCAGTCCGTCTAGGCCCAGACGGGCATAGGTCATGCCGGCATACGAAGGCGTCAACGCGGCCATTTCGTTGAAAATCGCTTCCGGGTCGGCATAGTTCATCTCATAGCCCAACGCGGAAGACAGCCGGCAGAGGATCTGCCAGTCGGGCAACGTGTCGGCCAGCGGGTCGATCGCCTTGCGGATCCTCATACAGCGCCGTTCGGTATTCGTAAATGTGCCCTCTTTTTCAGCCATGGAGCAGGCAGCCAGGACGACATCCGCCGCCTGGGCGGTCTCCGACAGAAAAATATCCTGCACCAGCAGAAAATCGAGCTTTTCCAGCGCATGGTTCAGGTGGTTGCGGTCCGGATCACTGAGCTTGGGGTTCTCGCCGATCACATACAGGGCTTTGAGTTTACCCTCCAGCATGGCCGGGATCATGGCGGTGACAGGCAGGCCGGGTTTGTCGGGCAGCGGTCGGCCCCAGGCCTTGGCGAATTTCTCGTTGGACTTGATGTCATTGACCAACTGGTAGCCCGAATAGACGTTGGGCAGCCCGCCCATGTCACAGGCCCCCTGGACATTGTTCTGCCCGCGCAGGGGGTTGACGCCGCCGCCGGCCACACCTACATTGCCGCACAGCATGGCCAGGTTGCAGCAGGACTTGACATTGTCCACACCGGTGGTGTGCTGGGTAATTCCCATGGCGTAGAGCAGGGCCGCCGGGCTGTTGGTGGCGTATATTTCGGCCATGTGCTGAATGTCGTCCACCGAAACGCCGGTGATCGCCGCGACTTTTTCGGGCGTATATTCCCGCACGGTCTTTTCCAGCTCGGCATAATCCTCGGTGCGCTCCTGGATGTAGTCGGCAGCCTGCCAGCCGTTGGCGATGATCAGGTGCATCATGCCGTTCAACAGCGCCACGTCGCTGCCCAGACGATGCTGGACCGCCACGTCGGCAAAACGGCTCAGCTGAATACGCCGCGGATCGGCCACGATCAGCTTGGCGCCCTTTTCCTTGGCCCGGTAGACGCGGCGGGCAATCAGGGGATGGCAGGCCGTGGTGTTGGAACCGATGATGAAAATGCAGCCGGCATCCTCTATCTCGGCAATGGAGTTGGTCATGGCACCCGAACCGAATGCGGCGGCAAGACCTGCCACCGTGGAGGAATGTCAGAGCCGAGCACAGTGGTCGACGCTATTGGTCCCCAGAACGGCACGTGCCAGCTTCATGGCCAGATAGTTCTCCTCATTGGTGATTTTGGCCGACACCAGCACGCCGACGCTTTCAGGGCCGTACTGGTCGATGATCTCCCGGAAACGCCGGGCGGCAATCGCTATCGCTTCATCCCAGCCGGTTTTCAGGAAACGGCCAAAGCTCCGGACCAGGGGCTGTTTGAGTCGCAGCGGGCTGTTGATGTGTTCGTGCAGATTCCAGCCTTTGATGCACAGTTTGCCCTCATTGACGGGATGCGTCTTCATGGGCAGCGTGCCTGCAAGCTCTTTGTCGATGACTTCGAACAGGACACCGCAGCCGGTACCGCAGTATGAACAAACCGAGGGGACTAGCTCGCATTCCATTGTGCCTTCTCCTTTTGGTGCCATATCACTTATCCGCATCCAGCGGTTTTGGTTCCAGCGTCACCTGGTTGCCCAGCAGGCTGAACGGCGGCTGGCCGGGATCGGAACCGGTCTGGTATTCGAAAACATTGTCCAAGATCTGGTTGACCTTGCGGTACAGCAGCCGCAGAGAGATATCCGCCGGGCAGGCTTCTTCGCACAGGCCGCAGTCAATGCAGCGGCCGGCCATGTGGACGGCCCGCACCAGGTGAAAAATGGGCACATCCGGCGGTAGTGGCCCGGTGCCGATCAGGTCGCGGTGCTCCAGACTGCACTCCCTGCAAAAGCACACCGGGCAGATGTTGCGGCAGCCATAGCACTTGATGCATTTTTCGAACTCGTACATCCAGCGCGAAAAACGCTCGGACTGGTCAAAGGCCTCGGCATCTGCAGGGCTCATGGCATTGTCTATTCCGACCTGCTGCTTGTAGGGCCCCGGTACCACCGGTTCGAAAGTGCGCATATCGTCGGGGGTTGCGACCCCGGAAGCCGCATCGTCGGCATCCACGGTGGTGATGTTTTCCGGATTGATCTGATTCCAGATGCCCAGAACGTTGAGCGCGCGCCGGTTGGTGTCCAGGGACAGGATGCCGATTTTAAGATCCGGCTGGCGGGAGGCCAAGTGGGTGGCGATTTTCTCCAGGGCATAGCGGGCCGGGCTGTTGATCAGCCCGTCGAGCGCGTCGAGATTTTCTCTGGTGAAACAGTAGGGCAGCGGATGGCCGTCGACCTGCCGGTATCCGATGAAGACGTCGACGGTGCCCTCTTCAAGCCAGCGTCTGACTCTTGCTTTCATCAGTGTCCCTCCTTCAGGACGCGGCGCGGTCAACAGCAGGCGGTGCAACAGATGCCTGCGCCCATGGCGCAGCGCCTGCCAGCGGGCTGGGTCCCAGCTTTCTGATTTTTTCGGTAAAGGCGGTGATGACCTGCGCGAATTTCTGGGCTTCGGCCGAAGAAATCCATTCCAGGTGCAATCTCGCAGCCAGGCCGGTGAATTCCAGCAGGTCCTGCAGGAAGCGTACACGCTTGACGGTCATGTAATTACCGTACAGGTAATGGCAGTCGCCGACATGTCACCCGCCCACCAGAACGCCGTCGGCGCCCTCCTGGAACGCTTTCAACACATGGTGTGCAGAGACCGTGCCGGAGCACATGAGACGGATCAGGCGCGCATTGGGTGGATACTGCAGGCGGCTGACACCCGCCAGGTCGGCGGCGCCGTAAGCGCACCAGTTGCAGACAAAGGCAATGATCTTGGGTTCAAACGCTTCTGTAGTCACACTTTGCTCCTTCAGGCAGTCGGATAGGCGCACAAGATACGCACGTGGGCCGGTAACAGCCGCCAGCTTCCCATATCGATATGCCAGAGTCTTCGGATCCCCGCGCGGCCGGGAAACGGGCGATCCGCGGGAAGCGTCCGCAGGATTTTCTTTTACGCCGAACACCCCGATTTGTCAATGACGAACGTCCCGGACGAGCCCCGGACGAAGCTACCAGACTTTTTCCCCCAGATGCTTGTGGATAAACAGCAGCTGTTTCTGGGTCAGCTCTCCCACATGGCGGTTGATCCAGGTTAAATCCCCTTCGGCGATGGCGGTCTTGGCCTCCTGTGACAACCGGTAACCCTCCAGGGCGGCCGACCCATTTTCCAGCAGGTCATTGTAAAAATCCGGGTCTTCGGCCGTGCGGTTGAGCACCCGGATGACTTCCCGCTTCTGGAGCTGTTCCTGCAGCGCCGCTTCGGGCGTGGCGGACGCATCGGCTTTCAGCATCTCGGCGACAGCCGTCTCAATCTGCACATCGGTAAACGGTCTCAGCACAAGATCACGAACGCCCAGCTTTTCAGCCTCCAGAAGTATGCCGGCGGACGTCCGCTCGCCAACGACGATCACCGGCGGCTGTGCATCGGCGTCCCTGATCTGGCGGATGATATCCAAGGCATCCGCGGAAGACAGGTCCAGATCGATCACCAGCAGATCGTATCTGTTATTTGCAAGCGCTTGTGTCAGCCGGCTTTCCGCCGGCGCCAAGTCGACATCGTACCCCTTTGTCTTTAAAAGCGTTCCAAGCTCTTTGGTTCTGCCGGAATCTGCACCGGCCACCAGAAGTCGTGCACCTGCCTTTCGTTCCTGTGCCATACGGATATACCTCCTTGGCGTTGACCCTGCGAAGTGAGTTTGTCGTCGCTATGCATATTAGCCGTTTGGCGTTGGCGTGTCAAAAAAAAATTGGCGACTGCCTGAAACCGACCCCTGCCGCCTGCGGGGAATGGTTTCACCGCCCTGTAGCGGCGTTTTGCCTGCCAGGCCGAACCAAAATTGCGTTTTCCATCCAGGACCGGGGTGGCGTATGTTATTTTTTAGGTTTTCGGGCAAAGACACCGCCCGACGCCAAGCTCTCGGTACGGCCTCCAATCCCGCTCACCGTCAAGTAACGTTACTTTCTGCGAAATCTTAACGTTTACCTTGCCATTTCTGACAGATACCGCCGTTTCTCTCTTTGCCCGGATTTTTCAACCGCATGTATCCCGGCTTTCCTGGCACCGCCCGTGCTGATCTGGCCACGAAAGGCTTTATTGCATCATTCAGCATAGTTAGATCCGGTTAATGTGCCTCTCAGGAAGTTACCGATAAAGTCAGCCCCTTGGGATCTTATCTTCTTGGCCGTACACCTGGAGCACTGGTACGCTTAGTGCACTATTCGTCAGCGGGAAGAACGCCTCAGCCGGAAATTCACACCGGCCTTACGCTGTTGAGCATGCAAAGTGGACAGCGCGCACGTGTACAGCTTGAAACCTGCAGTGGCCTGTGCAGGGTTCAGGCGTAACGACAGAGTGCAAGTCTTAAGTTCCTTATCACCCAGCAGCAGCGCCTGAGAAAGGGGGTTAGTAAAATGTACAAAAAAATACTATTCGGCACCTGTTTGACGGACTACTGCATGCATGTATTCAACTTTACCTTGAACCTCGCAAAATCCAGCAACGCCAAGCTTTGGATTTACCACGGCCTGGGCCGGCTGCGCTTGGGGCCCGAAGAAACCGCTGCAAAAATCAAAGCGGCCGAGGAGCAGGTGGCCGCAGCCTACGTACCCAAAATGAAGGCTTCCGGTTTCAGTGACTTCATGATTAACGTTTCCGACGGCGACGTGGTTCCCGAAATGGTGAAACTGGCCCGCAATGCCCGGATCGATCTGCTGGTCATGGGGACTTCCACACATACACCGGTGTCGGTATCCGAGGGTGCACCGGCAAACACTCTGGGCCTTACCGCCACGCAGCTGATTCTGTCAGCACCCTGTCCGGTCCTGGTGATCCCGCCGGCACTGATTCCCGGTCTGGCAACGCGCTAGGCACGAAGCTGGCCCATGCAGAAGCGGCTTGGCGCGAGCTCAACACGCACCAACGGCTTTGAAGGCAGCTGGCCACAATATGAGAACAGGCGCTGTATGCCTGCAATCAACCTCCGGTTCAAGCGCAGGCCATTTTTTACAGATCCTACGTGAAAGGAGGTGACACGGCGATGTTCCAATTCAGCGGCAAATTAAAGCGGTTGTTATGGCCCAACGATCTTTCAAAATGCTCGGAATCGGTGCTGCCTTTCGTCATATCGGTTGCCAAAAAATATGACGCCGAAGTCCACGTGTTGTACGTGGCGGAAGACCTGACTCAGCATGAACCCTGGTATGGGGATTTTGATCCCGGCCATGCCCGCCACATCATGGAGTGGGAAAAGAAAAAGGCGCAGGAGCGCCTGCAGCAGCTCTGCCGGAAATACCTCGCCGATTGCGCCGCTTACGCAAAGCACGTGGTCGTGGGCAATCCGGCCAGGGAAATTCTCAAATTCATAAACGACCATGATATCGACATCGTGGTCATGTGCCGGAAAGGTGCCGGCGGTGATTTCAAAATGGGAAGTGTGGCTCAAAGAGTCGCCCTCAACGCTCCCGTACCCGTAATGCTGGGACCGGGCGATTCCGATATGTCATGGCGTTAGCGGAAGTCTTGGCCCGCTGGGAAAGCGGCTTTTCTTTATTTGTCGATACGGGGTGGCCCTTGACGGAACCCGGTGGGACTGTTACCAGGAAAAAGTGTCCCGCCGGAAAGATCCAGAACCGGGACACATTCTGTGTATACTGCTACGCGGCAGCGGTGACGGCAGAAAAGGGTCGATTGGACAGGCCGGCAGACACAGAGCCGCAAGGAAGGAGAAAATCGTGGCCATCGACGTGGTTATCCGACGAAAATTCGAAGCAGGAAAAGCAGATGCACTGGCTCCGCTGATCGTTAAGATGCGATCTCTGGCCACCGTGCAGCCGGGATACATCTCCGGCGAGACTTTCAGGCTGATCGACCCGCCGGAGGAATCCGAATTTCTGGTGGTGAGTGTCTGGCGTTCGGTCGAGGATTGGAAACGTTGGCTGCACAGCTCCGAGCGAACCGCGATTCAGCAGGAAATCGATGCGTTGACCCGCACAGAAACCGAATACCGGATTTACGAATCCCTGGTGGGGGGAATTATTCCGAAACTGAGTGCCTGACTTTTTCCGCCGCGCACCCACCCGCGTTTTTCCCGATCGGGGTTTCGACGCCGCTAGCCGGATGAATCGCCACAACCGGAAGGGGACGTGATCATGCTCGGATTTTACAGAAGCGGCCCCATGGCGGCAGGGTCTCTGGCCGCCAAGACCCTTGCCCGGTGACTATGGTGGTTTCAGCCGCAAGAGCCCGATAGGTGGTTCCAAGGACGGATTCAGCAAAGCATGGAACACAGCTTCGGCCGTGTATTGCGCTGGCCGGCAGTGGCGGATCCGCGGGTAACGACTGAACGGGAAGATTTCAAGCACCAGCGTTCCGATATCCGGCGATACGTTTTTAAAACGCTCCCGAACGGTCGCTGCCGGCGCCTTTCCCTTCCGGCCATGGCCCTTTCATCATCGCTGTGCCGTATCGGTCGCATTTGACATACCCGGAACACCGTGGTATAAATTATTTTGACAGCCCCTACGCGCGGCGCAGAACCATGCCAACAGCTTGCCCGCATGCGGGTTATGCCCGGCGATTCAAGGAACTCCCAACGGCCATCCGGATTGGTATGCTATGACGCTTTGCAGAACCAAAACGGCTTTTCCTCCTCCAAAGCGGCGCTGGATGCCAACGCTGCTGGTGTGCGCCGTACTGTTGGCGTCCGCCTGCTCCGACGATGCAAACCTGACTTTCGTGGATTTCTCCCAACGGACGGCGCTGGCCTGCCCGGCGGGCGGCAGAAGTAAAAACCGCTGTTTCAAGGTGGCGGTGGGCTCCATGATTTCAGCCCGCGAAACCGCGGTGCAGTACCATCAGCTGCTGGACTTTATCGCCGGCAAGCTGGGCCGCAAAATCCAGCTCATCCAGCGCAAAACCTACGGTGAGACCAACGCGCTGATCCAGTCGGGGCAGATCGATCTGGCCTTTATCTGCTCCGGTCCCTACGTCATCGGCAAAGAGGCTTTCGGTTTCGAAGCGCTGGCCATCCCGGTAGTGCACGGCAGCCATTTTTATACGTCCTACCTCATCGTCAACAAGAAAAGCCCATTTCATTCCCTGGACGATCTTAAAGGCAAAACTTTCGCCTTCACCGACCCGGATTCCAATACCGGCCGTATGGTGCCCGTCTACTGGCTAGCGCAGCGCGGGAAAAAGCCGGAGCGCTTCTTCGGTAAAACTCTCTATACATACAGCCACGACAATTCCATCATGGCGGTGGCCATGGGTCTGGTGGAAGGCGCCGCCGTCAACCAACTGATCTGGGAGTTTTACAATCACACCAATCCGATTTACACTTCCCGGACACGTATTATAAAAAAATCCAAACCGTTCGGCAATCCGCCGGTGGTGGCCTCCGCCCGTCTGTCAGCCCGGGAGAAGCAGCGCATCCGGCATATCCTGCTGAACATGCACAACGATCCGGCCGGCAGAAAGATCCTCGCCAAACTGATGATCGACCGCTTTGTTACACCCCAGGAGGCGTGGTATACTCCCATTGTCAGCATGCAGCAGTCCCTGGCGGCTTCCCATGGCGCTTCATGAAAATCAAAAGCCTCAAAACGAAACTCGTGCTGATGGTTTCACTGCTGGTCATCGGCAGCGGGCTGATACTCTCCCTGCTGGAAGCCCACCGTTTCAGTCGCAGCCTGTACCACGCAGCCGTCAACCAGGGCGTCTACCTGTCCCAGGCCCTGGCGCTTGAAGCCACCAACAAAATCCTTACCAACGACCTGATCGCCCTGCAGAATCTGTTGAACGTGGAGCTGAAAAACAACGCCCTGCTGAGCTATCTCTTTGTCGTCAAAGACGGGCAGATTCTGGCCCACACATTTACGGAAAGGGGCATTCCGGTCAAGCTGATCGGAGTCAACGCCCCCCGTACGGGCTCGCGTGGCCGTGTCAAGCGCCTTGTCAACGAGCGGCACGAGCACTACCTGGACATCGCCTGGCCGATTTTTTCCGGCAAGGCGGGAATCCTGCGCGTCGGCATATCGGAACGACCCTACCGTTCGAAAATGGCCAGCTTATGGATGCAGCTGGGCGCACTGACCCTGGGAATTCTGCTGCTGGCCATGGGTGTCAGCTTCCTCTTCATCAAACGCGCCACCCGACCGCTAAGCAACCTGACCGAGGCGGTGGAAAACCTGGATGCCGACAACCTGGACTTGAACCTGCCGGCGGCGGGGACTGATGAAATCGGGTGCCTGACGTTTTCATTCAACCAGATGGTCGAGCGTATTCGGGATTACACCGGGCGCCTGGAAAAAAACGCCCTGCAGCTGGATCGTGCCCACCGCCAGACGAAAAATGCTTTCGAAATCATCCAGAAAATCTGGGCAAAAGAAGATTTAAAGGAAGCCTGTGCCTATCTGATCCTGAAATTTCAGGAAATCGTCGCCTGCCAGGAGCTCGTGCTATTCATCTTCGGCAGCAACCATGAAACGCTCTTCGTTTTTGCCGAAGGTCATATGAAGCACTTTCAAAAACAAAGCTTCACGCCTGTACTCGAGACTTTAAAAAGGCTGGACGCTTTTACCTTCGTTGCCCAAAAGGCTTTTGATGACCGGCTTGTGCCGGACGTCTTCCACGCGGCAACGCATGTCGCCACTTTCCCCTTCCAGCACGAAAACCAGCTTCTCGGTGCCCTGTTGACCCCTTGTCCGGGAAACTGCCGCTGCGACACCAAGGAATTGAATGTCATCAGCCTCATCATGAACCATGCTGCGCCGGCCATTAAACGTGCGGTTTTGCGAGAAGAGAAGATACAGAATATTCTGACGAATTCAGACGCCGCCACAGAATACTGCGGCATCGTCGGCAAAGACGCCAAGATGAAAGCCGTCTACAAGCTTATCGAAGACATCGCCCCCGGTGACACGACGGTGCTCATCCAGGGGGAAAGCGGCACCGGCAAAGAGCTCGTCGCCCGTGCCATTTACCAGAAAAGCCTTCGCAAAGAAAAACCGTTTGTCGTCATCAACTGTTCGGCCTATCCTGCGACGTTGCTGGAAAGCGAGCTTTTCGGCCATGAAAAGGGCGCCTTCACCGGTGCGCTGCGGCGTAAAGCGGGTCGTTTTGAACTGGCCGACAGCGGCACCGTTTTCCTGGATGAAATCGGCGAAATCCCGTTGTCGGCCCAGATCCGGCTGCTGCGGGTGCTGCAAACGCAGCGCTTCGAACGTCTGGGTGGCGAAGAAACACTGGAGGTAAATGTGCGGATTCTGGCTGCCACCAACAAAGACCTTTTTCAGGAAGTCCAGGCCGGCCGTTTCCGGGAAGACCTGTTTTACCGTCTGAATGTGATTCCAATCCACCTGCCGCCGCTGCGCAAACGCCCCAATGACATTCCTTTGCAGGTTCGGCATTTCATGCAGAAATTTTCCGCCCAGCAGGGAAAGGAAATCCGCGAAATCAGCCCGGACGTCATGCGCCGGCTCATGGTCTATCCCTGGCCGGGAAACGTGCGCGAACTGGAAAACTGTATCGAACACGCCGTCGTGCTGGCCAAAAACGGACGCATCGAGCTCCCAGACCTGCCGCTGGCGCTGCAGCAGAAGGATTTTTCCGACACACCGGTCCCCCACGGCACGATCACGGAACATGAAGCCCGGCTTCTGCGGGAAATGCTGGATGCCTGCAACTGGAACAAGAAACAGGCGGCCGCACGCCTGGGCATCAGCCGCAACACACTGTACCGCAAATTAAAAAAGTACCGCATTAACGCCCCTACCGTGCATTAGCGCTGTTTCCGGCGTCGGCCAGACTTTTTCCACCATCACCAGTGATCCCCCGGCCCTTCGCCAGCGGCCCGGCCCTGTCCGGACGCACCATTTCACAGCGTCATAAACACATGGCCAAACATTTTCCCCGGTGTGCAAATTGTCTTTTTCAGATAAACGTGTCACATTTTGGCACACGCCTAAGCATTTATATTAAAAGCATATCTTGTCTTCTCATCCATTGTGCGCCAAATTGTCGCATTTTTTTATCCGAACTCCCGCTCTCTTTCCCACCGGGGAAAAAGGCGCGTCGTCTTTGCACCATTTTCTTTATAGTCATATTGAACCATTATTTTGGATAGTTAACCTAATGCCACATTGCATGCCCGTCCGGATGCCCGCTTTTTTGGCGTTAAAAACGGATTTTGGCACAACCTTTGCGGACATCTCTATGCGATGCGCGCTGGCGCAAGATGTGACCGGCACGATTTTATCGGGATGCAACCGGGAAGTTCTGCAGGTTGCCGCAATGAATCAGGGAGGCGGGGGAGAAAACGATGAAAAAAGCAGCTGTTTTTTCTGTTCTGGCCATCGGGCTCGTTATGGCCCTCTATTTCGTGGCTTGCAGCCCAAAACAGGAGCGTGCGGTAACGCCCATTGACAAGTCCGCCCTGCAGCGGCCCAAGGAGTACGTCGGCGCCAAACGTTGCGGCGAGTGCCATGACAAAATTTACTGGACCTGGCGGGCCACCAAGCATCCCTATAAGATCAGCGAGCCCAACGAGAAGACCGTTGTGGGCGACTTTGTCTACCACAACACCCTCGAACTGGTCGACAAACGTGACGGCCAAAAGAAAATCGTCGCCAAGATGTACAAGAAGAACGGCAAGTTCTATGTACAGACCTTTGCCGATAAAGACCAGATGCAGGAATTTGAAATTGTCTATAATATCGGCGGGGTCTGGAAGCAGCGTTACATGACCAAGTTTCCCAACGGGGCCCTGCAGGTGCTGCCGGTGCAGTGGAATGTCAAAACCCGCGAGTGGGTGGACTACCACGGCTTAAAAAAACATCAGCCCGGTGATGGTAAATACTGGAGCGAGTCCACGCGCACCTGGCAGCGTAACTGCGCCAAGTGCCATGTTACCGGCTTCAAGATGAATTTCAAGGACGGCAAGTACGACAGCATGTGGAGCGACAACGGCGCCGCCTGCGAGGCCTGCCACGGCCCTGGCAGCCATCACGTCAACACCGACGACGCCCATAAGCTGGGAACGATTTTCAATCCCGCGAAATTTCACGATGACCGAAGGGCCACCATGGTTTGCGGCAGCTGTCACAGCCGCGGAAAATCCCCGGACCACAAATTCGGGTACCCCAACACTTACAAGGTCGGCGACGAGCTTTCATTTCATTACGTCCAGGTAACACCTGAAAAAAACAAGAACCGCTTCTGGCCGGACGGCAGTTCAAAAAGTCATCACCAGCAATTCACCGATTTCCGCAAGTCGGTCATGTACTCCAAGGGTGTCAAGTGCTGGTCCTGCCACGATCCGCACAAACCCTCCGAGGGCAATGCCTGGGATCTGAGACTGACGGGAAACGCGCTCTGCATGAGCTGCCACGGTGCCAACAACGGCAATGCGAAATTGAGCCACAGCCTGCATAACCACAACAACTGCGTGGGCTGTCACATGCCCAGAACCGCCAAGTCGGCGACTCCAGGCGACATTTCGTCACACACGTTCTTCGCCATCCCACCGACGACCACCGCGAAGCTTGGCGGCGGGGATGCCAAGAAACAGCCGAATTCCTGCAACCTCTGCCACTATCACAGTAAAACGCCAGTGGAAAAACTGGTCAAAGACTTTGATAATGCGCACAAGGACAAGGCTTCATATGACGGCGGATACGTTTCCATAGACACAGACTGGCACTAGACAACAAGACAAGAATCGGTGGACAAATCGATGGACACGAAACCGCAAAAAGGGCGCTGGCGCACGGTCCTGCTCATCGGTATCCCATTTCTGCTGCTGGTGCTCATGGCAACATCCAAAGCAGCCATTGATTACACTTCGCGGCCGGCTTTCTGCGGCAGCTGCCACCTGATGCAGACCCGCTTTATTTCCTACGAGCGCTCGCTGCACCACAAGGCCGCCTGCATCGACTGCCACTCGAAACCGGGATTTGTCGGTGAAATGGAGGCCAAGCTCAACGGCATCAAGTATCTCTACTACGCCCATATGGGCTACAAGGACGTACAGATTCTGCGGGCTGAAGTACCCAACGCTTCCTGTCTCCGGTGCCATAAGATCGAGGAAATGGACGCGAAAATGCAGCGCGCCATCAGTGCGGTGCAGCATCCGCCGACATCCCATAAATCGCATGTCGTCGATCTGAACATCTCGTGTACGAGCTGCCACGGCAACATCATGCATGTCAATCTGGAGGGGCAGTCCAAGAAAGCCTTCGGGTCGTGCCACAACTGCCATGTGCAGACAGAGTTTGTAAAACTGGACAAGCAGCTACCCTTTCAAAACGCGCTGCAGTTTCAGCAGCCGCTGTCCTTTCAAAACCGCAATGCCATGTAGTCCAAGGAGATGAGGTGACCTGCCGGCAAACCCTGGTAGAAGCGCATAACCCGATCTGAGAGCAGGACGGTCCGGCGGAAAATCCCGGGCCGTTTCTTTTATTCGCCGCCGCAGAACCTAACGATTTTGGCCGGGGGTTCTCTCCCACTACCGTCGCCTGTCGCGTGAAGCCCCTGATGCGCGCCACCCAAGATAGAAAGACATAAATTGCGCCAACTCCGGTCGCTCCCTTTCTACTGCAGCCGTTACGGCCGGAAATAGCGCCGCCCCTTCAGCTTGTCCGGCAAAAGGCTCTCTTTGGCATAGGCTTCGTAACCTTTACCGTAGCCGAGTTTTTTCATCAGCCGGGTGGGCGCATTGCGCAGGCGCATGGGGATCGGCAGGTTACCGTGCCGCTGCACGTCGCTCTGAGCGGCGCGCAGGCCTTCGTATGCCGAACGGTCTTTCTTGGCACCCGCCAGATAGACGGTACCGTGCGCCAGGTTAATGGCGCATTCGGGATAGCCGATGGTTTCCACGGCACGGAAAACCTCGTTGGCCACCACCAGTGCCGTGGGCTGGGCCATACCGATATCCTCGGAGGCGAAGATGACCATGCGCCGGGCGATAAACTTGGGGTCTTCGCCGGCTTCCACCATGCGCGCCAGGTAGTACAGGGCCGCATCCGCATCTCCGGCGCGCATGCTCTTGATAAAAGCCGAGACCGTGTTGTAATGTTCTTCGCCGGACGGGTCGTAGCGCAGGTGAACGGACTGGAGCGTATTTTGGATGTCCGCCAGTGAGATGACCGTTGGTGCACCGGTTGCGGTGGCACCGGTACCGCCGGAATACAGACGCGCGGTGTTTTCGAGCACGTTCAAGGCCGTACGGGCATCGCCGTTGGCCGTGTGCACCAGAAAGTCGCGCGCCGCATCGCCCAGCCGCACCGACAGCGCCGTTTCCCCGGCGGCGACAATGGCCTGCAGCTCTCTGTGGCCCAGCGCCTGCAACACGAAAACCTGGCAGCGCGACAGCAGGGCCGGAATTACCTCGAAACTGGGATTTTCGGTGGTGGCGCCGATCAAGACCAGCGTGCCGTCTTCGACGTGGGGCAGCAGAAAATCCTGCTGCGCTTTGTTGAAACGATGGATTTCGTCCAGAAAAAACAAGGTCAGACCAGCGGACTGGCGATGGGCCGAAGCGATAATGCGACGCACATCGGCCTTGGCGGCCGAAACCGCCGAAAGCTCATGGAAAGCCGCTTCGGTTTCGGCCGCCATGACCCGCGCCAGGGTGGTTTTGCCGCAACCCGGCGGCCCCCAGAAGATCATGGAATGCAGCGCCCGGCGCTCGACGGCCCGGCGCAGGGGCGCACCCGGCCCGATCAGGTGGCTCTGGCCGATGATATCGTCCAGACGCTGCGGCCGAATACGGTCGGCCAGCGGCCTGTAAGCGGCGGTATCAGGCATGTTGAAAAGCTTCCGGTTGCAACTTTCGGTTCATGGCGGCATTTAAGCCTGTTATACGTGCCGGCGGTTTTTCCGTCAACCGGTTGCTGTAACCGCGCGCCGAAACCAGACGGCATGTTACGATACAAGAAAGGCTTCCGGTGAAAAAAAGCGGCGTGCATTTTCATAAAACGTGCTTATTATTGATGGTTGCATATGGGTTTCGCCCGGCAGGGCTGTTTTTTCTCTAACGGCTGTTTTATACTATAATGGAGGTTTGAATGAAAATTCTCGTAGGTTACGATGGTTCCAACTCGGCGAAGGAGGCTTTGAGCCAGGCCCGCCGGCATGCCAAGGCATTCGGTGCCAGTGTGGATGTGGTCACCTCCATGGCCAAGGGCACCCAGGCCCAGCATGAAGAAATCGACGAGGCGCAAAAAGGCCTGGAGTATGCCGAAAGCCTGTTTCAGGATGAGGGCATTGCCTGCAAGACACACTTGCTGATCCGGGGGTTTACGCCGGGTGAAGACCTGGTTCGGTTTGCCGGCGAAAACGGTGTGGATGAAATTTTTGTGGGCATCAAGCGACGCTCCAAAGTGGGCAAGCTGTTGATGGGCTCCACGGCCCAGTACGTCATTCTGCAGGCGGCCTGCCCGGTGGTTACGGTAAAATAGCGCAGCTTGGTCTTTTCAACCGCGGAGCCGGCAGCATACCGGGCGGATGCAGCAGCGCGGCCCTGCCGGCCGGCAGTTCACCCTTCCCGACACCCCCCATCAGCCCTTCCCCCGCTCCGCCGACCGCCGTGCGCGAGCGCCATTTTTCTGTTGACCCCATCCATATTTTAAGATAGGCTTTTTTGTTCATAGAACAGCTTGTCTGAACGGAGTGAACCTAAATTGAAGGAGGTTGATATGAAGGGTTTTACAAAGGGTGCTTTGTTTGCATTAGCCGTACTGGGCATGACCTTTTCATTCGGGACCTTTGCGCATGCCAAAACGATCAAACTGGGGTGCGCCATATCATTTACCGGCGGCAAAAGCCGAACCGGCAAGCTCTACCGGGACTCCTACAACATGGCCGTAGAGCAGATCAACAAGAGCGGCGGCATAAAAGTCGGCAACCAGAAGTACATGCTCAAGATCGTCTACTACGATGACAAGAGCAGCCCCACCGAAAGTTCCCGCCTGGTCGAAAAGCTCATCACCCAGGACAAGGTCAATTTCCTGCTGGGCCCTTACTCCAGCGGCATCACCATCCCCAACAGCATCGTGGCCCAGCGCTATAAGATCCCGATGGTCGAAGGCGGCGGCGCTTCGGGAAAAATTTTCAGCCGCGGCAACAAGTACATATTCGGAACCCTTCCGCCAGCCGGGCAGTATTTCAAATCCACCCTGGAAATGCTCAAGGGTTTCAACCCGGCGCCCAAAACGCTCGCCATCCTTTATTCCGATGACAAATTCGACATCAGCGTCGCCAAAGGGACCAAAAAACTCGGCGGTGAGATGGGGTTCAAAGTGGTGCTTTTTGAAAAATACGCCGAAGGCGCCAGCGATTTCACCTCCGTGCTGACCAAGATCAAATCCATCAAAGCCGATGCGGTGCTGGTCGCCGGACATACCGAAGAGGCCCTCAACTTCACCCAGCAGGCCAAAGAACTGAACGTCTGCCCCAAACTGATCAGCATGACGGTGGGGCCCTCGGAGGCCGATTTCCGCAAATCCCTTGGCAAAGACGCCGAGTATATCTTCGGCGTCGCCAGCTGGTCCACTCAAATGAACTTCAAGGGCTACCTCTTCAAGGACACCCAGGAATTCGTCAAGCTCTTCAAAGCCAAATATAAATACGACCCGGATTACCACAACGCCAGCGCCATTGCGGACATCGCCGTTTTCAAAAACGCCATTGAGCAGGCCGGCAGTTTGAATCCTGCTGCGGTGCGCGACAAAATCGCCGCGACCGCGCTGGATACGATTTACGGCACCGTGAAATTCAGCAAAAACGGCCAGATCATGGGCACCAGCGTGGTGCTGCAGATCCAGGGTGGACAGGTCTACCAGGTATTCCCCAACAGCGTCAAAAAACCGGCTTACCCGATCCCCTGCTGGAAAGACAGGAAATAGTAAGGAGCTGGCATTTTCTGCGGCGCCTTGCAAGAGCGACGCACCGGTTGTGTGGCGCCGGACGACAAAAACGGTTCGGAGACAGCAAGAAGAGAGGAGGGCCGATCTCCTCTCTTTTGCTAGATCCGGACGCCGTCCGGAGATCCCCGCCGGCAGAATGGGGAATTTCCTACCTGAATTTTGCAAGCGTCGCGTTTGCCGCCTATACAAGGCGCAGGGCATGCCGCTGTAGAATACAGACGCAAATGCCCTGCAACACAGTAGAGGCGGTAAAATCGGCGCCCCCGCAGGGCAGACAATTTTGAAGTCAAAATGGAAGGTTTCCGAACATACCAATGACGCTAGAAAATATCGCGCTGCATCCATAGACAACCATGAGATAACATTACAATTTTATAAGTTTTCAAAATTGTCTGTGCAAGATTCAGGTTATACCTGGGCGCGTACGGCCACGGTATCAACAAAAGCGGAAAAAACGATGCTACTTCAAATTATCATCAACGGACTGCTGAAAGGCGGGCTCTACGCCCTGATGGCCATGGGGATGTCGCTGATCTGGGGCGTGATGGACATTATCAACATCGCCCATGGCTCCTTTATCATGCTGGGCGCTTTTGCGACCTACTGGCTGTTCACACTCCTGGGCGTCGACCCCTTCCTGAGCCTGCTGCCGTCGATTGCGATGCTCTTTATCCTGGGATATATAGTCCAGCGATACCTGATCAACCTGATCATCCGGTCCAGCGCCTTCATCACCCTGGTGCTCACCTTCGGCATCGAAATTTTTATCAACAACCTGGCGCAGGTGCTGTGGAGTGCGGACGTGCGCATGGTCCAGGTGCCTTACGGTGCGGCGAATTTTTCCATCGGCACCGTTGCCACCGTCCCCATTGTGCGGCTGATGGCCTTTCTGCTGGTCATCGTCATCAGCCTCATCCTGTTTTACATACTAAACCGCACCACGTTGGGACGCTCCATCCGCGCCACGTCCCAGGATCTGGATGCGGCACGCCTGACTGGCGTTGATGTACCGCGGACCTATGCCGTGACATTCGGCCTGGGCGTGGGCGCCGCCGGCGCGGCAGGCACACTGTGGTCCATTCTCTTCCCCATTACGCCGATGATGGGCGGCATCCTGACATTAAAATCCTTTGTGGTCGTCATCATCGGCGGCTTGGGCAGCATGCTGGGGCCCCTCATCGGCGGGCTCATCCTCGGTCTCACCGAAGCGATGGGCACGAACCTGCTGGGCGCCACGTATGAAAATTTAATCGGTTTTACGATCCTCGTGCTGGTTTTGATCATAAGGCCCAAGGGAATCCTGGGGGGAACTGATTAGGCATGGGAAACTATCGGCTGAAAAACTATCTGATCTGCAGTCTCATCCTTCTCGGGATGATGCTCTTCCCGCTGTTTAACAACAACTTCGTGATCCGTTTCGGAACCGACATTCTGATGTTCGCCATCATGGCCAGCGCCTGGAACATCATCGGCGGGTATACGGGGTACGCCTCCTTCGGCAATGTGGTTTTTTTCGGCATCGGCGCCTACGTAACGGCCATTTTGATGGAAAAGGCCGGCCTTAACTTCGCCGTTGCCTTCGTGCTCTCCGGTTTCGGCGCCGCGCTTTTCGCCATTCTGATCGGACTTCCCGTGCTGCGCCTGCGGGGGCATTATTTTGCCATTGCCACGTTGGGCGTGGCGGAAGCCATGAAGGCACTGGTCCAGAACCTCGAGCTAACCGAGGGAAACTCGGGCATCTACCTGCCCATGCTCGACCTGTCCGTGAAATCCCAGTATTACTTTTTCTTTTACATGATGCTGGGCACTCTGGTGGTAACGCTGCTGGTCACCTATCTCATCCTGAAAGCCAAATTCGGCTACTCCCTGATCGCCATCCGCGAGGACGAGGATGCCGCCAATTCCGTGGGCATCAACACCACCTATGCCAAAACCATGGCTTTCGCACTGAGCGGATTTTTCACCGGACTGGCCGGCAGCATCTATGCCTACCAGCAGGCCTTCATCAAGCCCGGGCCCGTCTTTACCGTCGGAACCACGGTGAAAATGATCGTCATGGCGGTCTTCGGCGGCATCGGCCAGCTTTTCGGCCCGTTGCTGGGGGCTTTTTGCATCGAGATTATCTCCGAAGTGCTTTCCAACTACTTTCTGGCCATTCACACGCTTTTCTTCGGGGCCGTGGTCATTCTGGCGATTGTCTTCACGCCCAAGGGGATGATCGATATCGCATCCCAGAAAAAGTTCGGACTGGCCTATTTTCTCCAAAATATCCGCGAAAACCGCGTTTAAATGAAGGCTTCAGGCATGGTCATTTTAGAGGGCAGAAATATCACCAAAAAATTTGCCGGACTGGTGGCCGTCGACCGGGTTGATTTCAAACTGCACAAGGGTGAGATCCTGGGTCTGATCGGTCCCAACGGAGCCGGCAAAACCACCATGGTCAACGTAATCGCCGGGATATACGCCCCTACCGAGGGCGATGTTTTTTTCAAAGAAAAAAACATCTCCGGACTCAAGCCGTACCAGATCGGGCGGCTGGGTATTGGCCGAACGTTTCAGATCGTCAAGCCTTTCCCCGGCATGACCGTCAGGGAAAATGCGTCTGTGGGGGCCATGTTCGGTGCCCGGGGCAAAGGCAGATCGGCCCGCCAGGCGGAGAAAAAGGCCGAAGAGATCCTGGATTTCGTCGGACTGGGTGATCAGATGGATGTCCGTGCGGACCAGCTGAACGTCGCTTCCCGGAAAAGGCTGGAAGTCGCCAAAGCACTGGCCATGGGCCCCGATGTGGTGCTCTTCGACGAGGTCATGGCCGGCCTGAACTTCAGCGAAATCGACCGCGCCATCGACCTGATCCGCAAGGTCCGGGACAGCGGTATCACGATTCTGATCATTGAACACGTCATGCGGGCGATCAAACGGGTCTGCGACCGCATTTTCGTGCTGCACCACGGGCAGAAAATCGCCGACGGATCCACCGATGCGGTCCTTGCCGACGAGAACGTGATCCAGGCCTACCTCGGCAAGCGATACAAGGCCCTGGTAGGATAAGGAGGAGCGACAGTGCTACTGGAGATAAAGAACCTCGATGCGGGCTATGGAGACATTCAGGTTCTCTGGGATCTCAGCATACAGATCAGCGAAGGCCAGATCGTGGCCCTGGTCGGCTCCAACGGCGCCGGCAAGTCGACACTGCTCAAAGTCATATCCGGCTTGCTGCCGCCTTACCGGGGTGAAATTTTTTTCGAAGGCCAAAACATCACCCAACTGCCGTCCAAGGACATCGTTGGCTGCGGAATCATTCAGGTCCCCGAGGGAAGGCGCCTGTTTCCCCAGATGACGGTCGAGGAGAACCTGTTGATGGGCGCCTTCCGGCGCAAAAAAGCCCGGGACCTGGACTCTGAGCTGGACAAGGTCTACGACATTTTCCCGAGGCTACGCGAACGCCGCGGCCAGCAGGCCGGCAGCATGTCCGGCGGCGAACAACAGATGTGCGCCATTGCGCGCGGCCTCATGGGCGCCCCCCGCCTGCTCCTCATCGATGAGATGTCCCTGGGCCTGGCACCGGTCGTGGTGGACGACCTCATCGATATCGTCAAGGACATCAATGCCAAGGGCACTTCCGTGCTGCTGGTGGAGCAGGACGTCCAGCTGGCACTGGACAACTCCCATTACGGCTACGTGCTCTCCACGGGCCGGCTGGCCATGGAAGGCCCCTCCCGGGAACTGTTGCAGAACAAGGAAATCAAGGACATCTATCTCGGGCTCTGAAGCAGGGCCCCCCCTATCCCTTTTCCCCCCATACCCCCGGTATCACGGTGTTGCAGAATCTGCAGCGGCTGCCGACCAGATTATAGGTCGGTACGCGAAAACCCTGCCGTTCGATGAGCATCTTTTTGCAGTGGTGGCAGTAGGTATGGTTGCCCGGATGGCCGGGCACGTTGCCCACGTAGACATATCGGATGCCGGTTTGCATGGCGATCTCACGAAAACGCGTCAGGGTCGAAACCGGCGTGGGCGGCAGGCGGTCGAGCTTGTAGCGTGGAAAAAAGCGCAGGAAATGCAGCGGGCGATCCGGCCCCAGGTGCGCCACGATCCAGGTGCACATGCGTCTGACCATATCGGCATCGTCGACGTAGCCCGGCACCACCAGGTTGGTCATCTCGAAGTGCACGCCCTGCTCCTGCAGCGTCTCGAACGTGTCCAGCACCGGTTTGAGGCGCGCACCGTTCAAACGGCGGTATATGGCATCGCTGAAGGACTTCAGGTTGATGTTGGCCGCATCCAGCACCCGACACAGCGCCTTTAACGGCCGGCGGTTGATGTAGCCGGCCGAGATCAGCAGGTTGTAAATGCCCTGCCTGCGGGCCAGGCGCGCCGTATCGAACATGTACTCGAAAAAGGTGACGGGTTCCGAGTAGGTGTAGGCGATGGACCGTGCCCTGCTGCTTTGCGCCCTCTTGACCACCGCCGACGGAAAGAGATCGACGTGGCGCACATCTTCCGGCTTAAACTGGGAAATCTCCCAGTTCTGGCAGTTGAGGCAGCGCAGGTTGCAGCCGGCGGCCGCAATGGAAAAGGCCGTGGTGCGCGGCAAAAAGTGGTAGAGAGGCTTTTTCTCGATGGGATCGATGTGTACCGCACAGGGATTGCCGTAGGCCAGCGAGTACAGTACGCCATCGATGTTGACCTTGGATCGGCACACGCTGCGGTCGCCGGGATGCAGCACGCAGTGATGCGGACAGATGCCGCAGACCACCTTGTCTTTGCCCAGCTTTTTATAGGCAAAGCCTTCGTGCGACCATTTCCAGGGTTTTTGCGGGGCCCCGCCGCTAAACACGTGCCCGCGAATATCGTCCGGCACAGTTTGCGGAAAACCGCCGCCGAAACGCCAGAAAGCATAGCAGGGCGTCAGACTGCCCAGAAAGGCCGCACCGCAGTATATAAACTGGCGTCGGTCAAGCTTCTGCATGCGAAAATGCCGTTACGATCATGCTCAATAGTTTCACGGCGCCTAAAAATAACGCGCTCCACAAAAGACCCACATAGGGAATCAGCACCACGCTGGTCACGATAGTACCGGCGGCGGCACCGACCAGATCGGCGGCGAAGATGCGCGTCAAGGCATTTGCGCGATCGCCTTTAAGCTGCAGCGCGATGGGAAACTGGTAACCGCAGACCATGTGTCAGCGGCTACGTGAAAATGTATCAAAATCGTCGGTTTAAAAATGTATCCGGATTTTATGGTTGGAGACGGCTGCCGGAACCGTGATTTGGTTCCGGCAGCACGGGGAGAGGAGATCAGGATTCGATCTGATCTTTCATGCGGTAGCTTCTGCCTTCGATGAGCACCGTTTCGGCATGGTGCAGCAGGCGGTCGAGAATGGCGGAAGTAAGGGTGCTGTCGTTGTTGAAGATCTCGGGCCAGTCCTTGTAGGCGCGGTTTGAGGTGATTACCAAAGCGCCCTGCTCATAGCGCAGGCTGATGACCTGGAAGAGCAGGTCGGCACCGGCCTTGTCGATGGGCAGGAAGCCCAGCTCATCGAGGCACAGAAGTGCCGGCCGGGTGTACTTTTTCAGCTCCTGTTTCAACCGACCGGCGGCCTGGGCCGCAACGAGGGTGTTGATGATATCGACAGCCGTGGCGAACAGCACGGTGTAGCCTTTGAGGCAGGCGGCGTAGCCCAGGGCCGAGGCCAGATGGGTTTTGCCCAACCCGACGCCGCCGAGAAAGATCACATTGGATTTGTCGCCGATGAAGCCCAGCCGGAAGAGGTTTTTTACCTGCAGGCGGTTGATCTTTTGGGGCCAGGTCCAGCTGAACTGATCCAGGGTTTTGATGACCGGGAAGCGTGCCATGCGGATGCGGCGCTGGGTGGAGCGGTCCCGGCGCAGGGCGGCCTCGCCATGGGCGAGTTTTGCAAGGTAATCGACGTGTGGCCAGTCTTTTTTGGCAGCCTGTGCGGCCATGTCCCGGTATTGTTCGCGCATAAAAGACAGCTTCAGGTATTTGAGGTGTTGTTCGAGGGGGCTTTGTGGTTCTTTTTTATCCGTCATGATGTCTTCTCGTAAATGCTCAGATCGGGATTTGCCACCGTGATGTCGAGCAGATCTTCGCGGCGGGTGAGATGCAGGGCGCCGGGTTCGGGCAGTTTTCGCCCGTGCTGCTCCAGCAGGTTGGCGATGTAGTCGCAGGAAAAGGCTTCGAAGACGAAGGCGTCTTGCATGGCACGGGCTACGGCGTCATCGCCGTGGATTTCACTCAAGGCCACGATCTTTCGCACATGGTGCAAAGGGTTCATGCGGCGCTGTTCCAGCTTGCGGTAATACAGCTCGGCTTTTGGTGACAGGGTCAGAAAGCGCATGAAGATTTTCTGGTCGCGCGCTTTTCTGCGCCGTGCCAGCAGGGCCTTGGGGTGATCGGGATCCTCGAAGTCCCGGTGCCGGTCGTAGCAGCGCACATGCCGGGCGATGAGATTGTTGTCGCAGTAGACGCACAGGCGGTCCGGATAGCGCTTCAAGGTCAGGCGCCGGCCGGCATACTCCGCGGGGACCGAGTAGCGATTGGTATCCAGCGTGATGCGGAACTGACTGGAAGCGCGGACCTGTGAGACCGTGGCAATGTCGAAGGGGTTTGCCGGCAGGGCCCGCATAAAAGAACGTTCTTTGGCCAACAGATCCACCGGCCGTTTGCGGGTTTCTCCGTGGCGGCGCACATTGGCGACGGTGTCCAGCCAGTGCCTGCAGGCAGGGCCCAGGGCGGCAAAGTCGGGGATGTCAAGGCCCGCCAGAAGGTTCTTTTTGACGTAACCGACCCCATTTTCCACACGCCCCTTTTCGTTGCCCTTGCCCACGTTGCACGGCGCGATGACAAAGCCGTGGTGGTGGGCAAAATCCAGGTACCGGGGATTAAAGACCGGTGCCTGACCGACGATGCGCCTCAAGACAGCGCTTTTGAGATTGTCGACCATGATTTTAGCGGGAACACCGCCGAAGCATTCAAAGGCGTTCTGGTGGCAGCCCAGGAAGTGCTCCATGGTCTGGGAGACGGTGAACTCGACGTACAGCATGCGGCTGTAGCACAGCACCATGACGAAAAAACTCAGCCGCCTTGTGGTGTTGCCCACATGGACGGCACCGCAAGAACCCCAGTCGACCTGGGCGCATTCACCCGGGGCGAAGGCCAGCTTCAGAAAGGCCGGATGTTTCGGAGGACGGACCCGGCGTACGTATCGCTTGACGATGGTGTAGCCTCCGTCAAAGCCCATCTGGCCGATGCGCTGGAAGATCTGGGCGGCGCTGTAGGAATAATGTTCCAGCATGCGGCGGATGTCGTTTTTAAACGGATCGAGCTTGCCGGGCCGCGCTCCGGCCTTCCTCGGCCGGAAGTGCTCATCGAGCCATCTGCGTACCGTGCGGGGATCCAGGTCCAGCTGGCCGGCGATCTGGGTGGCATTGAGGCCTTCGTGCTCTTTGAGATGTCGGATTTCGGCAAACCGTTCGTAATCGATCATGGCGCACCTCCGATCTCTTGGAGAACCTGCGCCAGGGATTGCAATCGGCCGCCGGGCCGTTGCCGGGGCACATCGCCGATGGCCAGCACCTGGTACAGCGGCCGCTGCCAGGCGATCAACTCAAGACGCACCAGCTCCTGACGGGCCTTTTGCAGATTTTCTGCGTCCATGGCCAACCGCCGGCCGATGGAGCGGTCACCGTAATAGCTGAGCCCTTGTGCATCGGCTACGGTGACCAAAAAAAGATAAAGCGCCGCCGAGCGGTGACAGCACCGATCGATGTAATGTTCACGTACCAGCCGCTGATCGATCCAGCTGAACTGGCGGGGCACCTTGCGGATACGCTGGGGATAAATGGGGTGTTTTGCTACCATGGCCGCCTCCTGTGTTGGGGTTTAAGATATCGTTACCCAATTGTTGCATACGCCGGGCGGCCATGGCGATGTCATCTTGTAACGCACTGCCGGTTAATTGGGCG
>Ga0256841_1000924_pt1 | contig 27471 bp, 32 predicted proteins | sample 356308metaG_FD_185971 | JGI IMG/M metagenome (GOLD analysis project Ga0256841, IMG submission 185971) | Hydrothermal vent microbial communities from Mid Atlantic Ridge, Atlantic Ocean - 356-308 | ecosystem: Environmental > Aquatic > Marine > Hydrothermal vents | place: Atlantic Ocean: Mid...
TCGCTGAATCCGGCTCCATCTCCAGACCCCTGTGAAACATTTCAATCGCTTCCCTGTGCCTCTGTAGCCAGACGAGGCAGACGCCAATGCTCCAGTATACGTTTGCCGCAACCTGGCCGCCTGCGAATGCCTTCTGCAGGTAAATGAGGGCCTCATCCCATTCCTGTTGCTTGCGTAACAGGGTACCGAGCGCGAAATTGGCGACCGGATTCTGCGCAGCGAGGATCACCGATTGACGTAATGCGAGCTCAGCCCCGTCCAGCTGGCCGCTGGATAACTGTGCTATACCGGACCAGCACCAGACTTCAGCATCGGCATGTCCTGAATTGCACAGGGGCTCCAGAATTTCCAGCGCTTCCGTGAGCCGATTCTGGCGAATCAAAACCATCGACTTATGAAATTCTTCAGATGAGCCGCTCATACGTGCTACAGCCTAACAGGGGTAAATACATAGCCCGCTACTTTTCCGGTGCGCATAGAACCGAACAAGGCGTATGAATTTTACACGTGGAATATTGCTGCTACGTGCCAATATCGTCGCGTCGAATTCAGCCGCATTCATTTTAATGCGTTACGGCAATCTGCAATAAACTTCTGCAGCATATTGTCGTCCGGCGCGCGGAGCAACAGGGACTCGTATATTTCGAGTGCTCTCTTTGTTCTGCCTGATTTCCGATAACGCATGGCAACATTGATAATGTCGCGACCGATCACATTCCGCAACGCCGGATGATGACTGACTCTGAGCGGTTGATCCAGACTACGCCCTCTGGAAGCGCCCCTGAAATTCCAGCTTTCATGCAATATTTTCAACTTTAAGCCATATACATTGACTTCAGGGCTAAGGAGCTGAACCATACTAAGCTGATCCATAAACAGCAGCTTTCTGCGCAAGCCCGGATCTTCCAGGTGTGCGAGATAATCAACATAAGGCAGTTCGTCACAGGCAGCCATGTCAAAATTCCTGCGAGTCAAATCACCCCATGCACTCAAAAGCTGGCCTACTGCTTCGTTCTTCCGATAAAGAATAAACCCCACATTGAACATCGGCTTCCCATAGTGCTGACGGCTTACACTGGCATCCGGCGCACATTCGACCATGGCTATGTCGCAATCATCCAGGCAATCGAAAATACCCTGGATATCAGAACTCATTACTCTTGTATCTGTGTCCAGATGAAGCGTACGCTGGTACGGTGAATCAGGCAGGCACAGTATCCTGTCCAACTGCCCTTCAGACCACGCGCTGCCGTATTTTCTGATGGTATCGATACAAATCACCTTGTCGAAACAATCATCCCTGGCAAAAATGGAATCCTCGAGATTGGTAAACAGGGTGATCGATATATCAGGAGCCAGCTCCTTGACGCTGGTCGCAGACAGAAAGGCTTCAGCTACGTAGCGCTCATCCTTGGTTGCAACATAGACTATGCCACGCTCAGCCGTCCCGGTGGTCGACATTGCCTTACGCTCCCCAGTCTTTCGTTGATTGCAGGTCGTGAGCGACGCAGATACGCTTTTCACGGGATTGAAGCGGAACGGTCAGGTGCCAGAAATATCCCGGGAAAATAACAAAATCTCCCTCAACAGGCTTGAGCGTCACGGTGCTCGGCTTGCGTAGCGGATGAAACTCCTCTGGCCCCTGTCCAAATACAATATGACCAGCATCTTTTACCGGTTGCGCGTCGAAATCGCCTGGTAACTGGACATAATAGACACCGCCTATCCACATTTTGGGGTGGATATGCGTCTTCTCATGCCCAAGATGATCCATAACCACCGCCCAACTGATTAAACGGGTTTCTGAAGGGCGACTCCTTACCGCCGGGTGATCGGGATCGTCCGGCATACGCACGATATATTCATCCAGCGCTTTGCGGTTCATCTCGTCCATTTTTTTTCCGAGCGAAGGGTTATTGTCGAACAGTCCGCCGAATGCCGAATGCCAGCCATTAACAGTAGAATACTCGGGCGCATCTTTTTTCATCTGCACCCTGGCCAGAATGTACTCCGCCAGGTACGCATTAAAATCTTCAATGTTGCCGAAAGATGATGGGCATTCAGCGGCTATCCGCTGGATATACCGATCAGGATCAAAAAGATAATGCAGCCCTCCTTCGTCACCCGCTTCTGACAAGGCAATGCATTTATAGGCCAGCGCCCGGTTGTATGCCGGCTTTATATTCAGACACCGATCACAGACCGCAAGGGCAGCTACTGGTTCACCCTGTTTCAGGTAGTATTCTATAAGCGCCGCATAAGAATGAGGGTTATCCGGATCACGCTCAATCAGTTTCTCGTATAATTCAATGACGGCACCAGATTTTCCCTGCATACTCAGCACCTCCCCCAATTTGACAGTGGAGGCACTGCATCCGGGTTTCATTCTGAGCGCATCGAGCAGGAAGCGCTCGGCGTCTGCATGGTCACCTATAGCCGCCAGCGCAAAACCCAGCTCTCTGAAAGCCTCATATGTTCCTAATTTATCTACCGAATCCCGCAAATAGGGAACAGCCTCGACCGGTCGACCAGCCAGGTAGAGAGTACTTCCGAGCTCCAGCAATAATTCAGGCGACGGGGGAATAAGCGCCAATACACGTTCAAAACACCCAACAGCCTTATCGTATTGCCTGTCTGCAGCTACAATACGGCCAAGAAGATACATCGCTTGCCAATTGTCGGGATTCTGCTGAATAACCTGTCGGCAGAGCGACTCCGCATCCGCATGCTTTCCTGACCGCAGGTGTGCAGCGGCGACATTTAACATCGTGCTGGTTTCAAAACCGGCCATCTGATTACTACCAAGTTACCGTCTGGATATTCAATCCAGAACAAACACCTTCTGCAGTTCTCTTGCCCAGGCTATAACCTGTTGATCGCTGCAGCCGACTTTGGAGGCAAGATCCCTGATCCGCTGCTTTCCATCAATTGAGGTCAACAGCCTGAAAAAGCCGGGCGCACCTGTCAAAGGTAACTGCTGACCGCGATAACGCGCTATATCTATCCGCGCCGGAGATGATCTGCAACCTGCATCATCCTCACTGATTTCAATGTTGCTGACCAAGCCAACAATGCCGGGAAAATACTTCAGCACGCTGTCACTCGACAGTTCATCAGGCATCCTGGACAGCTCCTCAACAGGTATTTTCGTAGCGAGCATGTCCGCCTCACACGGATATAGATGATAACCATTTTCCTGCAACAACCCGGATACTTCCAACCTTTCCTGCTCCGTCAACCACTGCCATTCCATATTTATAAGCGTAGGCCGGTACCTTGCAAAATCCAGCTGCCTGAGAATATTGGCATCATATCCTTCAGTATCCAGCTGCAAAACGTCAAATGTGTCCACACTATGCCTGTCCAGTAATGCCTGTAGACTGATACAGTTGACACTGACCTCGACTGCTGCACTGGTGAGCGCCTGGTGAAGTTCTGCCGGACTGTTCTGCGCCGCGAATCGGGTCTTGTCCGGCACCAGGCTGGATGCCCCAAACGCCCAGCCTGGAACGCCCCGGGTTCCGATCTTTTCCATGGGAATCCTGGTTAATTTGCGCACTTCGTCCCTTTCAGTAATCGCAATATTCTCAAAGATCAGACCGTCCTGACTGTGATAATTTTTTTGCAGCAACTCGAAAAGATCTGGCAAAGGCTCCACAAGAATACCTTTCCATCCATACCGCTTGACGAAAGGGCTTATAGGGTCAGCACGTTTACCGTCAGCCGCTCCAATCTGTACAAAGAAAACGTTTTCCTGTTGCCTGGAAATGCCACTGAATGCAATATCGTGGACATGATTGCTATGTGTATATGACATAATCGGCCGTATGCTTTATCGTTCAGGTCCGGACACTAAAGCCGGCAATTACTGCGACGGAGGTGCCCCGGACATACACAAAATACTACTTGCCCCCTTGATTCAGTGTTCCTGCCTTCCACTGTCATTAAGGTGTTGCGTCGCCGCATGATTATACGTCAATAACAGGGGATGCGCTGCCCGCGTGCAGACATGCCTGTTGGGACATCTGTACTACGTCAAACAGGTCAGCCCTCACTATCTTTCTGGGTTTTCAGGCACCATCCTGAGCATATGCCTGAACTGGAAGCCATTTATCACGCCACTCTGATTGCTTAAGATACGGTGTTACGCCGGGTGCTTCAATACAATTTCGCACCTGCCTTGAGCAAATAGCCATGAGATCGCATAAAACTGTACGTTTAAGCAACCGCGCCATAATCTGGTATCCTCACTGAAATCAGGTCTACCGCACTACTACAAAAATGCCTCCAACAGATACAACCGGGCTTTCAAAACAGGCAATGCACCTGGTGGAACAGGGGCAACTCACTGAAGCCCTGCACCTTTTCCAGTCTATTACCGGATACGACGAATCCTCGGCGGAAGCATGGATGATGCAGGGTGCCATTTACAGGGAGCTCTGCAAACCCGCTCAGGCCCTGGTCTGTCTGCAGCGCGCTGTCAGCATCGATCCCCATGACTGTGATGCGCTGTACTATCTCGCGTCAGTGCTTGTCATGCAGCAGGCGCCACAGCAAGCCTTGCCACATGTGCAACGAGCGGTTGAACTCGATCCTGGATACGGGGAAGCCTGGTTGCTGCTGGGTGGCATCCACTCCACGCTGGGACGCCACCATGATGCGGAACAGGCTTTCCGAACAGCAGACACACTGATAGCCGGGCGCATCGAACCACAGATCGGGATTGCCGACGCATTGCAGGCACAGGGACGAACACAGGAGGCGGCAGGTATTTTTGATCGCATAAAAACTCTCTGCCACAGCACTCTGCAAGCCCAGCCGGGCAATGTGGAAGCCATGCTGTCCCTGGCGGATATCTGTTCAAAAACCGGCGCCATTCAGGAAGCGATTGAACTTTTCAAAAAGGCACTGAAAGTGTCACCCGGGAATCTTCCGGCCTGTCTACAACTGGCAACGCTCCAGCACGATGCCGGGCATGGGGAGGATATGCTTCACACCAGCGAAGCTGCCGTGCGCCTGGCACCTGACTCCATCGCGGCCCGCATGAAAGTGGCCGAAGCCCTTGAGCTGCTGGGAAGAACCGAGGAAGCGCTCACGGAAGCAAGGCGTGCCCTGAGCCTGGACGAAAACAACATCCATGCCCTGGCCCTGTGCGCAGGCTTGCTTGAGAAAGCAGGCCATATCCAGGAGGGGCTTGGTCTGATTGCACCGATAGCGACCCGCACAGAACAACCGGACGTGCATGTATTGCTGCATTATTCGGCACTGGCAAAACATGGCGAGCAGATTCACCAGGCCATAGAACTCCTTGAACACTGCCTGCAGCGACACCGCCCTTCGAAACCGACACATCATATCGCGCTGTTGTTCGAACTGGGCTCCCTGTACGACCGGGTCGGCAATTACGCCTCGGCCTTCGATACCTACCGAAAAGCCAATGACGCCAGGCACCGGATTCTCGATATGCATTTTGACGCCGATACGCATAGCGCCTATGTGGACGCCATCATATCGAACTGTTCACGCCCCCTGCTGTCCAGACATGCACACTGCGGTGACCCATCAACGGTTCCGGTTTTCATCGTAGGCGTGCCACGTTCCGGCACTACGCTGGTGGAACAGATTCTATCGCATCATCCGCAGGTACACGGCGCTGGTGAACTCACCGACATCAAGAAGATAGTCGACGCCCTGCCCGGCATCTCCGCAACCACGAAACCGTACCCCCAGTGCCTGGATAGTGTTACAGACCAGGGGCTCGCCAGCGCAGGGTCGAAATATATTGCCGGCCTGACTGATCTCAACCGTTCAGCCCGCCGTATTACGGACAAGATGCCCGCCAATTTCATGTACCTTGGGCTTATCCAGATGCTGTTACCCCGTGCTCGCGTTATCCATTGCCGGCGTGATCCGCTGGATACCTGCCTGTCTTACTACTTCCACGATTTCTCCAATCCCCACTCCTACTCCTATCGGCTGGAGGATCTTGCAGTCTATTATGAAAACTACCGTCGTCTCATGGCTCACTGGCGAACCGTACTCGATATACAGTTGCTTGAAATACAGTATGAGGACCTGGTCTTCGACCAGGAAAGCACGAGCAGGGAGCTGGTCGAGTTCTGTGGACTGGACTGGGACGCCGCATGCCTGTCCTTCCACGAAAACAGAAGGCTGGTCACCACGACAAGCTATGACCAGGTAAGAAAACCCATGTATACCAGTTCTGTCGGCCGCTGGAAAAACTACCAGGCACAGTTGCAACCGCTGATCAGCGCCCTGGGAACGGGCGGCTAAGCGGAGCCCCCCCTGCTACCACTTCCGTCACCCACCCGATACCGGACCGCACAACTCATGTAGCCGATGGGCTCGTCCTGTCCGACACCAGCGGTTTAGATCCGTCAACAGATACATGATCGAATGCCGGCGGGCGCTCGTCTCCGTAGTATCGAATATAGCTCTCCCAGTCACCCAGCTTGGCCAGGTCACGCGCATCTCCCCGGCAGACCAGTCTATGCCTGCGAATCTCCTGTGGACACTGAACGTAGTGAACCTCCACCAGACTGCCAAGAGACCGCTCAAGTTTCGCCGGCCAGCACGGGTCTCTAATCTCCTTTGTGAAGGGCCCGGCAATCACCACGTCCTGAAATTCCAGGTTTTCCCTGGCGATATCGAAAAGGGTTTCGTAAACCGGCAGGCGGTAGGTTTGTTTAAAGTATGCTGAGTCCCGATCATCCTGGCTGTTCCCGGACTGAACGAGCGCCAAACGAATCAGCCGCTCGGTCACCGTGTCGATATCCAGTAGGGTTGCATGTCTGGTGGCGGCCAGTTGCCGGGCGTAGGTTGATTTGCCGGAACCCGGGCTGCCGCAAACTATACAGCTTGTGTTCATTTTAGCTCGTTAGCGTAGCTGCTGTGATCCCTGGCATTTTTCAGGCTGTATTGGCTGGATTACGCGGGTACTGATCCGGCCTGCCCGCCACCTTGTCGGTGACCCCTTTGATCAACACCTGCAGGCGCTGGTTATTCATCGCCGCTGCGCCGGGTGTCTGTGGATTCTCTTCGGCACAAGCCTGGGTTGTGAACAGCACCAGTAACGCCAACATATACGGTTCCATACGGCCTCCCTGTAACCGTGATTACACGTCATCTCCGGTTGGCAGTGACGCACTTCAATGCTTTAATAGTGCGGCGTATAACCGCTGTGCGTCAGGAGCAATCAATGAGCAACCAGAGTCCGCAGATCAAAGACGACCCCATGTACCGCCTGCTGCGCGAGGGCGCCGTGGACGATTTTAACTCACGGCGCGCCAATGGCGAAAACTGTGACCTGCGCGGTTGCGATTTCCGCACCCTGGACCTGCGCAAACTGGACGCAAAGGGCCTGGACCTGCGCGACTGCTATTTCCGGCAGACCGACCTGCGCGGTGTCGACCTGTCGGAAGCCAACCTGGAGGGCGCCAGTATCAACGCCGCAAAGATCTCCGGCGCGTATTTTCCTGCAGCCCTCTCCGCGGAAGAACTTACCCTCTCGCTGACACATGGCACCCGTATGCGCTATTCAGCCGGCTGAGCGGGTAGCAGCAACTCCAGGTAGCTTGCATACCAGAATACGGAATCCCCCAGCGTATCCCTGACTGCATCCAGGTGCGCCTTCACCTGTTTCTGTATCGCTGCATCATTTTTCAATTCCGGGTGCAGCTGGCTCAGGCGGGTAATGACGGCGGTCGCTGACGGCAGGGGGCTGTCGTCCAGCGCGACACGGCCACCCAGCATGGGAATCAACGGCGTGTCGGATTGCACCCAGCGACCGTCTTTAAAATAGCGCTGCCAGGCAATTCGCAGTAGCTGGGCGACCCGCTTCCGGCAGCCCTTGCACGACGGTTGCTGGCGACTCCAGTCCCACAGCCCCTGCGCCACCAGGGCATAGTCCTGCAGCGCAGCCTGTGCCATGACCTGGTCACCGTCGCGGGCGCGTACCAGGGACTTGCCGTCCCACAGCGTGCTCATGAGGTAATCGGCCAGTTGCCCGGCCTGCTTGCCGTAACGCTCACCGTCTGTGGCAGCATAACCCGCTGCGAGCGCGCTCAGCGCCAGCCCGTTCCATGCAGCAAGCCCCTTGTCGTCCGGCAGCAGGCTGCGCCCGGCACGTACCAGCAACAGTTTTTCCCGCGCGGAATCCAGCACCTGCTGCAGCCGGGTTTCGCTCCAGCCCAGGCGCCTGGCGATTACCGCCGGGCTGTCCTGCCAGCGCGGCAGACGGCCGTATTCCGAACGGGATGCCTGGTCGCTGAACCACGCGGCCCTGACCGCCTTCAGCTGTTCCGGACTCAGCAGCTTTGTCAGCACTGCATCTTTCCAGAGATAGTAAAACCCCTCCCGGCCCTGCCCGTCGACCGCGGAGAAACCGGCGATAAAGTAACCTGCGGGGCGCCACATGTCGTGCAACATGAAATCCAGGGTACCCAGCCCGACATCCCGGTAGTCATCGGAATGAAACACCCGCGCGGCCTGCAGGTAGAGTACCGCCAGCAGCGCATTGTCGTAGAGCATCTTTTCGTAGTGCGGAACCTGCCAGCCCGGGTCGGTGGCGTAGCGGAAGAAACCGCCACCCAGTTGATCATGCATGCCCTGGCTCGCCATGCGCTCCAGCGTCAGTCGGATAAAATCGTCCTCCGAGGTATCGTTCAACTGTTCGCGCAACCACAGCAGTGCGCGTAACTGGGACACCATGGGAAATTTGTTCTGTTGCCCGAAACCGCCTTCCAGTTCGTCCCTGATCTGTGTGGTCTGTAGGCGCATACTGTGCCCGGGTGAAGTGTGGGAAGACCGGCTGCCCGCTTTCCCTGCACGAAGCCTGCGCCACTCGGACTGCGCCTGCCGTGCCATCTGTCGCAACTGACCGGCATCGGCTTCCCAGCGCTGGCGGAGCTTGTCGAGGATCTGGTAGAACCGGTCCCGCGGAGCGTAGGTCATGCCGACAATAGGGTACCCGTCCGGCGTCAGGAACACGTTCAGTGGCCAGCCGGCACTGCCGCGTGTCAGCTCCACGAACTCGATCAGGTGGGCATCCAGCGCGGGATTGAGCTCCCGGTCGACCTTGACGGGGATAAAATGTTCGTTGAGCAGTTTTGCCAGTGCCGGGTCGCGATAACTCTCGCGCTGCATGACATGGCACCAGTGGCAGGAAAAATAACCGATGGAGACCAGCAGTGGCCGGTTCAGCTGGCGCGCCAGTTCCAGCGTCTTACGGCTCCAGACCTGCCAGTGCACCGGGTCCTGTCCGTGCATGGCGAGATAGGGAGAGGGGTTATCGGCCACCTGGTTTGTCAACACCGGCGCGGCAGACAGCACAACGGATGCGCCCGCAAACCAGGCGATAAACAATCCCCGCGCCAGGATGGGGTTCAGGCGCATCACTCCGGCCTGTGGCCGTCTTCTTCCGCGTCGATGCGATCCAGTTCTGCGTCCATCTCTTCGTCCGTGGGCGGTTCATATTCGCCGTGACCGGAATCGTTACTGTCTTCCTCGTCACGTTTGGGGGCAAACCGTTCGCCCATGAATACGCCGATCTCGAACAGCAGCCACATGGGCACTGCCAGCATGGTCTGGGAAATGATGTCCGGCGGCGTCAGCAGCATGCCGATCACGAATACGCCGACGATGACATAGGGACGTTTCTCGCGCAGGGTATCCGGCTGCACAGCGCCGGTCCACACCAGCAACACCACGGCAACCGGTATTTCGAAGGCGGCACCAAAGGCAAAGAACAGGGTCAGCACAAAATCCAGGTAACGGCTGATGTCGGTCATCACCTCGACACCCTGTGGCGCCGTGCTGGTCAGAAAACCGAACACCAGCGGGAACACGACAAAATAGGCAAAGGCGGCACCGAGATAGAACAGGGCCGTGCTCGAAACCAGCAGCGGCAGGGTACGCCGGCGCTCGTGCAGGTAGAGGCCGGGCGCAATAAAACCCCAGATCTGGTACAGGATAAACGGCATGGCGATAAAGATCGACAGCACCAGCGCCAGTTTAAAGGGTGTAAAGAAGGGGGAAGCGACGTCGATGGCCACCATGGAGCTGCCTTCCGGCAGGTGCGCCATCAGGGGGCCGGCAAGTTGCGTGAACAAGCCGTTGGCAAACGGCACCAGGCCCAGGAAAATCACAATAACGGCCAGCACGACGCGCAGCAGGCGATCGCGCAGTTCGATCAGGTGGGAAATAAAAGGCTGTTCGTCACCGTCCTCAGGCGGCTGATTGTTATCCGCTTGCGTCATTCGGTTTTTGCGTCACTGCCTTGTTTTCCTGTTCTGAAGTTGTCGGCGCTGTTTCATCCAGCGCCTCGCCGGCACTGCGGATGGTCTGTCTGGTATCTTCGACGATGTCATACAGGGCGGGCGACTGCGCCTGTTTCGCCAGCGCTTTTTTCAATTCGTCGGCAGCAATTTCGCGATCGATGTCAGCCTTTACGCCGGAAACGAAGCGACGCGCGCGCCCCACCCACAGGCCGGTGGTGCGCGCCACGCGCGGCAGGCGTTCCGGCCCGATCACCAACAGGGCCACCACACCAATCACCGCCAGTTCCCAGAAGCCGATGTCGAACATCGCCAGTCACCTTGCAGGCTTAGGCCTTGTCCTGTTTCTTGGAGGTCACTTCACCTTCGATCACGTTACCGCCGCCCTGGTCCTCCAGCTTGCCGCCGGATTTCCCGGTGTCGTCTTCCTCTTTCATGGCCTGCCGGAAACCCTTGATTGCACCGCCCAGGTCACCGCCCACATTACGCAGGCGTTTGGCGCCAAACAACACCAGGACAATGGCAAGGATGATCAACAGCTGCCAGATACTGATACCCATAAAACTCTCCTGTAACGGGAGCAGACACCGGGTCTGCCCCCTGAATGCTCAGGAATCCTTGCGCGCCGCCTTTTCATCCAGGCCCGACAGGCCGAAGCGACGTTCCAGTTCCTTCAATACGTTTTCGGGGTCCACGCCCTGGTGGACCAGTAATACCAGAGTATGAAACCACAAATCCGCTGTTTCATAAACCAGCTGGTCGGTATTGCCGCTCTTGGCGGCGATTACCGTCTCGGTGGCTTCCTCACCCACCTTTTTCAGGATCGTATCCAGCCCTTTCTGATACAGGCCGGCGACATACGAACTCTCCGGATCGGCCTGCCTGCGCGCTTCCAGCACCTTCGTCAGCTGGCGAATAATCGTATCCGACATCAGTTTTTCCCGTACATTTCAGAGGGATCCTTCAATACCGGCTCGACCGTCCGCCACCTCCCGTCTTCCAGGCGCCGGAAGAAACAGCTGCGCCTGCCAGTGTGACAGGCAATGCCACCCTTTTGTTCGACCTGCAGGATGATGACATCGTTATCGCAATCCAGGCGAATCTCCCGGACCTGCTGCTGATGCCCGGATTCTTCGCCCTTGTGCCACAGTTTCCGGCGCGATCGTGACCAGTACACCGCGTGTCCGTCCCGCGCGGTCAACTGCAGAGCCTCGCGGTTCATCCAGGCCAGCATCAGTACCCGGCTGTCCGCGGCATCCTGGGCAATGACGGGCACCAGGCCGTCGTCATTCCACTTTATTTCGTCCAGCCACGCCGACATCTTTACTGACCGCGCAGCTGTGCCCGGACAGGCCGGCACGCCACCGCAGCGGCGCGCACTCCCAAACCGGAGCCTTTCACAGTCTCACCTCGATACCACGCGACGCCATGTGTCGCTTGGCCTCGGCAATACTGTATTCCCCAAAGTGAAAAATACTCGCAGCCAGTACCGCATCGGCCTCTCCCTCGAGCACACCTTCGGCAAGATGTTCGAGCGTACCCACTCCGCCCGAGGCGATGACCGGTACGTCCACGGCTTCGCACACCGCACGTGTCAGCGCCAGGTCGAAACCGTTTTTGGTGCCGTCGCGGTCCATGCTGGTCAGCAGGATTTCGCCGGCACCGTAATCGACCATTTTCCTGGCCCATGCCACGGCGTCGATGCCGGTGGGCTTGCGTCCGCCGTGGGTGAAGATCTCCCAGCGCGGCGGCGTACGGTCCGTGCCCGGGGCAACCTGTTTGGCGTCAATGGCAACCACAATACACTGCGAACCGAATTTGTCTGCGGCTTCGCGCACGAATTCCGGGTTGAAAACCGCGGCGGTATTGATGGCCACCTTGTCAGCGCCTGCGTTGAGCATGCGGCGAATATCGGCGAGTTCGCGGATACCGCCACCTACCGTCAACGGGATAAACACTTCACCGGCCACCTGTTCCACCACGTGCACCATGGTTTCCCGCTGCTCGTGACTGGCGGTAATATCCAGGAAGGTCAGTTCGTCAGCGCCCTCCTGGTCATAGCGGCGTGCGATTTCGACCGGGTCACCGGCATCACGGATATCTACAAACTGCACACCCTTGACAACACGGCCGCCATCGACGTCCAGACAGGGAATGATGCGCTTTGCCAGCGACACGGGATCAGCCGTCGACCAGCTTCTGGGCTTCGACGAGATCTACCGTACCTTCGTACAGGGCACGACCGATAATGACGCCGGTGATGCCCTCGTCCGCCACGGCCTGCAATGCCCGGATGTCGTCGAGCGTGCTGATGCCACCCGAGGCAATGACCGGGATACTGATCTTGCCGGCCAGCCGCACGGTGGCCTCGACATTGACGCCCTGCATCATGCCATCCCGGCTGATGTCGGTGTAGATGATCGCTTCCACGCCATCGCGTTCAAAATGTTGCGCCATGTCGATAACGTCATGGTTGGAAAGCTTGGACCAGCCGTCAATCGCCACCTTGCCGTCTTTCGCATCCAGACCGACGATGATATGACCCGGGAACTCCAGGCACAGGTCGTTGATAAAGTGCGGTGCACTCACGGCACGCGTGCCGATAATGACGTACTGCACACCGGCGTCCAGGTACAGCTGCACGGTATCCTCATCGCGTATACCGCCGCCCACCTCGATGGGCACCTCGGGAAAGGCTTCTGCGATGCGGTGCACCACATCGGCATTCACCGGTTTCCCGGCAAAGGCGCCGTTCAGGTCGACCAGGTGCAGGCGCTGCGCACCCGCGTCCACCCAGCGCTGTGCCATGACCAGCGGATCATCGGCAAACACGGTTTCGTCTTCCATGCGTCCCTGGCGCAGGCGCACGCATTTGCCATCCTTGAGATCGATGGCAGGAATCAGCAACATGCTTCTATCCTCATTGCACGGTTTCCGTTGAACATAGTGATCATCAGGTGCCACCGTCCCAGCGGCTGAAATTCTCCAGCAGGGCCAGTCCGGCGCGCTGACTCTTCTCCGGGTGGAACTGTACCGCAAACAGGTTTTCGCGGGCCAGCGCACAGCAGAACCCGATGCCGTACTCCGTCGTCGCGGCCGACAGCTCCTGCACGGCAGGCACCGTGTAGTAACTGTGCACGAAGTAGAAGCGGCTGTCCTGTGCAATCCCTTCCCACAGCGGGTGTGCTTGCTGGTGGACCTGGTTCCAGCCCATGTGCGGCACCTTCAGTTTGCTGCCGTCGGCAGCGGACATCCCTTCCGGGAAACGCCGCACCTCGCCGGGCACCAGGCCCAGGCAGGCCGTGCCGCCATTTTCCTCGCTGCGCTCGAACAGGGCCTGCATACCTACACAGATACACAGCATGGGCTTGTCACCGGCCGCCTCGCGGGCCACCTCGCCCAGCCCGGTACGTTCCAGTTCCTGCATGGTGTGGCCGATGCCTCCCACACCGGGGAACACGACCCGGTCAGCCGCGAGTATTTCAGCGGATCTGGAACTGACCCGCACGCGCGCTTCAGGCGCCACGTGTTCCACCGCCTTGGCAATGGAATGCAGGTTCCCCATTCCGTAATCAATGATGGCAATCGATGACATGCTGACTAACCGGTCGCCGCGCCAGGCGCGGCATTCGTTGAGCTACAGGCTCCCCTTGGTGGACGGCATCATCCCGGCCATGCGTTCATCCGGCTCGGCTGCCATGCGGATGGCACGGCCGAAGGCCTTGAATACGGTTTCGGCAACGTGGTGCGCGTTGTCTCCGCGCAGGCAATCGATGTGCAGGGTCACCCGGGCATGATTGACAAAGCCCTGGAAAAATTCGTGCAACAGGTCCACGTCGAAATCGCCGATGCGCGCACGCGCAAAGCGGGCATGGTATTCCAGTCCCGGGCGGCCGGAAAAATCGATCACCACGCGTGACAGGGCCTCGTCGAGCGGAACGTAGGCGTGCCCGTAGCGCCGGATACCCTTTTTGTCGCCCAGCGCCTGCTCGAATGCCTGACCCAGTGCGATACCGATATCCTCCACCGTGTGGTGGGCATCGATGTGTAAATCTCCTTTGGCTTTAATGGATACATCCAGCAACCCGTGACGGGCGACCTGGTCCAGCATGTGCTCGAGAAAGGGCACACCGGTATCCAGGCTGGTTTTGCCGCTGCCGTCCAGATCCAGGTTCACTGCGATCTGTGTTTCCAGCGTGTTGCGCTCCAGCTGCGCTTTTCTGTCGGTCATTTTTATTCAATCAAATCAGAGAGTCATACCTGGTTTGCATCCTAGCTGAAATCCGCCGGCTAGAGAACCGCTATTATAAACTTCTTTAAATATTGATATAGATCAATGAATTTGATCCAATGGGGAACCAGCGCAGCGAACGTGTTTTTTCCATGCCTACTCGAAAGCTTGAATCGGTCGTATCACTGAGGGATATCCGGGTTGCCTGCAAGGCCTGCAGCCTCAAGGAAATCTGTTTGCCGGTCGGTATTGACCGCGACGACCTCGAACGCCTGGATTCGATCATTGACCGCAAGCACCCGCTGGCGCGCGGTGAACACCTGTTCCGCGTCGGTGACCGGTTTCAGTCGATCTACGCAGTGCGCTCCGGTTCGCTGAAAACCTATTCCACGTCGGAAGGCGGCCATGAACAGGTGATGGGCTTCCAGTTGCCCGGTGAGCTGGTGGGTCTGGACGCCATTTCAGAAAACCAGCACCCTTTGGCTGCCAAGGCGCTGGAAACCACCAGCGTCTGCGAAATCCCCTTTACCGACCTGGAATCCCTGAGCAGCCAGATCAGCGGTCTGCAACACCAGCTGCTGCGCGTCATGAGCCAGGAAATCCGCGATGATGAACAGAACATGGTGATTCTGGGGCAGAAATCCGCCGAACAGCGGCTGGCGGCCTTCCTCATCAGCATCTCCAACCGTTTCCGCCGGCGTGGCTTCTCGGCCACCCAGTTCAACCTCAGCATGTCACGCAGCGATATTGGCAACTACCTCGGCCTGGCGCTGGAAACCGTCAGCCGACTGTTCACGCGCTTCCAGAACGACGGGCTGCTGCGGGTCGACCGCAAGCACATCGAACTGCTGGACCGGGACCGGCTGTGCGCGTACTCCGGGGCCCATTGCAGCGAACAGCAATCGCCGCGGGAATCTTCCAGGCACTAACGCCCCCCCCGGTGCCCTGCGCGCACCCCGACAAATTTAAGCTTCTGCTAATAGACATTTGATCTGTGTCAATGCGCACGATCAGCTCAACCCTCAGAGTTGATCCCCGGTTTTCAATACGCACTGGGAGATCTCTACCAATGAACACACTCAAAAGCGCCGCACTGGTTGCGGCAATGGCGGCAACCTTCGCTACCGGCCCCGTCAGCGCCTACGAGGCCGGGGATTTCATTGCCCGCGCCGGCTGGGCACACCTGGAACCGGATGACAGCGCGGACGATTTTTCCAACCTGCCGGGTACTTCGGTCAAGGTGGACAGCGCCGATACGCTGGGTATCTCCTTCTCCTACCTGGTGACCGACCATATCGGCGTCGGCCTGCTCGGTGTATACCCGTTCACCGTCGATATCGAAGGCGACAAGGGAGCCCTGGCCAATGACGACAAGGTCGCCGACACCAAGGCACTGCCACCGACCCTGACGCTCCAGTACCACTTTGACACCGGCCCGGACTTCCACCCTTACATCGGTGCCGGTATCAACTACACTTATTTCTGGGATGAAAGCACCAAGAACAACAGCACGCTGGGCGGCAGCCGCGTCGATCTCGAGAACAGCTGGGGCCTGGCGGGTGAGCTGGGCCTCGACTACACCCTCGCCAATGACTACCTGCTCAGCGCGCAGGTCTGGTACGTCAACATCGAAACCACCGCCCGATCAAAGGGTGTGCTGGGTAACCCGTCGCTCGCGGGCAAGGCGGATGTCGACATCGATCCCTGGGTGTTCATGCTCGGCGTCGGTAAAAAGTTCTGAGCAGCACCTGAAGGCAGCGGTCCGGGGACCGCTGCCTTTTTACCTGAACACACTCAACCAACCCACAGGAAAACGCTATGGACTCACAGACAACGTATAACTACAAGGTTGTACGCCAGTTCACCGTGATGACCGTCGTCTGGGGCATCGTCGGTATGCTGGTCGGCGTCTTTATCGCCGCCGAGCTGGTTTGGCCGCAGCTCAACATGGACATACCCTGGATCACCTTCAGCCGGCTACGCCCGCTGCACACCAATGCCGTTATTTTTGCATTTGGTGGCTCGGCACTGTTTGCCACCTCGTATTACGTGGTTCAGCGCACCTGCCAGACACGACTGATCAGTGACGGACTGGCTGCTTTCACCTTCTGGGGCTGGCAGCTGATTATCGTACTGGCCGCTATCACCCTGCCGCTGGGCATCACCAGCAGCCGGGAATATGCTGAGCTGGAGTGGCCCATCGATATCCTGATTGCCGTGGTCTGGGTCTCCTATGCCATCGTGTTCTTCGGCACCATTATGAAGCGCCGGGTCAGCCATATTTACGTGGCCAACTGGTTTTTCGGCGCCTTCATACTCACCATCGCGGTGCTGCACATCGTCAACAACATCGAGGTGCCGGTCAGCCTGACCAAGTCCTATTCCGTCTACCCGGGCGCCATCGACGCCATGGTGCAGTGGTGGTACGGGCATAATGCAGTGGGCTTCTTCCTGACCGCCGGCTTCCTGGGCATGATGTACTACTTCGTGCCGAAGCAGGCCGGCCGCCCGGTCTATTCCTACCGCCTGTCGGTGGTGCACTTCTGGGCGCTGATCTCCACCTACATGTGGGCCGGCCCGCACCACCTGCACTACACGGCCCTGCCGGTATGGGCACAGTCGCTGGGCATGGTCTTCTCGCTGATCCTGCTGGCGCCTTCCTGGGGCGGCATGATCAACGGTATCATGACCCTGTCGGGGGCCTGGCACAAACTGCGCGATGACCCGATCCTCAAGTTCCTGATCACCTCGCTGTCCTTCTACGGCATGTCTACCTTTGAAGGTCCAATGATGGCGATCAAGACCGTCAACGCACTGTCGCACTACACGGACTGGACCATCGGCCACGTACATTCGGGTGCGCTGGGCTGGGTGGCCATGGTCACGATCGGTTCCGTCTACTTCCTGATTCCGAAGCTGTTCGGCCGCGAGCAGATGTACTCCGTGCGGCTGATCGACTGGCACTTCTGGATGGCCACCGTCGGCGTGGTGCTGTACATCGTCTCCATGTGGATCTCCGGCATCATGCAGGGCCTGATGTGGCGCGCGGTCAACGATGACGGCACGCTGACCTACAGTTTCATCGAAACCGTGCAGGCCATGCACCCGTTCTATTTCGTCCGCTTTCTGGGTGGTGCACTGTTCCTGGCCGGCATGCTGGTCATGGTCTGGAACGTCATCAAAACCATATCCGGCGCGCGCCCTGTCGACGCCCCGGTGCCGCAGACAGCCTGATCGAGGAGAACACTCATGAGTCATGAAGTAGTCGAGAAAAATGTCGGGCTGATGGCCCTGCTCATCCTGCTGGTGATCAGTGTCGGCGGTCTGGTTGAAATCGTCCCGCTGTTCTTCCTCAAGACCACTACGGAGCCGGTGGAAGGACTGAAACCCTACACTGCGCTGCAGCTGGAAGGCCGCGACGTGTATATCCGCGAAGGCTGTTACCTGTGCCATTCGCAGATGATCCGGCCGTTCCGTGCCGAGACCGAGCGCTACGGTCACTACTCGGTCGCCGGCGAGTTTGTCTACGACCATCCGTTCCAGTGGGGCTCCAAACGCACCGGGCCGGACCTGGCGCGTGTCGGCGGCCGTTACAGCGATGACTGGCACCGTGTCCACCTGATGAACCCGCGCGATGTGGTGCCGGAATCCATCATGCCGGGCTTCCCCTGGCTGGCGGACAATACGATGGACACGAAACTGACGCAGAAGAAGATGCGGGTCATGAATATGCTGATCAGCGCCACCTGCAATGGTTGCACAACCTACAGTGACGAGGAAATCCAGCGCGCCCCTGATGAGCTCAAGGACAAGACCGAAATGGACGCCCTGATTGCTTACCTGCAAGTCATGGGCACCAGCATTTCTTCACGGAGGTGAGCAGCATGGACATCAACACGTGGCGCGGCATTTCCACCGCTCTGGCCCTGATCGCCTTCGTGGCAGTGTGGGTCTGGGCCTGGAGCAGCAAGCGCAAGCAGCGCTTTGACGAGGCTGCGAACCTGCCGTTCGCAGACGATGACATCGACGAAAACAGCAAAGGTGGTCAGCATGACTGTCAATGATTTCAATTTCACCAGTGGTTTCTGGAATATCTGGATCGCGGTTCTGTCCCTGGCCAACATATTTGCCTGTTGGTGGCTGATTCGCTGGACCTCGAAGAAACGGCCCGACGAAGCGGCCGCCGGCGACGTCACCGGACACAGCTGGGACGAAGGCACACTGGCCGAGTACAACAACCCGCTGCCACGCTGGTGGCTGTGGCTGTTTTATATCACCCTGGTGTTCAGCCTCGGCTACCTGTTCCTGTACCCTGGACTCGGCACCTACCGCGGCTATCTGAACTGGACACAACAAAGCCAGTATGCGCAGGAAATGCAGACCGCCGATCAGAAATACGGCCCGCTGTTCGCCAGGTACGCATCGCAACCGATCCCCGAGCTGGCAAGCAATGCGGACGCACTGAAGATCGGCCAGCGCCTGTTCGTCAACTACTGCGCGGCCTGTCACGGCTCGGATGCCGGTGGCGGACCGGGTTTCCCCAACCTGCGCGACAATGACTGGCTGTATGGTGGCGACCCGGACACCCTGACGGCTACCATCCTCGACGGCCGGCAGGCTGCCATGCCCGCCTGGGGCGAAGTACTGGGCGAAAAAGGCGTCAATGAAGTGGCCGCCTACGTGCAGACGCTCAGTGGCCGGCAGGTTGACAGCGCGCTGGCAACGGCCGGCAAACAGCACTTCACAACCTACTGTACTGCCTGCCACGGTGCCGACGGCAAGGGCAACAAGGCGATGGGGGCACCCAACCTGACCGACAACACCTGGCTGTATGGCGGCTCGGCCGGCGTCATCAGGCAAACCATCACCCGGGGCCGCAACGGCCGTATGCCGGCACACCGCGACTTCCTGGGCGAAGACAAGGTGCACCTGCTGGCCGCCTACGTGTACAGCCTGAGCCACAAGCCCTAAAGACCACGACCGATATATGTCGTCCAACCATACAGCGACAGCAGACAAGACTGCGCCGGATCCTGTGGATCCGGCCAGTGAAGAAATCTACGCCCGCCACAAAAAAGTCTATCCACGCGAGGTGCACGGTATTTTCGCCAGCCTGCGCGTGCTGGGCGTAGTCGTTCTGCTGGGCCTGTACTATGGCGTCGCCTGGCTGTCCTGGGACGGACACCAGGCAGTGCTGCTGGACCTGCCGGCGCGCAAGTTCTATATCTTCGGCCTCACCTTCTGGCCGCAGGACTTCTTCTATTTTGCCTGGCTGCTGGTCATTGCCGCGTTGACCCTGTTTTATGTAACTTCGCTGGCCGGCCGCCTGTGGTGCGGCTATGCCTGCCCGCAAACGGTATGGACCGAAATATTTCTCTGGATCGAGCGCAGGATCGAAGGTTCGCGCAACCAGCAGATCAAACGTGACAAGGGCAGGATGACCCTTGCCAAGTTCCGGACCAAGGCCACCAAGCATTTCGTCTGGATCCTGTTCTCTCTCTACACCGGCTTTACCTTCGTGGGATATTTCACGCCGATCCGTGAGCTGACCGGCGCCGCTCTGCACTTCAATCTCAGTCCGTGGGAAACCTTCTGGATTTTTTTCTACGGCTTCGCCACCTATGGCAATGCGGGCTGGATGCGGGAGCAGGTATGTATATATATGTGTCCCTATGCGCGCTTCCAGAGCGCCATGTTCGACCGCGACACCCTGGTCATTGCCTATGACGAACAGCGCGGCGAACCGCGCGGATCACGCAAAAAAAATCTCGACCCGCGCGAGGCCGGCCTCGGGGACTGTGTCGATTGCACACTGTGTGTACAGGTCTGCCCGACCGGCATTGATATCCGTGACGGGCTGCAGTACCAGTGCATCGGCTGCGCGGCCTGTATCGACGTATGCGATGAAGTCATGGACAAGATGGGGTACAGCAAGGGGCTGATACGCTACACCACGGAAAACACCATGCAGGGCAAACCCGCCCACATCATACGCCCGCGCACGATCATATATACGCTGCTGCTGCTGGCGCTGAGCCTTGGCCTGGTCTATGCCATCAGCCAGCGTACCCCGCTGCAACTGGACGTACTCCGCGACCGCAACAGCCTGTACCGCGAAACCCCGCAGGGCCTGGTGGAGAATGTCTACACGCTGAAAATCATCAATATGGATGAGCGTCCGCATCGCTACCGGGTAGCGGTCTCGGGCAAAGATGCGGGACTGCATGACCTGAAACTGGTCATGCAAACGCCGCTGACCGAGGTCCCTTCCGGCAAGGTAGTCAGCCTGCCGGTCTCGGTGCAGATTGACCCCGTACAACTCAGGCGCGCAGCCAGCCAGATCGAATTTACGCTGACTGCCGAGGACAACCCGGATCTGACCGGCAGCCGAAACGCCCGTTTCCTGGGTCCGGTCCTGTCGAGGTAAACCACATGTATGAACAAACCGCCCCCCCTGCCCCGCGACCCTGGTACCGCCAGGCCTGGCCCTGGTTCCTGATCGCACTGCCCGCCAGCGCGGTGTTCGGGGGCATCGCCACCCTGATCCTGGCGGTGGAAAGTCCCCATGCACTGGTGGTGGACGACTATTACAAGGAAGGCCTGGCCATCAATCGCCAGCTTCACCGCCAGGATGTGGCGCGTGCCATTATGCTCACCGGCCTGCTGCGCAGCGATGGCCGGCAGCTGAGCCTGGAACTGGCATCCAGTACACCACTGGACGATAACAGCGTCACCCTGCAGTTCATCCACGCGACGCGTGCCAGGCTTGATCAGGAAGTGGTGCTGCAGCGCCGTTCCGATGGCCGCTACTACGCCGCGCTGCCGGAGCTGGCAGCGGGTGCCTGGAACCTGCGCCTGCAAAGCCGTGATGGACGATGGGAAATCGGCGGTCGACTGACATCCAGCGGTCCGTTCCAGACCTACCTGGACAATGGACACTGAACTGCCCGCCACACCTGGACCTGGCGTTTGAAATACCTATAGTATTAAGCGTGCCTAACCCGCTGTCAGAGGCTCCTTCATGAACGACAACACTGACCCGACACCGCAGAGCAAAGCACCGGATATCCCGGTTATCCAGCGCATCATCGCCGTGCTATGGCCATCGTTTCTCACCTCGGGTGTCGCCACCGGGCTGTTTTTCACGGTTTTCGATCCGCTTGACCTGACCATGTTGACCGGACACATGGGTGTCAGCCGCATGGCCGTGTACAGCATCGGCTTCTTCATGTTCTGGTTGCTGACTTCGGGAACCTGTGCACTGACCTGCTACTTTCAGCGCCCCTGCGAGCAGGTAAAGGGGCACCGCTGAGTACCCGTCAGGGCGATACCTGCAACCAGAAGGTAACCGGTCCGTCGTTCACCAGGCCCACCTGCATGTCCGCCCCGAACCGCCCGCACGCCACCGGTTCATGCCGGCGCCCCGCCTGCTCCACGACATAGTCGAACCAGAACCGGCCCTGCTCCGGTTCCGCCGCCGGGCTAAAACCAGGCCGCCTGCCGGTACGGGTATCCGCGGCCAGCGTGAACTGCGGAACCAGCAACAGGCCCCCACCCGTCTCGACAAGACCAAGATTCATGCGGCCTTCACGGTCCGCAAAGACACGGTAGGCGAGCAAGCGTTCCAGCAGCCGGTCAGCCTGTGTCTGCCCGTCGCCGCGCTCCACGCCCAGCAGCACCATCAGGCCAGGTCCGATGGCCGCTACCCGTTCCCCTTCGACATCGACCCAGGCAGTGCTAACACGTTGCAGCAGTGCAATCATGCCAGGTGCTCTGCAAAAGCGTCCGTGGCCCGGACCAGCGCATCCACCATGGCCGGGTCCGCTATGCTGTGACCCACACCCGGGATAATATTCAGGCGCGCTTCCGGCCAGGCCTGGTGCAGTGCAAAGGCCTGGTCGGCCGGACACACCACGTCGTAGCGCCCGTGCACGATGACACCGGGAATACCATGCAGGCGTTCAGCCTGTCGCAGTATCTGGTCAGGCTCGATAAAGGCATCATGTACAAAGTAGTGGCACTCTATACGCGCCATGCTCAAGGCTACGTGGCTGTTACCGAAGTGTTCCACCAGCTCCGGCTTGCAGTGCAGGGTGGAGGTGCGCCCTTCCCATATCGACCAGGCCCTGGCCGCTGCCAGCCGCGTCACCTCATCCGCGCCGGTCAGCAATTCGTAATAGGCCTGTACCATATCACCGCGCCGGTTCTCTGCAACGGGAGCCAGGAAATCCTGCCAGTAATCAGGAAACAGGCGTGAGGCGCCATCCTGGTAGAACCACTGGATGTCCTGCTTTCGACACAGGAAAATACCGCGCAGCACCAGGCCAAGCACCCGTTCCGGGAAAGCCTCCGCATACAAAAGACCCAGTGTCGATCCCCAGGAGCCGCCAAACACCAGCCAGCGCTCGATACCCAGGCGCTCCCGGATCAGCTCCACGTCGGCCAGCAGATCTGCGGTGGTGTTGTTCCGCAACTCCGCACGCGGTGTCGAACAACCGCAGCCGCGCTGGTCGAACAGGATGATCCGGTACAGATCGGCATTGAAAAACCGTCGGTGGGAAGCCTGGCAGCCACCGCCCGGCCCGCCGTGCAGGAACAACACCGGGATACCCCGGGGATTACCGCACTCCTCCGCGTAGAGCTGATGCGGTGGATCCACCTCCAGGGTATGCCGCACGTAGGGCTGTATGGCCGGGTACAGGCTTCGCATGGGCCTCATTCTGGCATAAAAAAAGGCGTGCCAGGCACGCCTTTTTCAGACCACGAAGTTCTGTGCTAGATGAACAGGCAGACGTCCGACGTCCTTGCCATCGGCAGGAAGGAAGCCGCGCCCACAAAATCCAGGCCGTCAATGAACTCGCTCTGGTCAAAGCCGAACACGTCGACCGTCATCTGGCAGGCATACATTTTTACGTCCGCCTCGATGCACAGCTCACGTAACTCGTCTACCGTGGCCACCCCCTTGTTCTTGAAAGTCTTCTTCATCAGGCCGGTCGCCACTTTCTCAAACCCGGGCACACCGCCCATCAGCAGGTTGGGCATGGGCCATTCGATGTTCTGAAACCACTGGGGGCCGAAGGGCATTTTCATCGGCATGGCCGGGTTACCCAGTGGACTGACGTCTACGTTGATTTCCTTCTTCAGCAGCAACAGGCCGTAGAAGGTAAAGAAGATCGAGGAGTCCCAGCCCAGCGCAGCAGCCGTAGAGGCCAGGATGAAAGGAGGGTAGGCCCAGTCCAGGGTACCCTTGGTAGCAATAATGGACAGGGCGGGTGTACGCGCCTCGTCGATTTCCTGCAGCTTGGTGGGCAGCAACTCGTCGAGTTTCTTGTTCAGCCACTCATCCATCTGCGTCTGGTTCATGCTTTCTGCTGTTGATGACATATAGTATTTCCTCCTAGCCGTTATCTACGGGTAGTTGTGATTTGGCAAGATGTGTCGCAAATCAGTGACACACCCGTACCCCAATATCAGGATAAGCACCATTGCCCCGAGATACGTGCACTAAAAACGGGAACGTACACCTGGACAGCGTGGCAGGGGGGTGACACCCAGAGTCTGATTATATGAACGGAATTTTTCAGGGTCAAACAATTGGCTGCATATTTAGGTCAGGCGCATAACTGAATCAACACTGTTCCCAGGGTAATCCATGGAATCGCCAACCGGCCAGCGTGCCCCGGTGATGCTGTTCGTCGAGTTCCCCCTCGAACCCGCCCTCGATGTTATACACATCACAAAAACCTTCTTTAATCAATAGATTAGCGGCTTCCAGGGAGCGTTTTCCGCTGCGACAGATGAGCAGGACCGGGGCACCGGAATTCAGGTCCCCGTGACAAATCCCGCCCAGCACCAGCTTGCGCACCTCGGTGACAAAATTTTCGTTCAGTTTCCAGTCCGGGTAATCAATCCACGGGATATGGATGGCACCCTGCGGGTGGCCGACAAACAGAAACTCCATATCAGAGCGCACATCGATCATAACCACGCGCGGATCGTCCTGCATAAGCTGCCAGGCTTCCTTCGGGGTCAGGGTTTTGACTTCTTCCATGGTTTTCAATCCCTCGGCAGGTGTCGGGTGTCACAGACAGTATAACGGTTTACCGGAACAGGCCAATCCACCCTTCCCTGCGCGCTGGCAGGGTCTTGACAGGCTGCAGCGCAGAATCATTCGGGTTGGAGCAGATTTTATTTCCACAATAATCCATATACACGGGATATATAGAATTAATTTACCACTTTTGTAATTTTTTCTGGATTTTTAGAAAATGTGGGTATTGTGATTTTTCGGGTAACTCAGGCTTCCATTCCATAGACGGGCTGAAATTGGCAGACTGCGGCTGGCCCCGCCATGAAGCGTGCCGGCATTCCTGTTTACCGAACCCTGCACAGGGTCCGCTGCCAGCTCACGTTGGACTCCCCAAGCGCTACGCGCAGACGTCGACCCGCTTCGTTTTCATACCAGCCGTTATGGAATTGCAGCGGCTCTACCTCGTAGCCCCACCAGGCGCCATCCGCGTCCTGTGCCAGCCAGTTCACCCACACGGGCAGGTGTATCACATCCGGGTATGACATCAGCGCCGCCAGAACGCGGGGGACAACAGTACCAGCAGGGTAAAAATCTCCAGCCGTCCCAGGATCATGGCCAGACACAGCACCCACTTTGCCGTGGTATTGATATCGGCATAGTGAAAACCTACATCGCCGAGCCCGGGACCCAGGTTGTTCAGGCAGGCGGCCACCGCGGAAAAGGCGGTGACCTGGTCTAGCCCGGTGGCCAGTAGCGCCAGCATCATTACCGTGAAACAGCCCACGTAGATGGCGAAAAACCCCCACACAGCCTCGACGATGCGCTCCGGCATGGCCTTGTTTCCCACTTTTACCGGTATTTGTGCATTGGGATGCACCAGGCGGCTGATTTCCCGCATACCCTGCTTGAACAACAGTAAAAAACGTATGACTTTCATACCACCACCCGTCGAACCGGCGCAACCACCGATAAAACTGGTGAACAGCAGCATGACCGGTAAAAAGCCCGGCCAGTGAAAGTAGGCCGCGGTGGTGAAACCGGTGGTCGTGCCAATGGACACCGCCTGGAACACCCCGTGGTGCAGCGCATCGCCGAAATGATCGAATATGCCGCCCAGGTACAGGTAGGACACCGTGATGGCCGCCGCCACCGTCAGCACCGTCATATACGCCATGAATTCAGAGTCGCGGAAATAGGTCAGGGGATTCATCGAGCGCCAGGCCACGAAATGCAGGGAGAAATTGATCCCCGCCAGCAGCATGAACACCACGGCCACCAGCTCGATGGCGGGGCTCTGGAAGTAACCGATGCTCAGGTCATGGGTGGAAAAGCCGCCGATGGCCACGGTGGAAAAGCTGTGCGAAATCGCGTCGAAAGCGTCCATTCCCGCCAGCCAGTAGGCCAGCCCACAACTGACGGTCAGTCCCAGGTAGATGTACCAGAGCGCCTTGGCGGTCTCGGTAATGCGCGGCGTGAGCTTGTTGTCTTTCATCGGCCCCGGCGTTTCCGCGCGGTACAGCTGCATACCGCCGATACCCAGCATGGGCAGAACGGCCACCGCCAGCACGATAATGCCCATACCGCCCAGCCACTGCAGTTCCTGGCGATAGAAACGGATGGACATCGGCAGGTGATCGATACCGGTAATCACCGTGGCGCCGGTTGTGGTCAGGCCGGATGCCGCTTCGAAGATGGCATCGGTAAAACCCATGTGCGGCTGATCCGCCAGGACAAAGGGCGTCGCGCCCACCAGCACCAGCACGACCCAGAACAGGGTAACTACCAGGAAACCGTCTCGCACCCGCAGTTCGCGGCGCTGCGTGCGGACCGGGTACCAGCACAGCGCCCCGGCTGCGAGCACACTCAGCAGCGTGGTGAAAAAAGCGACCTGGCTGCCGTCATCCAGCCACCAGGCCATCACCAGCGGTGGCAGCATGGTGCTGCTCGACACCATCAGCAACAGACCCAGGATACGTTGTATGGTGCTGAAGCGCATGAAGGGTCAGAAAAACGTAACCCCGACCTGGAACAGTTGTTCGACATCCGGAATGTGCCGTTTGTCCACCAGGAACAGGATGACATGGTCCTCGGTCTCGATCACCGTATCGTGGTGGGCAATGATGACCTGCTCGCCGCGCACGATGGCGCCGATGGTCGTACCGGGCGGCAGCTTCACTTCAGCCACCGAGCGACCGACCACTTTTGAAGTCTTGTGATCACCGTGTGCGACGGCTTCGATAGCCTCGGCCGCACCGCGTCGTAACGAATGCACGGCCGCCACGTCACCACGCCGTATATGCGTCAGCAGGCTGCCGATGGTGGCCTGCTGCGGCGATACGGCGATATCGATGACATCACTCTGCACCAGATCGACGTAGGCGGGCCGGTTGATCAGGGACATGACCTTGCGCGCGCCCAGGCGCTTGGCCAGCATGGCCGACAGAATGTTGGCTTCCTCATCGTTGGTCAGCGCACAGAACACATCCGTGTTCTCGATATTTTCCTCGAGCAGCAATTCCTCGTCGGCAGCGTCGCCCAGCAGCACAATGGTCTTGTCCAGCGACTCAGACAGCTTGCGCGTGGTCTCCGGGTTGCAGTCGATCAGCTTGACCTGGTAGCGACTTTCAATGGACTCGGCCAGGCGCAGGCCGATATTGCCGCCGCCGGCGATCATGACCCGCTTGACCGACTTCTCCAGGTTGCGCAATTCGCTGGTGACCGCGCGGATATGCTTGCGCGCGGCGAGAAAAAACACCTCGTCGTCAGCCTCGATTACGCTGTCACCGGCGGGAAGAATGGCACTGCCGCGCCGGAATATCGCTGCAACGCGCGCCTCGACGCCCGGCATATGCTGACGCAGCTCCTTCAACTCCTGGCCCACCAGCGGACCACCGCGCACCGCGCGGACCGCCACC
>Ga0256841_1000925_pt1 | contig 27462 bp, 23 predicted proteins | sample 356308metaG_FD_185971 | JGI IMG/M metagenome (GOLD analysis project Ga0256841, IMG submission 185971) | Hydrothermal vent microbial communities from Mid Atlantic Ridge, Atlantic Ocean - 356-308 | ecosystem: Environmental > Aquatic > Marine > Hydrothermal vents | place: Atlantic Ocean: Mid...
TGCCAATCATTTGGTGTGCAAGCTCGTAATCAAACTTGTCGTGCCCCGCAGGCTCTGGAGTGTGAGTTGTAAAGATGCAAAGATCCTTGACCTTTTCGCGATCGTAGTTAACGTCTCGGTAAAGGGCAAGGGTAAGAAAAGCTGCATGGCCTTCATTCATGTGGTAGGTGGTTATTTTTTCACCCAAGCGCTTCAATATCTCGTAGCCACCAATACCCAGGACAGCTTCTTGGGCAATTCGCATCCTGTGGTCTCCACCGTATAGATAATACGTAATTTGCCTGTCTTCATCACTGTTCATGGGAAGATCGGTGTCGAGGAAGTATATGGGCACCTTCCCCTTGATCCCTTGGCAGTTATACTTCCAGGCTCCCACGGCCACTTTTCTGCCTTCAATTTCTATCTTCACGGTAAGGGGTAACGGTTCCATAAAGGGTCTGGGGTCAAATATCGGGTAGACCTCTTCCTGCCATCCCTCAGAGTTTATTTCCTGTACGAAATATCCCCGCTTGTATAAAAGTGTTACAACAACGAGAGGCAAATCGAGGTCGGCTGCCGACTTGGCATAATCTCCTGCAAGGACCCCCAAACCACCGCTGTACGTGGGGATGCTTTCGTTGAGCCCTATCTCCATGGTGAAGTAACCAACTTTCATAATTTATCACCTACTGTCTATTTGTTCGGGTTAAACTTCTTTTAAAATCAATTCATCCAGGGGTTTCCGGCTAGATTTTTGTTTTGTGTGCTTTGGATAACCCATCGCAACAACGGCCATTAGTTCGAAGGAGTCTGGCAATTCCAGGATACGTCTAACTTGGTCAGCATTTTTTAAAATTTCTCCCAGCCAGACTGCTCCGAGACCCAGGGAATGTACTGCAAGCAACATGTTTTCGATGCAGGCCCCAATGGCCTGGTGGTCTTTTACTTCGCTGTACATGCTTTGCTTGTCAATGAAAACAGGAATTATAACCGGTGCCTTTTCAATGATAGGTTTATAACGCGTAAGTTCCGCTATCTGAGACTTCACTCCCTTGTCTTCTACAATTACAAATCTCCAGGGTTGATTGTTAAGGCCCGAAGGGGCCCATGTGCCTGCCTCGATAACCTTATCGATAATATCCCTGGGCACCGGCTTGTCCAGGTAGTCTCGAACACTTCTCCTGGTGAAAATTGCCTCAAGGACAGGATTGTTATCGATCATCATTCTTTGCTCCTTCAACTTGTTCCTAAGCATTAGAAACTATTTTTATTCAGACAGAACGTCAATATTGTCAGGTCATCACGATATTTGGAACCGGTACTGAAGAACTCTAAATCGTTCACTATCGTATCAATTATCTCCTTTGCATTTGACTTGGTTTTTTGAACTAGCTTCTCCAGCCTTTTAAATCCATATAACTCGCCATTTACGTTTCGAGCTTCTACCAACCCATCTGTGTAAAGAATAAGGCAATCGCCTTCGTCTAGCTTGATCTCTTCAACTTCAACAACTGATAGTTCCTTGGATATCCCCAACGGCGGTACACTTGCCTTGTTGAGCCACGAAAAAAGTCTCTTTCTGGAATTCCAGAGAAGTGGAGGAGGATGGCCGGCATTGGTGTAATGTAACGTTTTATCCTCCGGACTGTATATCATGAATACCATGGTGATAAAGGTGCCGTTGCGAGTTTCCTGGTACACCATTTCGTTAGTCTTCTTCATTATTTCCGGGAGTGTCTCCTGGCATAGCGCTATTTTTTGAAATTCCTTCATGAATCTAACCAAGAAAAGTGCCGAAACTAACCCTTTGCCCGACACGTCCCCAATGATAAAACCCGCATGCCCTTTGTGACACTTCAATACGTTGTAAAAATCTCCTCCTACCGTAGATGCGGGAGTATAATGTACAGCAATATCGATCCCTTCTATGTCAGGTATTTTGTCAAGCATAATTTCGAACTAACCATCATCGCTGATCCACATTAGTCCGGCCATAGCGAACCATTAGGGTCTTTCTTAAAGTCCAATAAAACGGATACAAAACATTAATTAAGCTCCCCGTGGTACTTGGTGCCACAACGAAGCTTGAAAAATCTCCTTACTTAAACCAATGCTTGCAACGCTAATGGCATGAGCATTTTCGCCAATCAGCATCTCGTGATTGGCGGAAAAGTTACTTCTCTCTGTGGCGCTTTAAAAATTGAAAGAAATACATAAACTTTACATAACATTTAGCGTGTAATAACTTCAAACGTTTAAAAATGTTTTTGTTTAACCCTGAATTCGTGATTGTTCAAAGAATAATACACCCTGATTGCGTGGCTGATAATCAGCAAGTTAGACATGTTATGCAAATCAGCCATAAAGTTTCGTCGCGGATTCAGGTTAACAAGAAAAAACCAGCTAAGCGCTTTTAACAACCTCCATACTACATAGCAAAATCTTTCCATCTTGACTATTATTTTATAATCATACTTTGTTTTTTACTCCTTTTTGGTCAAAATGGAGTCGTATATTCCTATGCAAGGTGTAAATATTGAATTGACACTTGCCCCGAGCGGTCATAATCTAAAATCTCAGATTATGGAGATATAGTAATGACTTTGCAATGCCTGTTATTCGGTGGCTGGATTGCGGAGAAGTTACACTTTTTTTGTATTGAAGTCTGCTTTCTCTTGGACTTTGAATGCCCGTTGGGGAAGACATTTATCGTTCACTGTCGCGAACCCGATGTAGTCCGGCCATGCTGGGGACACAAATAGCATAATTTGAAGACACCGGAGGAATTTAGCACAACCATGGAAAATAAAGAAATAGCAAAAATCCTGGAAGAAATAGCGTTACTGCTAGAGATTAAGGGTGAAAACGTTTTCAAGGTAAGAGCTTACCAAAATGCGGCTCGTACCTTGTACTCTCTTACCGAACCGGTAGCTGAACTAGTAAAAGAAGGAAAACTTGAGAAAATTAAAGGCATTGGCAAAACTCTGGCATCGCAGATAAGGGAACTTGTAAAAACAGGAGACCTCGCATTTTACCGTGAACTTAAAAAAAGCGTGCCGGAGGGACTTTTTGACATGCTCAAAGTACCTGGTCTCGGCCCCAAAAAAGCCAAGGTGCTATATGAAAAACTCGGTATCAGTTCCATAGGCGAACTCGAATACGCGTGCATCGAAAATAGGCTTATTAAGCTAAAAGGTTTTGGAGCCAAAACCCAGGAGAAGATTATCGAGGGTATCCGTTACATCAAGAAATTCCAGGGGCACTTCCTCGTGGATGAAGCGTGGGACCAGGCAATGGCGCTCAAATCCTGGCTTCGAGAAGTAGCGGATGATAACTACTTGGAAATTACCGGAAGCTTGAGGCGTTTCAAGGAGATCGTTAAGGATATTGACATGTTAGTAGGCACTGAAACTCCGGACAAAGTGATGGGAAGGTTTGTTTCGTTCCCTGGTGTAAGTAAGGTTGTGGCCCGAGGCCATACCAAATCCAGTGCAATCCTGGAACAGGGAATAGCTGCTGATCTGCGAGTAGTCAGAACGAGCCAGTTTCCTCATGCCCTTCAACACTTTACAGGTAGCAAAGAACACAACGTGGCACTGAGACAATTGGCAAAGAAAATGAACATGAAAATGAATGAATACGGGATTTCAAGGGATGGCAGAGAAATAATTTGTAGCAGTGAGGCTGAGATCTATCAGTTCCTCGGCCTTGAATATATTGTTCCGGAACTAAGGGAAGGGATGGGGGAGATCGAAGCGGCATCAGAGCATCGTCTTCCTACTCTCATTGAAGTGGAAGACATCAGGGGCATTATTCACGTTCATACAACCTATAGTGATGGCAAATGTTCTCTTGAAGAGATGGTTAAATACGTAAGCTCCCAGGGGTATGAATACGTTGGTATAAGTGAACACAGCCAAACTGCAGGGTATGCCGGCGGATTAAAAATCGATGATTTGAAACGCCAGAGAGAAGAGATAGAGAATCTTAGGGAAAAATACCCCGGTTTCGGTATTTTTTGGGGAATTGAGTCCGATATTCTCCCCGATGGTTCTCTCGATTATCCCGAGGATGTGCTGGCTCAATTTGACTTCGTAATCGGTTCCGTACACTCCGGTTTCAGCAATGATCAGGACAGGATGATGCAGAGGTTGATTAGGGCGTTAAAGAATCCATTTCTTACGATACTAGGACATCCTACCGGTAGGCTTCTCCTCGGCAGGCCAAGTTACGCGGTGGACATGAAAGAACTCATTGATGTGGCCGCTGAAGAGAACAAGGTCATCGAGCTTAATGCTAATCCGCACAGGCTCGATATTGACTGGCGTCATTGTCCGTATGCTAAATCAAGGGGCGTTAAGATCTGTATTGGGCCAGATGCCCATAGCCAGGAAGGGATCCACGATATATTTTGGGGGGTGCATTGTGCAAGAAAGGGTTGGCTTGAGAAGCGTGATGTTATAAATTGCATGTCAGTCAAGGAAATATCTGAATTTTTCAAGTTAATGAAAACCAAGTAAGTTGTAAAACCGTAGGGGTTAATTCCGTTTTCATGAGGATCATGACGATAAATTTGCGGTTCCCCAATCCGAAGGACGGATATAATTTCTGGTACGTTCGAAAAAGAACCGTGGTCAAGCTCATCCTTTCCTACTCTCCGTCTCTTCTGGCAACACAGGAAGGGACGCGTTACCAATTGGCTTACCTTGAAAGGGAACTCACAGGTTACAACATGTTTGTGAAAAACCGTGTGTGGGACAATAAATGTCAATACCCAACTATCTTTTACAAGAAGTCTACCATAAGAAGCTTTGATGGGGGTGAGTTCTGGCTCTCGAAAACCCCCGGGGTCCACCTGAGTAAAGACTGGGGGAGCGCCTTTCCTCGCATGCTTTCTTTCATGAGGGCTAAGTGCTATGATTCGGAGAAACTCTTCTGGTTTGCGTCTACGCACCTGGATAATATTTCTGCAGAAGCCAGGTCGCAACAGGCAAAACTAATTAGGACATGGATAAGAAGCAAGGAAGATCCGGTTATTCTTGCCGGTGATTTTAACGATGTGCCAGGTTCGGATGTCTATAAAATTCTCGTCAAACCCGGTGGCCCCTTGCTAGATACCTGGAAAGAATTGGGGAAACCGGAAGACGAGAGCAGCCTCACTCATCACGGTTTCACGGGGAATCCGCAGTGGGGACGTCTGGACTGGATACTCCTGGATGAAGAGTTTAAGCCAGTGAGGGGAGATCTTGTGCGGGATGAAGTAGACGGAAGATACCCCTCTGATCATTTCCCCTACTGGGTGGACGTAACAGTTTCATAGTTGGTATGAGCATTGATGGATAAATAACGCAAAGGAATTGGCTTAACGAGAGGTGAAAAGTGAAAACGACAGTTAAAGTTGCAATTATTCAGCCGAAACCTTATCCCCAGTTTGATGATCCAAGAAATGTTGGTCATGCACTGCTTTTGCTGGAGAGATGTAAAAGAAAGAATCTGGATATAATTTGTTTTCCGGAATACTTTCCATGGAACGGAGAAGAAGAGATTGCCGCCCAGGCCAGGGCATTAAAAAGCTACATTATTGCAGGTATAGTTGAAGTTTCCGGAGACAACCTTTACAACACTGCCACCTTGTTCGGCCGCGATGGAAAGGTTCTCGGCAGGCAGAGAAAGAGGAGTGTTGGATCCCTTGAAAGGCACAGTTTCGGAATTACCCCCGGAAAAGGTCCCTACGAAATTTTTTATACCGATTTTGGAAAAATCGGTATGCCTGTGTGCATTGATTTTTGGGGTCAGCCCCAGGCGGGACAGGAACTCACAGACAAGGGTGTTGATATAATTTTTAATATTGGCATTTTCCCCATATTGCGAGGACACTGGCGAACTGCGTGTCTTGTCAGGGCCTTTGAAAATTTTATTCCCATCGTTGGAGTTAACACGGCTGATTTTAACTGCGTGATAGGAAGCAGGCGCTACCACCAGTATGGTGGACATAGCATGATTATTGAACCTCCAAGGCTACTTGACAAGGACCACTTTAGAAGGTGGCTGAAAAGCCTGGACAACATTGAAGACTGGATTAGGGTGGAGTTAGATGAAACCGAGCAGGTCTATTTCGGGGAGGTGGACATCAACTCAGGCAAGCGATTTAGAAGAGATTTCTGGCAGCGATTCGGATTTCAACGCTAGTGTGCAGATAAAACAGGGGTGGTTATGGGCAAGCGGAAAATCTATCTCCATATGAAGACTCTTGACGAGGCAAAGAAGATATTTTTTTCAAGGTTTAAAGAAACGAGATGCAAAACAGAAAAAGTTGCCAGCTCGATTGCTAGAGGAAGGGTTACGGCGGCTCCGGTATTTGCGAGAAGGTCGGTTCCTGGTTATCACTCTGCGGCCATGGATGGGATAGCAGTTAAGGCCGAATCCACTTTCGGTGTTACAGAAGAACATCCTCGGATTCTCAAACTTGGAACCGATGCCGTTTACGTGGATACCGGTGATCCTCTACCAGAATTTGCCAATGCGGTGATCATGATTGAAAAGGTCCAGCCCATTGACAAAGAATCCGTGGAAATAAGAACAGCCGCCTATCCCTGGCAACATGTCCGGAAGGTTGGTGAAGACATTATCACAAGTGAGATGCTCTTTCCGAGAAATCATGAAATTACGAGTTACGACGTGGGAGCACTAATCGCTGCTGGAATTCTTGAAGTGGAAGTCTATAAGAAACCAAGACTTCTCATTATCCCCACGGGAAATGAACTTGTCAGTCCTGAAGAGGCGGAAAAAAGGGAACTGCGCCCGGGAGAAATAGTGGAGTTTAACAGCTCTGTTCTTGCAAGCCTGGCTGAAAAATTCGGAGGCAATGCGAATGTTTTACCCATCGTCCCGGACGAAATCGACCTTATTGAGGATGCTCTTAAAAAGGGCGTTCAAGGAGAATATGATGTTATAGTGGTCAATGCAGGTTCCTCATCAGGCTCCGAAGATTACACGGCGCGGCTGGTGGAAAAACTTGGTGAAGTATTCGTACACGGTGTTACGATTATGCCGGGAAAGCCTACGGTGCTTGGGGAAATAGGGGGTAAACCGGTGGTAGGAATTCCCGGGTACCCCGTGTCAGCCATAATCTCCTTTGAACAGTTTGTCGTTCCTCTCCTCTATTCCTTGAGGGGTCTCCCGGTGCCGCCTGAAGATAGGGTAAAGGCAGTGATGGGGAGGAAAGTTACTTCAAAATTGGGACTAGAGGAATTCGTTAGAGTGATACTGGGTAAGGTAGGAGAAAAAAAAGTTGCTTCTCCACTTAGCCGTGGAGCAGGTGTGATAACTTCCCTTACCCGGGCGGATGCAATTGTCCGCATTCCCCAGGACACGGAAGGGATTAACGACGGCGAAGAAGTAGATGCGGAGCTACTGAAGTCGGAGTGGCAAATCGAGAACACTCTGGTTATGATTGGTAGCCACGACAACACCATTGACCTGTTGGCAGATGAACTTATCAAAAGAGATGGAAGGTTTTTTCTCACTTCAAGCCACGTAGGAAGCATGGGAGGGTTAATGGCCATAAAGCGAGGACATGCCCATCTGGCAGGTTCACACCTCCTTGACCCTGAAACCGGCGATTACAACTTTCCGTACATCAGGCGCTACCTCAAGAATATACCCGTAAAGGTGGTTAACCTTGTCCATAGGCAACAGGGACTTATCGTTCAAAAGGGAAACCCAAAAAATATACGGGGTATTGAAGACCTGACGAGGGAGGATGTAATGTTTGTTAACAGGCAGAGGGGTTCCGGAACACGGATACTGCTCGATTTTCACCTGGCTCAGCTTGGGATAGATGCGAACCAGATAAAGGGTTACCAACAGGAGGAATTTACTCACATGGGAGTGGCAGTTAACGTGTTGAGCGGTTCCGCCGACGTGGGGATGGGCATATATGCGGCGGCACATGCCCTCGGGCTTGATTTTATCCCGGTGGTATCTGAACGCTACGACCTGATTATTCCTGAGGCATTTTGGAATGACGAAAAAATACAGATGGTGATAAGCATAATCCGAAACGAGGAGTTCCAGGAGAGAATCCTTGAACTCGGTGGGTACGATATCTCAGAGACAGGCAAGGTACTAAGTCCCAAGGATGGTTAAAAGGAAGGAAAACAATGTCTAAATACCTGTGCATACACGGGCATTTTTATCAACCACCCAGGGAAAATCCGTGGATTGAAGAAATAGAGGTACAGGATAGCGCTGCGCCTTACCACGACTGGAATGAAAGAATAGCAATTGAGTGTTATCGTCCGAACACAGCGGCTCGTCTAGTTGATGACAAAAACCGTATAACTGGCATAATTAATAACTACAGCAAGCTAAGTTTCAACGTCGGACCAACTCTACTGTCGTGGCTGAGGAAAAAAATGCCTGCCACGTACAACCAGATTATCAAAGCTGATAAGGTAAGCAAAGAAGCGAACAATGGCCACGGAAATGCGATAGCGCAGGTCTATAACCACATGATAATGCCCCTTGCATCCTTTCACGATAAGGTGACCCAGGTAAAGTGGGGAATAAAGGATTTCCTTTATCACTTCGGTAGAATGCCTGAAGGGATGTGGCTGGCTGAAACTGCCGTAAATACTGAAACATTATCCGTGATGGCAGACGAGGGCATAAAATTTACCATACTATCTCCTTATCAGGCATTTAGATCCCGGACATCCCCGGAGGATGAATGGATTGACGTTACTGGAGGTAAGATTGAAACTACTCGCCCTTACAAGTGTCACCTTCCCAACGGGAGAGAAATCTACCTGTTTTTTTACGATGGCAGCCTTGCCAGGGGGGTAGCCTTCGAGAACTTCCTCTCGGATAGCCGTGTGCTGGTTGATGCGATTAAAAAATCGTTTCCAGAAAATAGCGATCCATGTCTGGTTCACTACGCTACGGATGGGGAATCTTATGGTCATCATTTTAAATTCGGCGAAATGGCCCTTGCGGCTGCATTTCGCCATCTGGAAGAAGAAGGGGAAGTATCTATAACTAACTATGCCAGCTACCTTGAACTTTTTCCAGTGAGTGCCGAGGTGCAAATCATTGAGAATTCGTCATGGAGTTGTGCCCATGGAGTGGAACGGTGGAGATCCAACTGCGGATGTAAGATAGGTGGGCATCCGGACTGGACCCAAGAATGGCGAAAGCCCCTAAGAGAAGGGCTCGATCGACTTCGTGATCAACTTGCAGAATTTTACGTTGAAAAGATGTCAGCGTTTACCGAGGATCCCTGGCAGGTCAGGAACAATTACATTGACGTAATTTTAAATCCGAACGTTTTGGATATCTTTTTTAGGGATAATTTCGGTAAGAGTTTGAGCCTCAACGAGCGATCTTTTATTCTCCAATTGCTAGAAATGCAGAGATGTTCAATGCTGATGTTTACATCGTGTGGCTGGTTTTTCGACGAAATATCGGGGATCGAAACCATCCAGATTTTGCGTTATGCCGCCAGAGCAATTCAACTCGCTCTTGAGGCCGGGGCTTCTGCCTATATTGAAGAGGAGTTTCTCAGAAAACTTGAAGAAGCCCCGAGTAACGTCCCAAAATACGGAAACGGACTCGGTGTCTACAACCTTGAAGTAAGACCTGCAATCACAGACCACTGTAAATTAACAGCCCATTACGGGATAATCCTGTCGGCGACCGCCGAAAAAAGGGAGAAAATATTCTGTTACCGTTTTGATAACCACCACTATGAATCTTTTAGCGGTTCTCCGGTCCCCTGCTACATTGCGCGGGTTACCTGCAAGGATGAGCGAACGCAAAAAAAACAGGAATTTGCGTTGAGCGTGGCACATTTTGACGGACTGGATTTCAGATGTTCCATTATACCGCTTAATTCCATCGATGAATACGAAACCATAAAATATGAACTGTCGGAAAGGTTGCAGGGAGCCTCGGTGAGTGAACTTATCCATTTCATGGATGAATATTTCGGACGAGACTATTACACGGTTGCTGACTGTTTCATTGACGAAAGACGGATTCTGGCTCGCAAGATTTCCGATAAGTCGATTGAAAATTTTCTCAACTTTCACAGGGTTTACTACGAAGAAAACAAGCATCTAATGATGTACCTGAGAAGGATAAACGTGCCCGTACCCGAAGATTTCCTCTTGAGTGCCAGAAAAGCCCTGAGTGCCAGGCTCAAGGGTGAAGTATCCAGGGCAATTGAAGAAAGAGATCTCGATTTTATCAGGACGATTCTAAACGAAGCCGAAAAATGGAAAATAGAACTCGATGTTCAGGAAGCGGAAGACATTATCGGCTCAGCTTTCTTAAAGAAACTTGAAAGATGTGCATACTCCTTTCCGCATGATACAATCCAAGATGTAAGCTTGTTGATTGAACTCTGCAATATGCTCAAAAGAAAACCGAAACTCTGGGAGCTCCAAAACATCTTTTATGATATTTACAATTCAATCATTACTCGGGATGTTAAGCCGGAACCAGGCATAGAAACGCTCATTAACCGCCTCAAAGACTTTCTCAATTTTGATCTGAGGTAAATAAACCGGAAAAATTTCTATTACACGAGTTTGACCTTTAGTAGGAGCCTTACCTAGCCATGGGGAAATTGAACCTGATATTTGCGATACATTCGCACCAGCCGGTGGGAAACTTTGATCATGTTTTTCGGAAAGCATTCAAGGATTGTTATGAACCTTTCATTGACATTGTTGAAGAGTTTCCCCGTTTTAGATTTGCATATCATCTATCCGGCCCGCTTCTTGAGTGGATTGAACGGGAAGAGCCCGGATATCTTTTGAGACTCCGAGGAATGGTCAAGCGCAGGCAGCTCGAGATGCTCTCCGGAGGATTCTACGAACCGATTCTGGCCAGCATCCCTACCCGTGACGCTGTGGGACAGCTAAAGATGATGAATGAATTCCTACGGGAGAAATTTGAACAGAAAGCCATGGGATTCTGGCTTACCGAGCGAATATGGACTCCAAACCTACCGCATAAAATCGCTCTTTCCGGATTGAAATACACCTTTGTCGATGACACTCATTTTTTGTATGCAGGTCTCGGCTCGGATCAGCTATTCGGATATCGGTACACGGAATCAGAGGGAGAGAAACTGGCCATTTTTCCTGGTTTGAAGACATTAAGATACTCGATTCCGTTTAAGGAGGGGAAAGAAGTAATCGAGTTGTTAAAAGCCTGGTACGAGCAGGAAAGTGACCTGATTGTCACCTATGCTGACGATGGAGAAAAGTTCGGGGTGTGGCCTGGCACCTACAGGTGGGTTTACGAAAAAAAGTGGTTGAGAAAATTCCTGGAACTCCTCGAAAAAAACAGCTCATGGTTGCAAATGATTTTACCCTCCGAAGCCCTGGAAAAGTACCCACCGGCGGGGAGAATTTACATGCCTACGGCTTCTTACGAAGAAATGTTAAAATGGGCGCTTCCGGTTCCCGCAGCTAAAAAAATGGTACGGGTAATTGAAAAGCTTGAGCGTTCTGGTCTCTACGAGGACTGCGAACGCTTTCTCAGGGGTGGTGTCTGGGACAATTTCCTGGTGAAGTATCCCGAGAGTAACTACATGCACAAGAAGATGATCTATATTAGCGAGAAGGCAAAAGGCAATGATGAAGCACTAAAGGCGGTTTGGCGGGCGCAATGCAACTGCGCTTACTGGCATGGTCTCTTTGGTGGCATATACCTCCCTCACCTGAGGCACGCCATATACCAGAACCTCCTGCAGGCTCAAAGGTTGCTAGGGTTAGGAAAGGAAAAAATAGATGCGGATCTTATTGACTTTGATCGTGACGGAAATAGCGAAATAATCTGGCATGGTAAGGACCTTAATGTATATATTGCACCGGCTCAAGGCGGCAGAGTATTCGAGATAGACTACGTACCTTCTCTTTACAACCTAACCAACGTTCTAACACGAAGAGAAGAAGCTTACCACGAGGAATTGCGAAAGAACATAGAAAACCAGAAGGTTGAGGAGGACGTAAAATCGATTCACCAAATACGAAAGGCTAAGGAGAGAGACCTTGACAGGTGGCTGATTTACGATCCCTATTGTAGGGGAAGTTTTCTTGATCACTTCTTTAGTCAGGAGGTCTCGGTGGAAGACTTCCGCAAGAGTAATTACGTGGAAAGGGGAGATTTCATCGATAAGCGTTACGTAGTACTGGATCACAATTTGGAAAAGAACGGGGCAGAAGTCTCACTGAAAGGCGTTGGTAATGTCAATATTGACGAATCTGAATTACCCGTTACCATTGATAAAATCTTCAGACTTGAGGGTAATAAATTGTCCGTTAAATATTCCATACGGGCTCCGGAACTCATAGGCCGAGGATTAAGATTTGGTGTAGAACAAAACTATACTGTGCATACCGGGAATGATCCGCAGCGATTCATTATGCTTAAAACTAACGACAGGGGAGGATTATTCAAGGAAACCCCGGGAAAAATATTCAGCCACGAGAATGTTTCCCGGTGGGAGATGATAAACGAATGGGACAACTGGCGTCTAATCTGTATCTCGGATAAGGTTTTTGAACTTTGGCATTTTCCTCTGGAAACTATTTCTCACTCAGAGGAAGGACTAGAGAAGGTTCATCAGGGAAGCTGCTTTCTTCTCCTTGTACCCGTGGAGATCAATAAGAACGGCATCATGGAGTTCGTTATAACTGTGAATGTAAAGAAGTATACTTGAAATTGCCATCTGGTAAAAGTAATTTAATTTTTGAATTTAAATGTTTTTGCATCGGATCTTGAACGGTCAAAATGATTAAATTACCTTACGGAAAACCCGTATATCAGCGACTATACACGAGATTTACCGTGTTTAGTGAACTAATGGTGTTTTTGGAGCAGGAAGCATTTACCGGTTACCTGGAAATTGAGTCGTGGGAAGGAAGCGGTAAGATTATTCTGAAAGAAGGTAGTATCACTCACGTGGTTATCAAGACCATTGAAGGTGTGTTTGATAGAAATGTGGCGTTGAACAAAATTTATAACCAGGTGAAACATCCTGAATGTACGATTGACGTTTACGAATTGCCGGAAGTGTTTACCGATCTCGTCAAGGATTTCTGCCACGCCGAATTGATGTATTACCGCCTGGACAGCCGTTTTACCGATGTTAAGAAATTGTTGGAAAACCTAACAATGCAAAAACATTACGGTTTGATGGAAGTAGAATTTGAAAAACCCCGGCAAACTGGTATAATTTATCTTCAGAAAGGCGAAGTAATTAAAACTCAAATGGTCACCGACACGCCTAAAAAGACTTATGCCCGTGATTTCCCTTTGAAAAGACTTCTCAAGCTGGCCGGTGAGAAAAATGGCATTGTAAACGTTTATAGGGTTAAGCCCGGAAATGATATCGAAATTGTTAAGCCCGGAAAGATGAAGGGTACGGAAAAGCCGGTGAAGGCATTGGACATGAATGATAGCCGGCTTCAAATGTTAAAATTGACGGTATCCGAAGTTGGCGAATTGTTTAGCAAGCTGGAACTTATCTTGAAGAAAGTAAAAAAGGATTTTGATTTTAATTACCATCTTCGGAGGCTCAGGCTGGATTTAACTGCTAAATACCCCTTCCTAGATCCGTTTGCAGGAGAGATCGAATATGCTGACGGAACAATGAACTTAACAGTAGCTCCAGGAAAAGATGAAAACTTCGAGGAGGGTATAAGGGAGCTTACACAAAGAATGATTGATCTTGTTTCTCCTTTAATATCCGAAGGCGTTATGAACCAGACGCTGAACAGTCACAGGGAATTGTTAAGGAAATTGGAGGATTAGGGGGAAAACGAAAACGCAGAGGGTAGAGATGGCGTTTGGTGAGGAAAAAAAGAAAAGGAAGAATATAAAGCTGGTTAAAGGTTCAAGAGACGATGAAAAGCTCAGGGATGACGAATGGGGATTACAACCTCCGGACGAGGGAGAAGTGGATGAACTCCTGAGCGATTTAGAAGACGTTTTGAGGGTAACAGGAAGAATAACAGGGAAGGATGAAAAACGTAAGAAGGACTTTTTTTCAGGTTGTGCACCTTCAGTACGCGTAACCGAGCAAGATTTGAAAGAAGCGTTAAAAGCCATGTCTACCCCTGTGGGGGAAGCTCCGAGGGGACTGGGTGGGAAGACTTTAATAGAAAGCAAATACGAGGAAGTAGAGAAAATAGCTCCCGTTATACCGCCAGATATACGGCCCGGTTACGGGATGGCCATGAGGTTATCCCTTGCTATCGGTTTTTTCTTTGTGTGCTTGATCCTGGGGACGTATCTTGCCTATTCGACCTTAATACAAGATCGCGTAAGGAACGTGAAAGTAGCTTGGGTGGAGGAACTGGTAAAACAGGAAAAGAAAAACGTACGGGGCGTGGTAAACTCTGTTGTTACATCTTACGACCTGATTAAAAACAAGGCGATTAAAAAGAAGCCCAGGCGGGGAAGGATATCAATTGAAGATCTCGCTCATAAAATGTATTTAGGATCAGAGGCTCCTGGTCTCTTTGTTATCTGGAGTAAAGGGAAATCCGGAAAAATAAAAATAGAAAGAATGATAACGCTCGGGAAAACAGCCGGCTCTGAAAAGACTCAATTATCCTTACTTGCCCGGGGGCTGGATCGAAAACAGAGTTATCAACCAATTATTGATGCCGTTAGGAATGTTTACACTGGCAATGCGTATCCTTACGAGGACGTTGTTGTAAAAGTAGCAGAAAAGAGCACTCCCCTTGTGTTTGGGGTGCGAAGAATTTCCGGGAGCCGTCTTGCTTTGGGATATCTTACTGTAATAGATACTAGGTTACTGGATAAATCCGCAAGCGAACTCGAGGTAAGGCTGAAAAGGAAAACTTACCTAGTTCTCGGGGCCGAAGCAGCCGTTTTCTTCTTAATTGTTTTATACCTGTTTATCTATAACCGGAAAAGAAACAAAGCTGTCTACGACCTTGGGCATCATATAGACTTGATGGCTCTTGGTGACCTGGAACAGGAAATTTCCGCCAACTCCCGTGACGACATTGGCTTCATCGCAAAGAAGTTAGCCGCGATGCAGAAGAGCTTTCTTGCTGCCATATCGCGGCTAAGAAGGCGAAGAAATATATAGTTCTTACTCTTTTTTACTCTTCTGAGGAGATTCTGCCTCGGCTTGGCCAAAGGCTTCAAGCCAGCTGGAAAGAGCCTTTATCTGCTTGTCAAACGTTTTTGCTCCCATTTCCTTTGCTATCAGGTATTCTTTCAAAAGAGACCTATACTGCGTGGCCAGCTTTTGCTCCATTTCCCTGATCTGAGCCCTGCGTTTCTGTATGCTAGATTCCGCAAAGGCTAGGAGGTCCTTCCTGGCACTTTCTATCGTCGAAAATTTTTTCCCGGTGATAGCCTTTGCGTCTTCAGCGTCCATGGCCATAGGTTTAAAACGGGTGACGGGATGGCCATCAAGCCAGCCGATCCTGCCTTCGCAAAGGGTAATAGTTTCGCCATTGTAGCAGAAAAAGTATTTGGGCTTCACAAGAAATGAAAATAAACCCACGAGCACCACGATTGCAAGTATTACGATGATTCCTTTTTTTAATAGATCCCGGTTAATCGCTGAAACCACGTATCGCTCATCTTTACCCACAGACATCGTTTACCTCCAATTTTCAACAGCAATAACCACAAGTTTAAAAGCGAGTGCTAAATTACAAGAATTGTCTTTTAAAGTCAAACCATATAATGGAATTATACTCTTTCCATTCTTCAGGTTTTTTGTTAACTTCATCGTATCAAAGGTACTTTATGACAAAAGCGGGATAGTGTTGGTATCAAATCTGGAGGTCAGAAATGTGCGAAGCTAATGCGTACCTATTGAAAAATGGCGAGGAAGAAATGATCATGGAAGCGGTGGATACCATCGAGAACGAAAACGGGAAACTAAGGATGGCCAATATATTTGGTGAACAAAAGATACTGAAAGCCAAGATTAAACGTATGTCGTTGGTAAATCACAAGATCATCCTGGAGAGCGAGTAGTTAAACGTTCCTGGTTATTCGTCCTTGCCGGTATCACTGCCGTATCGCTGGTGAGTTTCCATGTACCAGAGAAGCTGTCTGCATATGCCTCGAATAATTTTAACTTCTCTTGAAAGGAGTTTAAGGCGAGACAAGAAACGCCTGATATTGTGAAACCAATAATCAGGATTCTTGGGATCTATAAAATCGATTTTTATTAACACATCCTTGAGATGTTCGTACATACCTTCGAGTTCATAAAAACTCGCAAGGCGCGGTGTAAATGGCGGGGACAGATCCTTGCCCGCCACAAAAATTTCATAGCTTATTACCATAACTGCCTGGGCAAGATTAAGTGATGTACACCTACCGGTAGGTATGGTTACAGCCGTATGGCAGTACCGCAGTTCTCGATTTGCAAGCCCCTTATCTTCGGGGCCAAATAGGATGGCGATCTTGTTGTTTTGCGAAATGTCTACGATTTCTTTCGCCAGCTCTCTTGGATCTCTTAATGTTTGTCTGTGGCTCCCTGTTCGGGCTGTGGTTCCCACGATCCAGTTGAACTCGGCCAATGCTTCACGAAGGTTCTTACGAATTTTTATATTCTCCACTATTTCTGCTGCCGCTGTGGTTGCCATTTTTAATATTCGTTCAATGTCGTAGTTTTGGGGATTCACAACAGTGAGATTTGAAAGCCCCATGTTGCACATGGCTCTGGCTGCGGCACCGATGTTTTCGGGAATGTGGGGTTCGTGAAGTACAACTGTTATGTTTTCGAGTTTTGCTTTCATCTGCGTAGATACTATTGCAACATCCTTCTTCGAGTATTATTTTTAAGCTGGAAACTCAGCCATTTAACGGTTTTCATAGGTATTAATCCATCTTCATATAGCAAATTCTGCGCTTAGAGACTAGCAGAAGCTGGTAAACCATGTTATCAATGTTTGTAAGTGCAGAATAGTTTTTTGACGAACAAAGCTTGAGGGAGAAAATGATCAAACCAGATAAAATCGAAAAATTGGTGTTCGTGATTTTAATTTTCGCTTTGCTGATCATTCCTCGCTTGGGAAATGCAAAGGAGGGGAAAACTATGAGAGCTGAAAAAGTCAGACATTCGGTCATTGCAGGATCGTGGTATCCGGGGAATCCGGCTACATTGAGAGGAGAGATTAAAAAATACCTGGCCGAGGCAAAATCTCCAAAGGTGAAAGGGAGAATCGTAGGAATTATATCGCCTCACGCTGGATATATGTACTCCGGACCTGTCGCAGCCTACTCGTATAAGCAGGTAATTGGTGAAAACTTTTCTACAGTGGTCATAGTTGCTCCGAGTCATAGGGCATATTTCAAGGGAGCATCAATATATAACCAGGGAAGTTACGAAACCCCGCTGGGTCTTGTACCGCTTGATTACAAATTGATTGAATCAATTATGAAGCTTGACCCTGACGTAAGGTACGTTCCGGAAGCACATGCTCAGGAGCATTCACTGGAAATTCAACTGCCGTTTCTCCAAGTGACTCTTGGCGATTTTAAACTGGTACCTGTTGTCATGGGGGATCAATCGTGGGAAAACTGCGTGAAGCTTGCCAAGGCTGTAGCCACGGCAGTCCAAAGTGCTCCTGGTCCTAAAAAAATTCTACTCGTAGCGAGCACTGATCTTTCTCATTTCCATGATTACAGCACAGCTGTTAAGCTGGATAGCGTTGTTGTAGATGCTGTTAATGCTTTCGATCCCGAGGACCTATACACTGCTTTGAAAAGCGGCAGATGCGAGGCATGCGGCGGAGGGCCAATGATGACTGTTATGCTTGCTTCAAAGGCTCTAGGAGCCACCAAGGCCAAGGTGCTGAAGTATGCCAACTCCGGCGATGTTACTGGAGATCGAGGATCGGTTGTTGGTTACATGGCGGCGGTGCTATACGATAATCCCGGAAAGGGTGAGAAAAAAAACAGGGAAAAAGTTGGGGTGGATCTTGGGCTGACTGATAAAGACAAGAAGGTTCTTCACCATATTGCAAGAACAGTAATTGAAAAAGCCTGTAGAAGGGAGAAGATACCCGAATTTGAAGTTGATTCTACTAAGCTCAAGGAACCGAGGGGAGCATTTGTAACGCTTCATAAGAACGGCCAGTTACGAGGATGCATAGGGCAGGTTAGGGCTATACAGCCGCTGTACAAGACGGTAGCCGAGATGGCCTATGCAGCGGCTTTTGAGGACCCTCGCTTCCCGCCACTTCGGGCAGACGAACTGCCATTCATAGATATTGAAATATCGGTATTGACCCCATTTAAAAAGATATCTGATGTTAAAGAAATAGAAATAGGGAAACATGGCCTGATGATTAGAAAAAACGGTTACAGCGGGTTATTGCTTCCGCAGGTACCGGTTGAATGGAAATGGGACCTCCAAGAATTCCTTGAACACACGTGTTTAAAGGCGGGATTGCCAAAAGATGCCTGGAAGGATAAGGATACGGAAATTTATGTGTTCTCGGCAGAAGTTTTCTGAGATCATGGGATCTAGTAGATGGTTGAAATAACACGTAGAGACCTCATAAAAAAAGGCGGAAAAGGAATCCTGGCGTGCCTGGCTTTCGGAGCGGGACTAGGACTTCCGAATTTCAGTGATGCTACTGCGTTACGTCCTTCAAGAGGAAAGCTAGGTATAAAATTGAGCCCGTATTACGCGGCTCTTGAAGGTAAGGTGATTAAATGCACTTTGTGCCCCCGGGAATGCGAAGTAGATGTCGGAGACAGGGGATACTGCGAAGTCCGGGAAAACAGGGCAGGCAAGTACTATAGCCTTGTTTATGGTAATCCGTGCGCGGTACAGGTTGATCCCATAGAAAAAAAACCACTTTTTCACGTGTTACCCGGCACCAAGTCTTTTTCTATTGCAACTGCGGGCTGTAACTTTGATTGTAAATTTTGCCAGAACTGGGAAATATCGCAGGCTCGTCCCGAAGAAACGTTCAACTTTGACCTACCGCCGGAGCAGGTGGTTAAACTTGCCCTGAGGACGGGTTGCGATACAATTGCGTCAACTTACGTTGAACCCACTGTTTTTATCGAGTACATGCTGGACATAGGAAGGGTGGCAAAAAAGAGAGGAGTTATCAAGATCTATCACTCCAATGGATACATTCAACCAGGCCCCCTAGGGGATCTTCTCGGAGTTCTGGGTGCCGCATGCATAGATTTGAAAGGTTTTACAGAAAAGTATTATCGGGAAGTTACCGAAGGAGATCTGAAACCTGTACTTGAAACAATCAAAGCAATACACCGGCACGGAACACATCTTGAGCTGGTTAATCTGGTCGTTCCCGGGAAGAATGACGACATGGAAGATATAAGGAGGATGTGCCAGTGGATAAAGACAAACGTTGGACCGGACGTACCTCTACATTTTAGCCGTTTCTACCCCAGGTACAAGTTGAAGCATCTGCCACCTACCCCGATTGCGACACTAGAGAAGGCTAGGAAGGTTGCACTGGATATTGGTCTTCATTACGTATATATTGGCAACGTGCCCGGCCATGAAGCAGAAAATACCTACTGCCCTAAGTGCCATGAACTCTTAATTCACCGCGTGGGCTACAGAATAGTAGAAAACAAATTGAACCACGGGCACTGTTTCAAATGCGGGGAGAAAATAGCCGGAATTTGGAACAAGGAAAAATGAGATGGCCGATATAATTTCGCTGGACAGATTTAAACTCCAGGCCGTGGCCACAAAGGCTCTGGAATACTGGAACAAGAGATTCCCGGAAAAACTGGGCTTAGATACTCGTTTTGCCGATCTTACCGATTCAACTCTGGCTTTTTTGATACAGCCGGGGGAAGAAAGCATTTGGGCAACTTACGAGTTAATCCTTGCTATGAAAAATCTGGGTGGCAAAGCCAGGTTCTTTTTCATGGAAGACAAGGAAAAAATGGTGATAATTGACGTCGGAATGTTTTTGCTGGATCAATTTCGGTTCGAATGCCTGAAAAGACTTGGCTGGATTGACAGCTACCCGGCGGAAAACTATCCTATCCTTGAATTGATTAACAACTATGACGTGCTCTCTAGCAAAATCAGGAACCAAAATCCGATCCTATCAAAAACTCATCCGCGCTACGATGACTTTCAGCGTGCCACGAAGCTCGACAAGGAAGTTATAATAAGGCGTCTGTTTCCCGAGGCTTTGAAGATTTTTACTCCGCAGAACACAGGTGATGGTTCAACATCAAGGTGATAACAGCTTGCGCGATGGAACGGGATACCTATTACATGCAGTTAGCACTTGAAGAAGCAAAGGAAGCAGAGAAAGCTGGGGAAGTGCCTGTGGGTGCTGTGATAGTTGGAGAATCGGGTAAAATTCTCGGACGTGGATTTAATAATCCTGTGCAAAGTCACGATCCTACAGCTCACGCGGAGATTGTTGCGCTAAGAAAGGCCGCTTTGCTCTTGAAAAATTATCGACTTCCGGGTAGCATATTATATGTCACGCTGGAACCCTGCCTGATGTGCTGGGGAGCAATTTACCACGCAAGGGTGAAAAGAGTGGTTTTTGGTGCCAGCGAGGAAAAGTATAGCGCAGGGGTTTCGGAATTGCTTGCCCGTGGCAGTTTTAAATTCAATCATAGGGTGGAAATAATCGGCGGTGTAATGGCTCAGGAATGTGGAGAAATTTTACGCCGCTTTTTTGAAAAAAAACGTTAAAATATTGTAACGGAGAGGTACCGAAGTGGTCGTAACGGGGTCGACTCGAAATCGACTTGTCCTGTGAAGAGCAGGGCACGTGGGTTCGAATCCCACCCTCTCCGCCAAAAACATTTGCCTTCCGCGCTAGTTTTTGGTAAGCCTCCTGGAGGAGAATCTGGTGCGGAGAGATGCCCGAGCTGGCTGAAGGGGCACGACTGGAAATCGTGTGTACGCCCGCAAGGCGTACCGTGGGTTCGAATCCCACTCTCTCCGCCATTCCTTTTTACCCTGATAGTTTTCCCTGTGAGTGAAAGTAAGCAATGGCACATCTGGTAATAGCACGCAAATGGCGCCCTCAGACCTTTGACGAGGTAGTGGGGCAACCGCACGTGGTGAGGATACTGAAAAATGCAATTGAATCCAACAGGATTGCACATGCATACCTGTTTGCCGGTGCTAGGGGAGTAGGTAAGACATCGGTGGCGCGCATCGTTGCCAAAACCATAAACTGCAAAGATAGAATAGACTCCAACCCCTGTAATAAGTGCCTTTCATGTACAAGCATAACTAGCGGCTCTTCGGTGGATGTTCTAGAAATTGATGCCGCGTCAAACAGGGGGATTGACGAAATTAGAGAGCTAAGAGAAAGTGCCAGGTACCTGCCAACAGTCTCGAACTATAAGGTTTACATCATCGATGAAGTCCACATGCTAACCGGGCCAGCCTTTAATGCTCTCCTCAAAACGCTTGAAGAACCTCCGGGTCACGTAATATTCATACTTGCTACCACCGCCCCTCACAAAATACCAATCACAATATTGAGTAGGTGTCAACGTTTTGATTTTAGGAGGATATCGCTATCGGAAATATCAGCTCATCTGAAGAAGATTGTTGAAGCAGAGAAGGTGCCTTTGTCGGACAAGGTACTCTCGGTTATTGCGAGGGAAGCTGATGGAAGCATGAGGGATGCCCAGAGCTTGCTTGAACAGGTTCTCACTTTTGTTTCAGGCGGCGGGTCAGATGAAGAAATACTGGAATTGATCGGAATAGTGGATCAAACACTGGTTCAGGAAGCTGCCGATGCAATCATGGACCGAGATATTGTGCGTTCGGTGGATATAGTAACCAGGGCATACGGTCTCGGTTATAACGTAGAACGATTTTGCCAGGAACTAGCCACGTATTTTAGGAACTTGCTGCTTATGAAGATTTCCAAAAGGGAGGCGGAGAAACTTATCGAGCTCCCTCAATCTTCCCTAGAAGAACTGGAGGAAAGACTCGACAAAGCCAGTCCTGAAACTCTCCATTATTACTGCTATTACTTGATGAAAGGTATAAATGATCTTCGCTTCTCATCACTTCCTAAGCTTTCCCTGGAAATGCTTCTAATACAGCTATGCAAAGTTCCTGATCTCAGATCCGTGCCGGACATTATTGCAAAAGTTAAGGATATTGAAGCACGATTGCTTGGATATTCGGGGAAACTCCCGCCATCGGAAGTGAAGGTTCCAGAAAAAGACATAGTTTCCACGACTCCCGTGGTATCCGAGCAGCTACAGCAACCACTTGCTGAGGCGGATAGACCAAAAGAAACTAAGACCCTGGATCGTGAACATCCAAAAACCTGGGAAGGTTTTCTAGGTTTTTTACGGTTGAGAAAAAAACGGTTTCTTGCTGACAGGTTAGCACTTGGTAAGGTTCTTGCCTTTACTGATGAAGAAATAAGGCTGGAACTTAACTCGGGTTTTAACCTGATAGACGAGAGCACTAAGAGAGCTATAAATGATTTAGCTAGCGAATTTTTCGGTAGGAATATTCGTGTAACCCTTGTCAGCAGACACAAGCCTGAAGAATCAAAACACCAAGCGAGCAGAAGGAAATTAAATAAACTGTTTAGAGAAGCCAAAGATTCTCCCGCCGTGAACGTCATTCTTGACATCCTGGGTGGGGACATTGTGAACGTTAGAGAGAATAAAGAAGGGGAAGGGGGTTTATCTTTGGAGGAAAATGGGATAGATTAGCTAGAATTTAAGAAAACAGCAAAAGGGGGTAGAATAACATGGGAAAAGGTAAAGGTTTTAACATGATGCAGCAGGTCAAAATGATCCAGGAACGGCTTGCAAGCCTACAGGAAGAACTGGGTCATAAGACCGTTGAGGCTTCCGTTGGCGGGGGAATGGTAGTAGCCGTGGCCAACGGAAAGCAAGAGATACTCTCCATTACTATCGATAAAGAAGTGGTTGATCCCGATGATATTGAAATGCTCCAGGACCTTATCGTAGCTGCCGTAAATGAGGCGATAAAAAAATCCCAGGAAATGGTTGCCCAGGAAATGAGCAAAATTACTGGCGGCTTAAACATTCCTGGTTTAAACATTCCCGGTATAATGTAAACCGAAATGCTGAATAGAAGATGAATCCTTATCCGCCGTCTTTAAAGAAGCTGATAAACGAACTGTCAAAGTTGCCGGGTATTGGAGAAAAAACCGCTACAAGGTTAGCCCTCCACGTTTTACGCATGTCTAAAGAAGATGTCCAAAAACTAGCTCAAAGCCTTATTGAAGTAAAAAAAACAGTCAGGTTTTGTTCAAAATGTTTCAACCTTGCAGACACTGATCCATGTGAGATATGTAGCGACCCGGGAAGAAACGCAGGCGTGGTCTGCGTCGTGGAATCACCTGGAGATTTGATGGCCATTGAAAACTCTGGAGCCTACAAGGGTCGATACCATGTCCTACAAGGTGTTCTTGCTCCCCTGGATGGCGTTGGACCTGAGGATCTAAAGATAAAAGAACTTCTCGAAAGGGTTGCTTCTGAAAAGATAAAAGAAGTGGTTCTGGCTCTAAACCCGAGTGCCGAAGGAGAAGCTACTTCTGTCTATCTTGCCAGGCTGCTGAAACCGAAAGGAGTTAAGGTTACCCAGATTGCATACGGAATTCCTATGGGAGGGGATTTGAAGTATGCCGACAAGGTGACATTGACAAGAGCTTTGCGCGGTAGGTTAGAAACTATTCTGGAAAATAATGACCGATAAAATATATATCAGGAGAAAGTGTACGGAGTATGGATTTTGCTACCTCTCAACTAAAGGATACCCCCTTAGATCCTCTCGTAAAAAAAGTGTACCTGGAATTAGAAAAGCCAAGCCTCAACGACAACACTGCAGACGTTGATAGGTTGATAAAGGCTCTTAAGAGGGCAAGGGAGTTTGAGCACGTTGAACTATTAAACCATGATTTTGACTCAATATCCACAACCTTGAGAAAAGGCGACTTCAAGGTTACTGCTATTCTCACGGAAGCCGTGGGAAGGTACGAGCTAGTGGGTGTTGAAAGCGGTGATACGAGCGCTAGAAACTATGGTGTGGGAGTAGATATTGGTTCTACGAGACTTGCTTTCTACCTTCTTGACCTTTCTTCAGGAATTTTGCTTGAAAAAAGGTCAGTAGATAACCCACAAATTCCGCATGGTGAGGATATCCTAACAAGAATCATTTATGCCAGGAATCCTGAGCATAAAGAGGAGTTAAGAAGGGAGCTCGTGGACTGCTGTAACCAGACCATTGCTGAGATGTCGAACGATCACTCAATTGACCTAGGTGAAATATATTCCTGGTCCTTTGCCGGCAATACAACCATGACCCATTTCTTTCTTGGTCTCAATTCACAGAATATTTGCAAAGAACCTTACATCCCTGTTATCAACCGGATTCCGTTGCTCTCGGTTAGGAACCTCGGATTAAACACAAATCCTAACGGCATTGCCTACGTGTTCCCAAACGTTGGTAGTTATTTTGGTGGTGATATCTTAGCGGGTATCCTTGTTACCGGGATGCATAGAACAGAGGAAATCAGCATACTTGTCGATGTTGGCACAAATGCTGAGGTGGTAATTGGTAACAAGGACTGGCTTATAGGATGCGCCGGAGCAGCAGGACCAGCCCTGGAAGGTGGTGTAGTGCAGGTTGGAATGATGGCAAAGCCCGGAGCCATTGATAAGGTTAGGATTGACAGGAAAACCCTAGAGCCGGAGTACACTGTGATAGGAAATGAGCGACCACGGGGAATCTGTGGTTCTGGGTTGATTGATCTAGTAGCGGAGATGTTTGAAGCGGGCGTACTCGATATCCAGGGTAAAATTAACACGAAATTGGACCATCCCAGGATCAAGATAATCGATGATGTGCCAGCGTATGTAGTTGTTTTTTCAGAGGATTCTGCAACAGGTGAAGACATTGCAGTTACTGAAGTTGACATCAAAATTTTACTCAAATCAAAGGCTGCCATGTTTACAATACTTACTATAGTGGCCCGAAAGGTTGGCCTCGAATTGAAAGACATAAAAAGATTTTTTGTTGCCGGTACTTTTGGCAACCATATCGATCCTCAGAAAGCCATAACCATAGGAATGCTACCAGACCTGCCGAGAGAAAGGTACATTCCCGTTGGTAATACGGCTGGGGTTGGAGCGTCCCAGGTTCTACTCTGCGGAAGGCTAATAAGGGAAGTGGAAGAGATATGTAACCGCATTACATATATTGAGCTAAACGTTAACGCAGAATTGATGGCTGAATTCAGAGGTGCCCTCTTTTTGCCTCATACTCACAGGGAACTTTTTCCTTCGGTAGTTGCGGGACTGTGACAAAAAGCTAAAGCATAGTCATTGCGATCCCGCACCCGCTTCCTGCGAACTGTAGGAGCAATGGCAAATAGTCTATCTGAAGTAGGTGCGGGAGAAGCAATCTCCAAGAGTTTGATATCACGGGAATGGCTTTGTCGTTTGCCTTTGGCAGACTGATCGCAATAACCGAATGTTGCAAATATTTCTTGAAATCGGACAACTAGGTTATGTCGTCGAGCTTGTCTAGGTATTTTTCGATTTTGTCCCTTGCTTTTAGATCGGAGAGCCATTTTCGGGGAATCTGATCCATTCCCAAATAGGCACCCAAAACCATCCCAACGAGCATTGCTCGTGCTGCGCTATCGCCACCGGCCATAACACATTCAACCAGAGCATCGAAGAAGTTTTCTTCATATTTCAAAATTAGGTGAATTACTGATGGAAATGCTTGTTCCACTTCACATCCCTGTCCTAGTTCCTCTATGGCTGTTGTGGTATTGAGTCCGATAGTTAACAACGCACGTTCAAACATCTCATGTAGGGGAGAATCGGTGAAAGACTCGTCTATGGTATGTCTCAGCGCTGTAGACGGTTTTGATCCGTGGAGGATTTCCCAAGTACATTTTGCGAAAAACTCTGCCGCATAAAGGGGTAAGGGGTGATTGTGAGTCATCTTTGTCTGGATGTCTGATGCTTCGATTAGAGTTTGCAGGTCATCGCTGTACCTGTAGATTAGTGGAGCCAATCGGGATGCTCCAGCAAGGTCGGTAGATGATGAACCGGCTTCCTTCCAATCTTTCCCCTGGGAATATTTTCTCAGCGTGGTTCTAGTAGCTTGATCGATGTATCCGTCATAGTTGTCGAAGAGTTCCCTCCACCTGAGGGAAAAATCCTCTGGGACAAAATCACCCCTATGAGCTATAGATTCAAGTAAAATCATGGTCTGGTCACCGTAGTGTGTAAATTCTCCCTTTCTCCTGGTTGGATGGTATAGTTCAGGATCAGGGTCAATCAAAGACTCAACGCGCCCATAGGTATCAATTATCTCACCTGTGTCGTAAATCCAGTGAACGCCTAGCGCCAGTGAATCTCCGAGAAAGGACCCAAAAACCATCGCCCTTTTCTTTTCTCTGATATCACCAGTATCGTAAAACATTCCGGGTATCTCCTCCTTTTGGGAGTTCTATACGTTTGAGTGTTTTCAACTGGGAATGGAGGGAACCTTGATTCATGGTAACTATGTCAAGGATCAACCATTTGATAATAATAACCTTAAACTGAGACTATTTAAACCCCTTGTCCTTACACGCCACTTGGTAATGAAGGGAAACATCGAAAAGATATTTGGACTTCTTAGTGATTTAACTTTCAAGCAAACTTGGCTAGAATAGTTGGAGACGCTTTTAAGATACTTGGTCAATGCCACAGATAGTATTAAGAAGGACGACATAGACAGAGCTATAAGAAGTAACCCGGAAAGAGAGAAAATCATGCCAACCATTGCTGAACAGTGGAAAAAGGAAGCCTTTGAAAAAGGGATCCAGGTGGGAATTCAGCAAGGGATAAGAGAAGGATTACCTGAAGCAATTGAACTTGGTCTTAAGTTAAAATTCGGCACAAGGGGCCCTAAAATCTATCCGAATATCCGGAAGATAGAAGAGGTAGAACGATTGAGGTCGATCAAAGAAGCCATTGAAATTGCACAAGAATTGAGTGAAATAAAAGAGCTCATTGAATAAAATATTATCTGTTTGCATGTCATGCCGCCCCCCTGATCTGGTCAGGGACAGGCTAGATCCGGCATCCAGTTAGAAAAACCTAGATTCCGTTTCTATGCTTCGCTCCGGCCGGAATGATGGATTCTGAGTTGTGTTGGTCCTACTTGTTCAATTGATTGGTGGTCCCAGAAATCGGAATTAATCAGAGTTTCTTCTATTTATAAGTATCTTCCTGTAGGCAAATACCTTCCTACTACCACGGATGTCAAGATTTTAGAATACTTCCCTATAAACATGTAGCGTTTTATAGTGTCATAATTCTTATACTACCAGTGTCCGTCATAAATGAACCGCCCGCTTCGCTTAAGGCGCGAAGAACGCGAAGAAGGAAAATATTGCGGCCGGCGGGTTAACGCCGCCCACAATGCCTTGCACC
>Ga0256841_1000926_pt1 | contig 27405 bp, 22 predicted proteins | sample 356308metaG_FD_185971 | JGI IMG/M metagenome (GOLD analysis project Ga0256841, IMG submission 185971) | Hydrothermal vent microbial communities from Mid Atlantic Ridge, Atlantic Ocean - 356-308 | ecosystem: Environmental > Aquatic > Marine > Hydrothermal vents | place: Atlantic Ocean: Mid...
TTCCTCGGGTTCGTAAAAGAGCATCAGCCCACCGCCGCCGCAGCAAAAGGAGCGGTCGCGGCACTTGAGCATGTCCACCCGCCGCAGCTCCGGCACGGCGTCCAGCACCCGGCGCGGATCCTCGTAAATGTCATTGTGGCGTCCCAGGTAGCAGGGATCGTGGTAGGTGTAGACCCGCCGCGGGTCTTCGACGGGATTCAAGCGGATCTTCCCTTCCGCAATGCGGCGCGCCAGGAACTGGCTGATGTGCTCCACCGGGGGCAGCCCGCTGTATTCATTTTTCAGGACGTTGAAAGCGTGCGGGTCGGCGGTCACGATGCGGGCCGCGCCGCTGGCGGCAATGGCTTCGGTGTTCTGCGCCTTCAGTTCCTGGAAGAGCATCTCCTCGCCGAAGCGCCGCACTTCGTTGCCGCTGTCTTTCTCCGCCGGCCCCAGGATGCCGAAATCGACGCCCGCGGCGGTCAGGATACGGGCTACAGACTGGCCGATGCGCTGCATGCGGTCATCATAGGAGGTGATGCTGTCCACAAAAAAGAGTGTTTCCGGTGCTGTTTTGCCGTCCACGACCTTCACTTGGCAGGCTGCCGCAAACGTCTTGTCGCGGGCCCAGGCCGCCCGCTTTTTCTCCATCTTGCCCCAGGGGTTGCCACGTTTTTCAAGCGCCCGCAGGGGTTTTTGCAGGGACTGCGGCACCATGCCCTCCTCCACCATGCCGCGCCGCAGGTCCACGATTTTATCGATATACTCGATAAAAACCGGGCACTCGGCTTCACAGGCGCCGCAGGTGGTGCACGACCAGATTTCGTCTTCACTGAAAATCGTACCGATCAGATGCGCATCGCTGGGGTTGATGCCACCCCGCAGGGGATAGTGCCGAAAGGCGAAGTCCCGGGATTTGATGGAGATGAAGCGCGGCGACAGCGGACGTCCGGCGGCATTGGCCGGGCAGTTGTCCGAGCAGCGGCCGCAGTCCACACAGGTATAAAAATCCAGCATGTGCTTCCAGGTAAAGTCCTCGAATTTCTTGACGCCGAAGGACTCCAGGTCGTCGAGCTGGTCGTCGGAAACCCCCCAGCGGACCGGTTTGATGACCCCCTTTTTCAGCTTCATCAGAAACACATTGGGCAGCGAGGTAATCACATGAAAATGCTTGCCCATGGGCAGGAAGTTCAGAAAGCAGAAAAAGACGATGTTGTGCAGGAAAAAACTTGCCAGGTGCAGATGCTGCAGGGTGGCGGTGGGCGTATGCGCGAGCATCTGGGCGGCCAGCCAGCGCCCGGTGCCCGGCACCAGCAGCTCGGGTGCCAGGCCGGTTTGCAGCCGGGCGGCATCCAGGCTGCCTTCGAAGAGCATGTCGCAGATCACCAGTGTACAGATCAGCGCCAACACCAGCAAGGCTTCCCAGGTATGGTCTTTCTTGCCGTAGCGCGGCGGAACATCGTAGCGCTCGGGCTTGAAAACCCCGCGCCGGATCATGGCGATGACGGCCACCAGCAGCACCCAGGTGGCGGCTTCATCTTTCAGCACACTGTAAATCATGCCGGCGTTGCCGCCCAGGCCCGGCAGCACGTAGCCGTCGACAATACCGTTTAGAACCAAGGTGATCGAACGCAGCGACAGCACCACGAATCCCGAAAAAAGCCCGATGTGCAGCACCCCCGGCAGCAGGTAACGGGGATGACGGTACTGCCCCACGGCGTATTTGAGCATGCGCCGCAGGCGTTCACCCGGCCGGTCCAGCCGCGGGTCCGGGGCGGCCCGCACCAGCGGGGCCATGCGCCTGGCCATGATATATGCAAACAGCGCCACGCCGGCAATCGGCAGCAGAAATGAAAAAATCACCGCGGGAATCCCCAGAAAGGACGCCTTGGCCGGCGAAATCAGCACTGGATTCATTTTTTTCTTTTCCTCCTGCTTTATTTATATTAGTATTGCGTCCGGCAGCGGGGGCAACGGGCGCCGTCTGCCGATCCGGTCCAGAGGCCAAAAGCACCCACCACCCTCAGAGCAAAGGCTTTTATTTTTCATAATTTTTCAAAGAACTCAAGGGAAACTTTACCCGCATCCGACATCCTGCCGGTTGCCGCTACCCGCACCCGGCGATCCTGATAATCAGGGAGGTCGACATGAGTGATCCGGTTCCATGCTGCGCGGACAAACCCTGGCTGAGGAACTACGAGCAAAATGTTCCCGCAACCCTTGATTTTGACCCCGCCTGCATGCCGGAGCTGCTAAGTCGCACGGCCCGTTTGGTGCCCGACAAAATGGCCCTGGTCTTCGAAGGCTACCGCCTGACCTACCGCCAGCTGCAGGCCATGGTGGACCGCCTGGCCGGCCACCTGGCGCATTTCGGTGTGCGCAAGGGCGACGCCGTAGCCATTTTGCTGCCCAACACCATCGCCTGCGTGGTCAGTTACTATGCGGTGCTGAAAATCGGCGCCGTGACCGTGATGAACAACCCCCTCTACACCGACCGCGAGCTTGAGCACCAGTTCAACGATTCCGGCGCCCGCATGCTCATCACCATAGACCTTTTGGCCAACCGCATGATCGACCTGCGTCCGCAGACCGCCATCCGGCAGATCATTTACACGTCCATCGGCGATTACCTGCCGCTTGCCAAGAAGGTGCTCTTCCCCCTGGTGGCCCGCAAACGGGGCCTGGCCGCCGACGTCAAGCCGGCCGAGGGAGTATACGCCTGGAAAACGCTGATGCGCGGCAGTGCTCCCCCGCCGGCCGGGGTTGCGCTGACACATGCGGATGTGGCCATGATCCAGTACACCGGCGGCACAACGGGCGTGTCCAAAGGGGCGATCCTGACCCACGGCAACCTCAGCTGCCAGGTACAGCAGCTGCGCTCCTGGTTTCCCCGGTTTTCCAAAGATTACCAGGTCATGCTGGGGGCGTTGCCCTTCTTCCATGTCTTCGGCCTCTCCACCTCCATGAATTTTGCCGTCTACATGGGCTGGGGCAACATCCTGGTGCCCAAGCCCCAGCCGGATCCCCTTCTGAAAAGTATCGCAAAATACAAACCGACCTTCGCACCGCTGGTACCCACCATGTACATCGGCATCCTCAACCACCGGCGCATCGCCCGAACCGACCTGTCGTCCATCGCCGGCTGTTTTTCCGGCAGTGCGCCGCTGCCCGTGGAAGTCATCCGTGAGTTTGAAGAAAAGACCGGCGCTGTCATCGTGGAGGGCTACGGCCTCACCGAGGCCACACCGGTAACCCATATCAACCCTTTTGGCGGACAACGCAAACCGGGCAGCGTGGGCCTGCCGATTCCCGGCACCGATTGCCGCATCGTCAGCCTGGCCGACGGCGCCTCGGACGTACCGGCGGGCGAACCCGGCGAACTGCTGATCCGCGGCCCCCAGGTCATGCGGGGCTATCTGAACAAACCCGCCGAGACGGCTGCCGCACTGGCCGACGGCTGGCTGCACACGGGCGACATCGCCACCATGGACGACGACGGCTATTTTTACATTGTCGACCGCAAAAAAGACATGATCATCTCGGGCGGCTACAACGTCTATCCGCGCGACATCGAAGAAGTGGTTTACAGCCATCCCAGCGTGCGCGAGGCGGCCGCCATCGGCGTCCCCCACCCCAGCCGCGGCGAGCAGGTCAAGGTTTTCGTAGTGCTCAAGGAAGGCTGCACCCTGACCGAAGCCGAACTCATCGACTACTGCCGGGACAAACTGGCCAAGTACAAGCTCCCCACCCGCGTCGCCTTCTGCAAGGAGCTCCCCAAGAGCAACGTCGGCAAGATCCTGAAAAAGGAGCTGCGCGCCGCGGAACTGCAGAAGCCCCGCTGACGGGATATGCGTATCAACCGTCAAGCGGCTTCCGACGCCGGCTCCCGGCCGGCCGCAAAGGCGCCCCAAACCGGCGCTATCCGCCGAAAGCCGCCTCTTCGATCTCGATTGCCGCTGCATTTGCGCCCAGAATGGCGTCCATTTTCCCCAACGTCACCGGCAGCAGGCTGTGAATGTAGAATTCGGCGGTTTTCAGCTGCCCGGCGTAAAAGGCCCGGTCTTTCTTGCGCGCACCCGCGGCAAGCCGCTGCGCCGCCACCGCGGCACGCCATATCAGCATCCAGGCCATGACCACATCACCGGCGGCCTCCAGGAAGGGATGCGCAAAGGCAAAAGCCGCAAGCACTTTGGACGACATGGCATCCGTGCCCAGCTTTTGCCCCACCTGCGCCAGTTTGCCCACCGCCGACGCCAATACATCCGCCGACGCCCGCAGGTCCGGGACCTGCTTGGCTGCGGCAATGGTTTTCTGCATTTCAGCCAGCAGGTCCATCACGGCCTTGCCGCCGTTCAGCCCCAGCTTGCGGCCCAGAAAATCCATGGCCTGGATGCCGTTGGTCCCTTCGTAAATCAGCGTGATGCGGCAGTCCCTGAGCAGCTGCTCCATGGGATAATCCTTGATATACCCGTAGCCGCCGTACACCTGCAGCCCCTGGCTGCAGACTTCAAAGGCGCGGTCGGTGACATATCCCTTGGCCACCGGGATAAGCACGTCGATGAGGCCCTGATAACGTGCCTTTTCAGCCGCATCTGCAGCGACGGTTATACGGTCCTCGCACCAGGCCACGTAGTACAAGAGGCTGCGCATGCCATCCACGCAGGCCTTCATGGTCAAAAGCTGGCGGCGCACATCGGGATGCTGGATAATGGGCACCGGCGGCGCCTGCTTGTTGCGCATCTGGAGCAGATGCCTGCCCTGAACGCGCGTTTTCGCATAGTTGGCGGCGTACAGGTAGGCGCAGCTGGCGCAGGCAAAGCCCTGCAGCCCCACCAGCAGGCGGGCCTCGTTCATCATCAGGAACATGGCGCGCATGCCCTTGTTTTTTTCGCCCAGCAAAAGTCCCCGGCAGCGGCCCTTGCTTCCCAGCGACATGGAGCAGGTTGCGTTGCCGTGGATCCCCAGCTTTTCTTCGATGCCCGTACAGACCACGTCATTGGGTTCACCCAGGCTGCCGTCGTCGTTCACCCAAATTTTGGGCACCAGAAACAACGAAATGCCGTCGGTGCCGGCGGGGGCACCCTCGATGCGCGCCAGCACCGGGTGGATGATGTTCTCCATCAGGTCGTTCTCGCCGCTGGAGATAAAGATCTTGTCACCGCTGATGGAATAGGTCCCGTCGCCGTTGTCATGCGCCGTGGTGGTCAGGGCCCCCACGTCCGAACCGGCCTGGGGTTCGGTGAGCATCATGGTGCCACCCCACTGGCCGGTATACATCTTTTCCAGGAAAAGCGCCCTCTGCCGATCCGTACCGAAGGTTTCGATCAGCTTTCCGGCGCCGTGGGTCAGGCCGGGATAGATCATGAAGGCATAGTTGGCGCCGTTGAAATACTCGCTGGCCGCCATCCCCACGGTCTTGGGCATGCCCTGGCCGCCCCAACGGGGATCTTCGCACATGGCCAGCCATTCGCCTTCTTTGAAAATTTCGTAAACCCGGTGAAAACACTGCGGCACGCTGACCTGGCCGTTTTCGAAACGGCAGCCCTCTTCGTCGGAGGGTTTCTGTGTCGGCAGAATTTCCTTGAGGGCCAGGTTGCGCGCCTCCGCGACGATCAGGTCGATGGTCTTGCGGTTGAATTCGGCATAGCGGCTGTGCGCGCTCAGCTGTTCGACCTCCAGCTGCTCGTACAGCACGAAATCCACATCCCTGCGATCAGAAATTACCTGTGCCATGGCATGACTCCTTTTCTTCTGCTGTGTGGACCTCCCCCGGTATCCCGCTGCGGGCCAACGAAGCGTCTGCAAAACAGACGCCGTCGTCACCGGCGTGCATGCCCGAACGCTGCGGAGCCGATGCCGTGCATCAAAAGATCGGCCAGCGGATCGGCCAGGGACGTAAGGTCGTATTCATTTTCGGCATGCAACCAGGTGCTGATGACCTCATCCACTGCGCCGATAATCATGCGCTTGACGAGGCCCAGGTTCAGGTTTTCGCGGATGCTGCCCTCCTGCTGGCCGCACTCAACGATACTGGCGACGATGTCCGCATAGCGTTGGGACATGGCCCGGATCTGGGGTTCGGCGACACGGCTGATCTGATGAATCTCCGACAGGTACACCACCGCCATGTGGCGATCTTCCTGGAAAGTCGCCAGATGCCGGTCGATGAGGCATTTGAGTTTCCCGAACGCGCTTTCGGCCCGATCCACAGCGATCTTGAAATCATCGAAAACCTGGCGGGCCCGGTAGCTGAAAAACTGTACCAGAATATCTTCTTTGTTCTTGAAGTACAGATAGATGGTGCCGTCGGCAACGCCCGCCTCGCGTGCCACCTGGGAAACCGTCGACTGGAAAAAGCCCTGGCGCGCAAAAACCCGTACAGCGGCATTCAGGATGCGGTGGTATTTGTCTCCGCCGGTGTTCGATTCTCTGGTCACGGTGAGTCCTGTCGTCATGAATGAATGTTCATTCATTTTAGAATTTCATCCATGACCTGTCAAGCAAAAAGTGCCGCCTAATCCCCGGGGCGCAAAATACCGATACACCCTTCAGGCCCCCGTACGCCCGGTGCCGGCAGTGGACCGGTGATGCCGGCGGCGGTGCAACGCCCGCTTTTGCTTGACGGACGGGCGGATTTTGCTTATTTTCAATGATGCCAACATCGCTAACGGGCTGCCCCAGGAGCGCCCGGTGTGTTGCGGTGAAGCGCCGTCGGGCCTCCGGAGCCTGAAGCCATCCGGTCGGCGTCCGGAATTTCAAACTGTCCGAGGGGCGCGGCAACATCTTTCTTGAAATTTAGCCGGCCGGCACCAAAGGGTGCACACCGGCGTGCCGCCCCGCCGATGGCGGGACGGGCGCAAAGTTGCCGGAATTTAGCGAGAACATACGACAAAACGAGGCCGGGGATCGATTATCATGGATGCATTCGTCAAAACGGCCATCATCGAAAATGGCATCGAGGCCCAGTTGGTTGAATCGGTGCTGACCCAGCGCCACATTCCACACCGAATCCGATCCTACTACGATACGGCCTATGACGGCCTGTTTCAGCTTCAGAAGGGTTGGGGCGCCATTTATGCCGAGCCGCAATACGAAGAGGAAATCCACGAGATCCTGAAAAGCATCAGGAAAGGGGGGGACGCTGCAGATGACGCCCAATGGCGCGACGCTTGAAACCGGATGCCTTCAACCGCCAGACCTCGCCGGCCGGCGGCATCGCGGCAGCTGCGGCCCGCCCACGCCATACCGACGTTTTCGAACCTTTCCGGACGGGCATTTTGGCGGCTCCGGCGCGGCACCCTATGGCCGCATCCGGCCACTTCGCCGTGCGCCTGTCGGAGGGCGGTGGTCATGACGGCCGAAATCCCCGCGTACCAGATCCATGCCGTGCTGCAGTCCCTGAGCCGGCGGCTGTGCGGCGAACAGACCGCCTTTCCGGACGGCCGGCCGTCTGCAGCGCAGCCCCTGGTCCGCAGCGGCGAGGATCGCTGGCTGCAGGCCACCATTGAGCGGGTATCCGACAAGATCATCGATAAGATCACACGCCTGCCGGCAGCGACCGCCGCACCCGATGCCGCGAAGCCCACATCCCGGTCAGGTTGCCGGGTCGCGCCGCCGATGCAGTTCGTCTTTCACCGCCTGGATGAAGGCCAGCGCAAACAGCGCTGTGTCATGCCCATCGAGGAGGCCAACCTACTGATCACCCGGAAGCGCGGCTGAGCCGCTCACGCCTGCGTTTCCCCCTTGGCGTGCTCCCACAGCTCATCCAGATGGCGGCGGGAAGCAGACGAAAGGGTGCGCCCCTGCGCGTGCAGCTCTTTTTCCATCCAACGGAAACGCCTCTCGAACTTGCGGATCGACTCGCCCAGGGCCGTGTCCGGCGTAAAGCCCGCAAAACGCGCCACGTTCACCAGGGTGAACAGCACATCTCCAAATTCCATTTCGGCGGCCCGATGGGCCTTTGCGTTGGATCCCGCCGCTTTCAGGGCGCGGCGCAGTTCGGCCCATTCCTCCTCCACTTTGGCCATCACCCCGCTGATGTCATCCCAGTCGAATCCGGCTGCGGCCGCACGCTGGGAGATGCGCCGGGCCCGGATCAGCGGCGGAAGGCCGGCCGCCACGCCATCGAGCAGCGAGGCATGCGCATCCCGCGGTTTTTCCCGTGCTTTGATGCGCTGCCACTGCTCACGGACTTCATCGGCGCTGGAAACCTGTTTGTCGGCAAAAACGTGGGGGTGGCGCCGCACCATTTTTGCGGTGATACGCCGCATCACCGCCGTCAGGTCGAAATGCCCGCTTTCCTGGAAAATTTCAGCAATGAAAACGATATGAAACAGAACGTCGCCCAGCTCCTCGCAGATCGCCTCGGAATCGCCTGCGGCAATGGCATCCACCACCTCATAGGCTTCCTCGACCAGGTAGGAGGCAATACTGCGCGGTGTCTGCTGACGGTCCCAGGGGCATCCGCCCGCGCCTCTCAACCGTCTGACCAGTGCACGCAGGCTGTCTAGGGCCTGTGCCTCCGCAGGTATCAGGGAATTTTCCAAGTTTTCTTGAATTCTCTGATTTTAATGTTGAATTTGTGTTTCATATCCCTGGACACCACGGTGGACATTTTTTCCGAAATCCTGGAAACATGCGGGGCCAGCAGGGAATGCTTGATGATGGGGGCGCCTTTGGGCAAAAAAGCCGTCAAGGCAATCAGCAGAACGGATACGATCAGCGCACCCTTGGCAAAGCCGATACCCATTCCGGCGATACGATCCACCCATCCGAGAAAGGTGATTTTCATCAGGTACTTGATGATCACCCCCAGGATGCTGATGGCCAGGAAAACAGCGCAGAAGATGACCAGAAAACTCAATATATCCCGATAGCCGGTATTCGAGATCCATCTGACCAGCAGGCGCGCTACCTGGGGGTAATAGGTGTAGGCGGCATAAAAACCGGCCAGCACCGCAATCAGCGAGGAAAGTTCCTTGATCAGGCCCCGGAAAATCCCGCGGATCAGTGAAAAAGCCAATATCACGACGGCAATGATATCAAATGGATTCATATAGATAACAAATATTCACGGTGACATCGGTTCGCGTGGCGACACATCGATCAGGTGACGCTATCAGGGCACTTTTTCATAGTCAAGGTGTTTTTCGCCCTGCCCGCCCCGACTTTCAATTGGTATTTGCAATTCCCAAGACAGGCATGCTATCATGGATCGATTTGAACAAGTTGACTCCGGCTCCCGCTGCATGCGCCGGACGGACAGCGTGCAGCTGCAGGGGATCGTTGCCCGCCGTCAGAGCTGTTGCCGGGACATGCCGGTTTCAGGCCGGCAACAACCGTGCGGGTTCAAAAAAAGACTTCAGCACCTTTGCCATGGATGACACTTCTCAGGCGTCTAAAGAACAGATCGCCTTTACCGATATCGAACTCGCACGGCAGCTTTTCGGCGAACACAACCGGCATCTGCAGCGCATCGCCGATGCGCTGGACATCCGTATCCACGCGCGCAGCAGCACCGTGATTATCGAGGGCGATCCCATCACCGCCAAACTGGCCGTCAACCTTCTAAACCAGCTTTACGGGCTGCTGAAAAAGAAATTTCCCATCTACGCCACCGATATTGACTATGCCATCCGGATACTCAGCAGCGACGACCGTACCCGGCTGCAGGACATTTTCCTCGACACCGTCTATATCACAGCCAGCAAAAAGGCCATTACGCCCAAGAGCCGCGCCCAGAAAGAATATATTGACGCCATGCGCAGGTTTGATATCGTCTTTGGCATCGGGCCGGCGGGCACGGGTAAAACATATCTTGCCATGGCCATGGCGGTATCGGCCCTGGCCAAGGGAATCGTCAACCGGATTATCCTGACGCGGCCGGCCGTTGAGGCCGGCGAAGCGCTGGGTTTTCTGCCCGGGGACCTGGCCGAAAAGGTCGACCCCTATCTCAGGCCGTTATACGACGCCCTGCATGACATGATGCATTTTGAAAAGGTGGCCGCCATGATGCAGCGGGGGGTTATCGAAGTGGCGCCCATCGCCTTCATGCGCGGACGGACCCTGAACGATTCGTTCGTCATTCTGGACGAAGCCCAGAATACGACTTCCGAACAGATGAAAATGTTCCTGACGCGCATCGGTTTCAACTCCAGGGCCGTCATCACCGGCGACATCACGCAGATCGATCTGCCGGCGGCCAAGCACTCGGGCCTCATCGAGGCCAAGGAAATCCTGCGTGACATCGCGGGGATTCATTTCGTCTTTTTCTCGAAAACAGACGTCATCCGCCACCGGCTGGTCCAGGACATCATCAGGGCATACGAGGAAATACCGCAGCCACGAACCGTCTGAAGCGACCCGTTCCCCTTGGCGACCCCGGCCGGCAATGACCACCCATAAAGAACGTTATTCATGAAATTCAACAAACGCATCCAGACCATCCGTGAACGCTTCAACTCCAGCCGTCTGGTGCGCTGGGTGTTACTGTTGGGCATGACAGCGGCATTCATCCTCATGCTGCACCCCAACCTGGTGATCACCAACACGTCGTACAAGCTCGGCGACATCGCCAAACGCAACATCAAGGCGCCCCGCGATTTTTTCATTGAAAACCAGGAGGCCACGCAGGCCAAGCGCCGACATGCCGTCGAAAGCGTACTCACCGTTTACGATTACGACACCTCGCTGGCACACAAACTGACCCGCAGGGTCGGACAGGCCTTTACCGACGCCAATGCCGTGATCAGGGCGTACCGTCAAAAGCCGGCAGTGGCAAAAACGCCGGACGAATCGGACAGTCCGCAGACCGTTGCACCGCAGGACAAAAGATCCCTGCACGACCAGATCTGGCAAGTAAAGGAGACCTTCGAGGAGGTCATCGGCATCTTTGTCAGTGACGGTGCCTATAAGATACTGGAAAAAAATAATTTTTCACCGAAAATCGCGCAGGCCATCCAGCAGATCCTGGCTTCGATCATGAACCACGGTGTGGTCAGCAACAAGGAAATGCTGCTGAAAGAGTCCAGCCGCGGAATCGTGCTGCGCGATGTGGAGACCCAGACCGAAAACACCATCACCGACCTGGGCCGCTTTTACGGCCTGGACAAAGCACGCGCCATGGTCCGCGTTACGGGCGCGCCCCTGCTCAACAGCCTGGACTACAACCTGCGCAATCTGGTGATCGACTTCACGCAGGCCCTGATTCAGCCCAACATCACCTTGAACCGCAACGAAACCGAGGCGCGCCGCAAAAAAGCGGCCGCCGAGGTTGCGCCGGTCATGTCCAAGATCAAGGCCGGCGAGATGGTGCTCCGCGAAGGCCAGAAAGTGGGGCCCCTGCAGCTGCTGGAACTCGACGCCCTGAAAAACCAGATCCAGAAAGACCAGCTCGTTTTCAACAGCCTCGGCGCGGCTGTGCTCATCCTGATCCTGCTGATCATCGTGTACACGCTTTACTGCTGTCAGAATTCCCTGCCCGGCCACACCCACAACAAGGACCTTTTGTTCAACATCTGCGTGATGCTGACATTTCTGTTTCTGACCAGCATTTCGGTGTCCTTTTCCAGGACCCTGACCGGAAGCGCTTCCTTCCCCCTGCCGGTATCATCCATTGTCTACGGATTCCCCATCGCCGCCGGTGCCATGACCGTGTGCCTGTTCCAGGGCATTGAGACCGCCGTCCCCTTTGCACTGGTCATGAGCATTTGTGCCACCCTTTTGTTTCAAAACCGGTTCGCGCTGTTCATCTATTTTCTTTTAAACAGCAGCATGGCGGCCTACTGGGTCCACAACAGCCGCGAACGGAAGGTGTTTATCATCGCCGGCCTGAAGCTCGGTCTGCTGAACATGCTGCTGGTGACGGCATTGAACGTGTACAGCAGCAGCGGCGGCTTCAAGATACTATGGGACTGGGGATTTGCGTTCATGGGCGGCATCATCGCCGGCATCACCACGGCCGGGCTGGCGCCTTTGGTGGAAATGGCCTTCGGCTACCGCATGGATATCACGCTGCTCGAACTGGCCAACCTCGACCAGCCCATTTTGCGCCGGCTGATGATCGAAGCGCCGGGCACGTACCACCACTCGGTCATCGTGGGCTCCATGGTGGAGGCGGCCGCCTCCGAGATCGGCGCCAACCCCCTGTTGGCCAAGGTCTGCGGATACTATCACGACATCGGCAAAATCAAAAAGCCGCTCTACTTCATCGAAAACCAGACCGACGGCAACAACCGGCACCGCAAACTGGCGCCGTCCATGTCGAGTCTCATCCTGATCTCGCATGTCAAGGAAGGCATGGAAATCGCGCGCCAGCATAAACTCGGGCAGGTCATCCGCGACACCATCGAGCAGCACCACGGCACCAGCCTCATCCGCTTCTTCTACGAAAAGGCCAAGCAGCTCCGGGGCGAGGAGAATGTCAACATCGACGACTACCGCTATCCGGGTCCCAAACCACAGACCCGCGAGGCCGGGCTGGTCATGCTGGCCGACGTGGTGGAGGCCTCTTCACGTACGCTTGACAACCCGACGCCCTCGCGCATCCAGGGGCATGTCCAGAAACAGATCAACCAGGTTTTCTCAGACGGCCAGCTGGACGAATGCGAGCTCACCCTGAAAGACCTGCACCGGATCGCCAAATCCTTTATCAAGATTTTAAGCGGCATTCACCATCACCGCATCGAATACCCTGAAAACAGCGCCTACAACACCAGCAACGGCAGAGAAAAATCCAGGAAAAATGGCAGTACTGATCGAGAACCGGCAAAAACACCTGCCTTTATCGACGGAAAACGTGCGGCAGGCAGCGCAGGCCATCTTAGACGCCTTGGACAGTCCTGAGGCCGAGCTTTCGGTGCTGATCGTCGATGACGAACAGATTGCCGCGCTCAACCGGGAATACCTGCAGCGCAGCGGGCCGACCAACGTCATCGCGTTTCCCATGCGAAGCGGTGAATTTCCCCGGATTTCACCCCACCTGCTGGGTGATGTGGTGATTTCCATCCAGACGGCGGCCAGGGAGGCCCGCGGCGCACAGATGCACACATCCGAGCGCCTCTTGCAGCTGCTGGTGCACGGCATCCTGCACCTGTTCGGGTACGACCACGAAGCCGGCGGCCGGCAGGCTGCAGAGATGGACAGCAAGAGCCGCGAACTCGTCGCGCGTGTTAGGCCCGACAGGACAATGCTGACGTAACGAAGCCCATGACCGTCACCGTCATCACCCGATCCGCCGCCCAGACACGCCGCCTGGCAAGACAAATCGGCTCCTGGCTGACACCAGGCGCCGTTTTTGTGCTGGCAGGTGCACTGGGGTGCGGCAAAACCACTTTCGTGCAGGGCCTGGCCCGCGGTCTCGGGATTCCGGAGGATTGCTACGTCACCAGCCCGACGTACACACTGATCAATGAATACCCGGGGCGCATCTCCCTGGTGCATGCCGACCTCTACCGCTTGAACGGGCCGCAGGAGGCCGAAGAAATCGGTCTGCCGGAGCTATTCGACGGGCGGGGAGTCGTGGCCCTGGAATGGGGGCAGAAGATCAAAGACCTGCTTCCCGCCGGGTACCTGGCACTGGAAATGCGAGTGCTGCCGGACGAGTCCCGCAGAATTCACCTGAAGGCTGCAGGCACCGCCGCACGGCAGTTATTGGCCCGGCTCACCACCTGGCTCGAGGTTGAGAAATGGGATTGATTGTACAAAAATTCGGAGGCACGTCGGTGGCCGACCTGGAGCGTATCCGCAAGGTGGCCGAGCGGGTGATCCAAACCGTCCGACAGGGGCACCAGGTCGTCGTGATTCTCTCGGCCATGGCCGGCACCACCGACCATCTGCTGAAAATGGCGCACCAGGCCGCTGCAACACCGGACAAACGGGAGCTGGATGTCCTGCTGTCCACCGGTGAGCAGACAACCGCGTCGCTTTTGGCCATCATCCTGAAATCCATGGGGTATGCCGCCAAATCCCTGATGGGTTTCCAGGCGGCCGTACTGACGGACCACGATTTCGGCAACGCCCGCATCCTGGATATCGAAACCAAGCGCATCCAACACATTCTGGCCGGCGGGACCATCGTCGTGGTGGCCGGTTTTCAGGGCTGCGACACCGAGGGCAATATCACCACCCTGGGCCGGGGCGGCTCAGACACTTCGGCCGTGGCCATCGCGGCGGCACTGAATGCCGATCTGTGCGAAATCTACACGGATGTCGACGGCATCTACACGGCCGACCCGCGTGTCTGCGCCAAGGCCAGGAAGCTATCGGCGATCACCTACGACGAGATGCTCAACATGGCCAGTCTGGGCGCCAAAGTGCTGCAGATCCGCTCGGTGGCGTTTGCCAAGAAGTTCAGCGTTGCCGTGCACGTGCGGTCATCATTTACCCAGGAGGAGGGCACCATGGTTGTTCACGAAGACGCCGGCATGGAAAGCCTGGTGGTATCGGCTGTCACCCACGACAAAAACGAGGCGCGCATTACCCTGCAAAAAGTTCCGGATCAGCCGGGTGTAGCCGCTAAAATATTTACCCCCATTGCCCAACAGGGCATCATCGTCGATATGATCATCCAGAACACCCGCGAAGAGGGCCAGACCGACCTGACGTTCACCGTGCCGCAGTCGGATTTTCAGCGTGCCATGCAGATCGAACGGCGCATTGCCGCCGAGATCGGTGCCGAAACCGTGATCGGAGATGAAAATATCGCCAAAATATCGGTCATCGGTGTGGGCATGAAAAACCACTCCGGCGTGGCCTCGATCATGTTCAACACCCTGTCCCGGGAAAACATCAACATCACCATGATCAGTACATCTGAAATCCGGATCTCCTGTGTCATCGATGAAAAATACGCCGAGCTGGCCGTGCGCGTTCTGCACACCGCTTTCGGCCTGGACTGTGAAAAGCCCGCTGCTGGCGGCCAGGTCCGGTGAAACGCTTCAACACCGACCAGATCATCTTCGCCCTGGTAACCGCGGCTGTCATTCTGGCAGCTGCGGTGTACCGCTGGATCGCTGCCGGCTGATCGGACCGGAATTTCTCAGGGCATCTTCCACCTGGCCGGCAATCCGCCGGACGGCCGCCAGCGGATCGGGTGCATCCCGGATGGGCCGCCCGATCACCAGGTAATCGGCGCCGGCGGCCACGGCCTGGGCCGGCGTCGTCACGCGACGCTGGTCATCGGTGTTCTTGCCCGCCTGCGGCGGGCGGATCCCGGGCGTCACCACCGTCAGACGCGGCCCGCAGGCCCGCCGCACGGCCGCGGCCTCTTTCCCCGAACAGACCACTCCGCGGCAGCCGGCTGCAGCGGCCGCAGCCGCACGGTGCACCACCAGCGTCTCGACATCGGCGCCGCCGTCTGGCCCTGTGCCCACACTGGTCAACAGGGTTACCGCCAGAATGCCGACCCGCCCGCTGCTGCCGGCCACCGCCGCTTCGAGCATAGCGGGCTGCTCTCCACAGTGAACACTGGTGTAAGCCACACCGAGGTCCGCCATTCCGGCCACTGTGCGGCGCACGGTTTCCGGGATGTCATGCAATTTCAAATCCAGGAAAACCGGCGTGCCGCCGGTGCGCTGAATTACCCGGACTATTTCCGGCCCTTCTCTGACGAACAACTCCAGTCCGACCTTGAACATGCCCACCGCGCCGGAGAGCCGTTCGATATACGGCCGTGCCGCCGCCAACCCGGGAAGATCCAGTGCGAAGACGATATAGTCGCGGGCTGTCTTTTGGGGTGCCGTTCCAGCCATTTATTCTCCTTTTTCAATACGTTGTCAGGCCGCGGGCATCTTCGCCGCCGGCTTGTGGAACGCTCCGGAGGGCGGCGGCGGGCGTGGCGTTCACCGGCCGGCGCTGACTTCAACTCATGCGGCAGTTGGCCGGAGCCTGTCAAGAAATAAGTTGGAATCTGAATGCAAAAAGTGCTATACGGAATTTTTCGGCACTTACGCATGGTTTGCATAACGACCTGATATCGCAGCCTCCACCAGAAAAAGGGACCGGAACAAATTCACATGACGGCAAAAACACCCATGCAAAAACGGCAGGCGCACAAGTCGCTGCTCAAGCGCCTGCCGAAAGTGGACCGCCTGCTGGAAATGGCCGCCACCCACGCCGGCCTGCAAAATGCGCCCAGAACGCTGCAGGTCCGCTGCATTCGCACCGTACTCGACGAATTGCGCCGGCGCATCCTCGCGGCGGAGAGCCCCGCCGATGCCGCCGATTTTTCTCCCGAAAAAATACTGGCTGCCGCGAGGGAGCTTGTCGCGGCCGCCATGCAACCCAACCTGATGCGCTGCGTCAACGCCACCGGGGTGGTGGTGCACACCAACCTGGGCCGCTCCCTGCTGGCACCGGCGGCGCTGAAAAACATGCATCACATCGGTGCGCACTATTCCAACCTGGAATTCGATCTCGACGAAGGCCGACGCGGCTCCCGTTACCGCGCCGTCGAGGACCTGCTGTGCGAAATCAGCGGCGCACAGGCCGCCATGGCGGTCAACAACAACGCCGCGGCCGTGCTGTTGTGCCTCGAAACCCTGGCCCGCGGCCGGAACGTCATCGTTTCCCGAGGCGAACTCGTCGAAATCGGCGGATCTTTTCGCATCCCCGATGTAATGACCAAGAGCGGCGCAAACCTGAAAGAGGTCGGCACCACCAACCGCACGCACCTGAAAGACTACCGCGGCGCCATCGACGATGACACGGGCCTATTGTTAAAAGTGCATGCCAGCAACTACCGCATCGTCGGATTTACGGCCGAAGTTTCGCTGGCGCAGCTGGTTGAGCTGGGCAGGTCCCGTGATCTGCCGGTGATGCAGGACCTGGGCAGCGGCAGCTTTATCGACTTTAGCGCTTACGGCCTGGCCGCCGAACCCACCGTGCAGGCCAGCGTTCAAACCGGCGCCGACGTGATCACCTTCAGCGGCGACAAGCTGCTGGGGGGCCCGCAGGCCGGGATCATCGTCGGCCGCCGCGATATTCTGGCGCGCATCCAGCAGAATCCGCTCACACGCGCCCTTAGAATCGACAAACTGACCCTGGCAGCCCTGGAAAGCACTCTGCGGCTGTACCGCGACCCGCGGCGCGCCCGTGAACAGCTTCCCACCTTGAGAATGATTACCAGCTCTTACGAAAGCATCGCCGCCCGGGCCCGCGAACTGGCCACGCGGCTGGAAAATCTGGGTGCGCACCTGCATATCAAGCTGCTGGACCGCCCGTCACGGGCCGGCGGCGGCGCTCTGCCGACCCTGGATCTTCCCAGCTGCTGTGTGGCCCTCGGCATTGCCGGACGCTCCGCCCAACACATAAACCATGCCCTGCGGCACAGCAACCCTCCTGTTATCGGCAGACTCGAGGAGGATTTTTTCCTGATGGACATGCGCACAGTACAAAATGACGAAATTGACTTGATCGTCACAGCCGTGGGCGGTCTGCTGCAAGAGGTCGAGCGATGAAGGAAGAGTCCCCTGACAAACAGGTTTTTCCCACCCGCCGAAGCTCTGCCCAGGAGTTCCTCTACAGGCGGTCGGACGCTCCGGCCGGCAAGGAATCGGCGCTGTGCAGCGGCAGTGCCGATCTGGCCGCCGACCAGCCCGCCGAACTGCTGCTGGCCTTTCCGGACCTGCTGAGTCAGCGCTCGTTTGTCGAACAGGCTTTGGCGAGCCTGGCCAACCAGAGCCGTTTTGCCGTCATGGCGGTTCAGGTGGATCCGCCGGCGGAGACACCGGCCCTCGAAGAAGAACGTAAGATGCAAAGCCGGATCGCACAGGCACTCGATGCGGTCTGCAAACCCTTAAAAGGCCTCTGGGGACAGCTGGAATCGGACCTGTTCGGCTGCTTTCTGCCCGACATGGACGAGAAAGGCTGCCAGCAAGCGGCCGCTGCACTGCAGGAAGAGATTTCCAAAAACCAGTCTGAAACGGTTTCCATCGGCATGGCAGTGTTTCCGTGCATCGATTTCACCCGCGAACAAATCCTGGGCAACGCCCGCAAGGCCCTGGTGCACGCCGCCTTCTTCGGCCCCGCCAGCCGGGTGTGCTTCGATGCCGTCACCCTGAATATCAGCGCCGACCAGCACTATCAGGAGCGGGACATCGATGCGGCCGTGAAGGACTTCCAGCGTGCCCTGGAGCTGGATGCGGCCAATGTCAACGTCCATAACAGCCTGGGAATCTGCTACGCGGTGATGCAGGACTACCAACGGGCCGCCGCCGAATTTGACGCCGCCCTGGCCGCAGATCCGCAGCATGTCATGGCCACCTACAACCGCGGGTTGATCCACGCTCTTTCAGAGGAATTTGAAGCCGCGCTGGAATTTTTCACGAAAGCCTGGCAGCGTGACCCGCAGACTTTTGAAATCGCCTTTCAGACCGCACGGGCCTATTTCGAACTGGGCGACATCACGAAAAGCCGGGAATTTTTCGAACAAGCGCTCCAATTGAACCCCAACCACGGACCCAGCCTTCGTTTTTTAGGGAAATGTCTGGAACGTGAAGGCGCCCATGATGCGGCCATCGAAACCTACATCAAGGCCGTCAAATGCAGCCCCAACGATGCCGAGGCGCTCTCGCGCCTGGGCCACCTTTACGCGCAGAAAAACAAAGACCTTGAAATTGCGACCATTTTCTGCCGCCAAAGTGTGGATATCATGCCCGACAGCGGCGCATACCGCTACCGGCTGGCGCAGGTTTACTTAAAAGGCGGCCAGTTGCCCCTGGCTTTCGAAGCCCTGGCAGAAGCCCTGCGCCTGGGATACGAATGCCAGGAGGACCTGGAGAAGGTGCGCAGCATGCTGGACGAACAAAAAGCGCTTTCATAGGCCCGCATGCGGCAGCGCCAAAAAAATGCGCCCGGCAACAAATTCGCTTGAACCCGGCGTGCCGATGTTTAGATTAGGAATGCGGCAAAAACCCATGGCGGTTGCCGCGACCGGGAAGCGCGCGCAGCCGAAAGGACGAATTGTATGCCCATCTACGAATACAAGTGTGCCCGATGCGATCACGACTTTGAATACCTCGTGATCGGGAAAAGCGAGCCCCAGGCATGCCCGGCCTGCGGCGCCCCCGAGGTCTGCCGGGTGATGTCCGCCTGCGGCTTTGTCAGCAAGGGCCAGGGCGGCCAGACCGTGAGCAGCTCTGCGGGATCGTCCTGCAGCGGCTGCAGTGCCGGCAGCTGCGCCGGCTGCGGCCACTGACCATGGACGCAGTCACCATCGGCACCCGCGGCAGCAAGCTGGCCCTGTGGCAGGCGCACTGGGTCCGGGAACAGCTCGAAAAGCAGCATGCCGGCCTGCAAGTCAGGCTCGAGATCATCAAAACCCGCGGCGACAAAATCCTGGACGTGCCGCTGGCCAAGGTGGGCGGCAAGGGCCTCTTTGTCAAGGAAATCGAACAGGCGCTGCTGGAGAAACGCGTGGACATGGCCGTTCACAGCATGAAGGATATGCCTGCCGAAATTCCCCACGGCCTGACCATCGCCGCCGTGCCCGAACGCGAGAACTGGCATGATGTTCTGCTGAGCGCCGGCGGACAGAAACTGGCTGCGCTGCCCGCCGGCGCCCGCGTGGGCACCAGCAGCCTGCGGCGTGCGGCACAGCTGCTCCGCCGCCGGCCGGACCTTCAGATCGTGCCGCTGCGCGGGAACCTGGACACGCGCATCAAAAAACTTAAAAGCGGCCAGATGGATGCCATCATCCTGGCTGCCGCCGGCATCAAACGGCTCGGGTTTGAAGCAGACATCAGCGAGACCCTCGACGAAGGGCTGATGCTGCCGGCCGCGGGCCAGGGGGCCCTGTGCATCGAGGCCCGCGCCGACGATCCGGCCGTCGCCGCCCTGCTGGCGCCGCTGGAAGACCCGGCCACGCGCACGGCGGTATTGGGGGAACGCGCCTTTTTGAAGCGCCTGCAGGGCGGCTGTCAGGTCCCGGTCGCGGCTTTGGGTATGCTGACCGACGGGCGGTACGCCCTGCGCGGCCTGGTGGCGTCGCCGGACGGCACGCAGTGTGTCGCCGCCAGCCTCAGCGGACCGGCGCAGGACTGTGAAAAGATCGGCGTCGCGCTGGCTGAAAACCTCTTGTCCCGGGGCGCGGACCGCATCCTGGAAAACGTGATGACAGATGAAACCAACGGCTGAAACAGGCATGGTCTTTCTGGTCGGCGCCGGACCCGGCGATCCGGGACTGATCACGCAAAAGGCCATCGACTGCATACGCAGCGCCGATGTCGTCGTCTACGACTACCTGGCCGCAGCAGAACTTCTGCAATACGCCGCTGCATCGGCCGAAAAGATTTACGTGGGCAAAAAAGGCGGTGACCACACCCTCTCCCAGGCGGGCATCAACGCCCTGATCGTGGAAAAAGCCGCCGCGGGAAAAACGGTCACACGGTTAAAGGGCGGCGATCCCTTTATCTTCGGCCGCGGCGGCGAGGAGGCCCAGCAGCTGGCGGCCGCCGGCATCGGCTTTGAAATCGTTCCCGGGGTCACCTCGGCCATCGCCGCCCCCGCCTATGCCGGCATTCCGCTGACCCATCGGCAGTTTGCATCCACGCTGACCTTTGTCACCGGCCACGAGGACCCCACCAAAAGCGGCTCGCGGATCAACTGGCAGGCTTTGGCCGACAGCCGCGGGACGCTCGTTTTCCTGATGGGGGTGAAAAACCTGCCGCGCATCACGGAGCTGCTGCGGCGGCACGGCCGCGACCCACAGACCCCCGTGGCGCTGGTCCGCTGGGGCACCACCGCCCGGCAGCAGACGGTCACAGGCACCCTGGCAACCATCGCCGAGCGGGTGGCCGAGGCCGGCCTGAAAGCGCCGGCCGTAATTGTCGTCGGCGAAGTGGTCAGGCTCAGGCAAGAACTGGCGTGGTTCGAAAACCGCCCGCTGTGGAACAAACATATCGTCGTGACCCGCGCCCGGCAGCAGGCCAGTGACCTGGTCAAACGACTCTCCGCCCTGGGCGCCCGGTGCCTCGAGATTCCCACCATCCGCATCGTACCGCCGCCCAGCTGGGAGCCCGTTGACCGCGCCATTGCCGCGCTTTCCAATTACCACTGGCTGATTTTCACCAGTGTCAACGGCGTGACGTTCTTCTTCGAACGCCTGGACGCCCAGGGCCTGGACGCCCGTGCACTGGCGGGTCTGCATACGGCCGCCATCGGACCGGCAACCGCCCGCCGGCTGCGCCACTACGGACTGCGCAGCGATATCGTGCCTGAAAATTACCGCGCCGAAGGCGTTCTGGCGGCATTTTCACAGTACGACCTGTCCGGCCGGCGCATCCTTTTGCCGCGCGCAAGGGAAGCCCGGCCGGTGCTGCCCGTTGAATTGGCGCGCATGGGCGCTGCCGTCGACGAAATCGCCATTTATGAAACCCGGGCGTCTCAGGACAAAGCCGGCACCTTGATCGCGGCCCTCGAAAAGCGCTCCATCGACATGGTCACTTTCACCAGCTCCTCGACAGTAAAAAATTTCCACGCCCTGCTGCCGGCGGCCGACTTTAAAAAACTGATGGCGCCTGTAACCGTTGCCAGTATCGGGCCGATCACCACCCGCACCGCGCGTGAACTGGGTTTTACGGTTTCCGTCGAGGCCCCGGCCTTTACCATCGACGGACTGTGCAGCGCCATCGTGGACTTTTTTCATGAACGACAAACTGATCGATAAATACGAACGGCATTTGAACTACCTGCGGGTCTCGATCACCGACCGCTGCAACCTTAAGTGCGTTTACTGCCGGCCTGCCTCTCTGGTGCCCATCCTGCCGCACAAGGAGATCCTCAGCTACGAGGAAATCCTGCGCGTCGTGCGCGTGGGGGTCGGCCTGGGGATTTCCAAGGTGCGCATCACCGGCGGTGAACCCCTGATACGGCGCGGTGTTTTCGGCTTCTTGAAGCAGCTGACCGCCATCCACGGCCTGCAGGATGTCTCTCTGACCACCAACGGCATACTGCTCAGAGACAGCGTCGCGCGCATCAAGGCCGCCGGCATCCGGCGCATCAATGTCAGTCTGGACAGCCTCAAACCGGAACGTTACGCACGCATCACGGGACGCGACTTTTTTGCACGTGTCTGGCAGGGGATTGAACAGGCGCACGCCAAGGGCCTGGCGCCCATCAAGCTGAACGTCGTGGCGCTGAGGGGCGTCAACGATGACGAGCTCGCCGACCTGGCCCGGCTTTCGCTGGACTACCCCTTTCACATCCGCTTCATCGAGTACATGCCCATGGGCAGTGCTGCACTTGAGAATACATCCCATACCATGATGACACCTGAAATCCGGCAAAAGCTGAAACCGCTGGGACCGTTAACGCCCGTCAAGAGAAGCGCCAGCGACGGGCCGGCCGAGCGTTTCCGCCTGGACGGCGCCAAAGGCGAAATCGGCTTCATCAGCGCCATCAGCCACCACTTCTGCCACCAGTGCAACCGCCTGCGGCTCACCGCCAGCGGCCAGCTGCGCTCCTGCCTGCTGTCTGACCAGCAGTTCGATCTCAAAACCCCTTTGCGAAACGGCTGCAGCGATGAACAGCTCGCCGCTGTTTTCATAGAGGCCGTGCACCACAAACCGGCCGCCCACGGTAAGGGCCAAAACCTGTGCGTCAACGGCCAGATGTCGGCCATCGGCGGCTGAAACCTGCGCGTTTACCCCAATCGCAGCAGAAATTTGGGCAAAGTGACGGGAGACGATTGTAAGTCTTGGCGTCAAACTTGCGGTGCCCCAATGTCGAACTTGGTGTGAAGACGCTTGAAGCATCAGGTGGGCGCATCGCGGCGTATCTGCAAAAAGCCACTGGGGAGAATGTTTGCGCCACCCCTGGCGCAAATCAAAGCGCAAAAAAAGCATTTCTGGCCCTGGATCCTACAAGGCGCTTATCCGAAAAGCACTTCGATCAACACATCGGCGCGGTACTTAGAAACCGCTTAGGTGTTCTTCAATTGACAATACAACAATGTGGTATTAGATTTAGGTGTAATTTTGCCGGCACGTTACCTTGGCAAATTATCATGGATAAGCGCTGGCGCTTTCCCGCCCGTTGCCGGTATGGGGTCTTTTTGGAGGACAATATGCCTCTTGCAACACCTCAATATCCTGCAGAATCAGCCTGCACTGCGTCTTCCCATGAGGATGCCGGTGCGAAAACGCTAAGGAAAATCCAAAAACAGAATGTGGCGGTATTAAAAGCCATACCCGACCTGATTCTCATTGTGGATCGACATGGAAAAATCTTAAGCTGCAATCACAGCCAAGCCATTTACCAGCTGAACATCAAGGACTGCGCCGGAAATTCCATCGAGAATTTCTTTCCGGGCCAATCTGCCCTGACTTTGAAAGAGCATATTCAAAAGGCTTTTGAGGCCGGGACGGTACAGGTCTTTGAGGACCTCTGCAACGTCTGGCAGCATCTTGACCGCCACTGCGAATTTCGCATGGTCGCCGTCGATGAAGAGCAGGCCTTGGTAATTATCCGGGACATCACCCAGCGCAGAGAGGCGGAGCAGCTGCTGCGTGAAAGCGAAGCCCACCTGCGCTCCCTGATGGAATCGGCCAGCGACTTCGCCGTCTTCAGAATCGCTTCGGACCGCGAAAGTGCATTTCACTTTCGAACGGTCTTTGCGAGCCCTTCATTGAAAAAGATTCTGGATGTCGAAGATCCGCATCGGTACGAAACCTGGTTTGAAAAAATTCACCCCGAGGACGTGGAGCGGGTGCTGGAGGCGAATTTCGCGCTATTAAAGGCCGATCCCTTCGACGAGGTCTTTCGAAGCTACCATGCCCGCAGGGGCGCTTACCGCTGGATGCGTTCGGTTTCCCGCGTGGCCAATGGCAGGCCGGGGCGTGATCTGCACGTCAACGGACTGATCATGGACATCACGGACCAGCGCAAAGCCGAAACGGCCCTGCGTGTTGAAGAGGAACGCTATCGCCTGCTGGTGGAAAGCATGAACGAGGGGTTGGTTGCTCTGAATCAAAAGGGAAACGTCACTTTTGTAAACGAGGCTTTTTCCAGACTGGCGGGCAGAAAACGAGGCAAGCTGCTCGGCAGGGCCATCGCGCATCTCATCCCCAAGAAGGGCCGGGAAATATACGCCGACATGGCAAAAGGCACCAAGGAAAACGACTCGCGACCTTTTCGGGTTTCATTTTCCGGCAAAAAGGGCCGCACCAGCCATGCCCTGGTTTCCCCCCGGCCCTTCTTTGATGATACCGGGAAATTCAAAGGCAGTCTGTCGGTATACACCGATATCACCGAACTGGTAGAAACAACGCAACGCCTTGAAAAAAGAGAACGGGAACTGGGAAAAAAATCAAAGAACCTGGAAGAGTCCAACATTGCCCTGAAAGTACTGCTGAAAAGAAAATTGGCGGATGAAGACGAAATCAAAAACAACGTGCTGCAGAATGTCAAGGAGCTTGTCAAACCTTATATCGAAAAAATCCGTGAAACACACCTGACGCGTAACCAGGAGGCCTACTTAAATATTCTGGAAACCAATCTGGAAGAAATTGTATCGCCCTTCATCCGCAACCTGACCTCCGACTACATCCGCCTGACCCCCCAGGAAATCCGCATTGCAAACTACATCCGACAGGGGCGTACGACCAAGGAAATCGCCAGCCTCCTAAACCTTTCGCTAAGAACCATCGATGCCCATCGGAACAGCATTCGCAGGAAACTGGGAATCAGCAAAAAGAGAGTGAACCTGCAGACCTTTCTGCAGACCATGATGACGGCACAGTAACCGGCAAAACAGCCAGAAACCTATTTCCTAAAAAAAATACAACTGTCCGTCGGAACCGGAGGAACCCATGCCGTACGAAATCAAATTACACCCCACTCACGAAATGCTGGAAATCCGCTTTTATGGAGACATCAGCTATGATGAAGCCCTGTCAGCCCGGCAGGAAGCATCTTCCCTGGCCGAAAGCAGAAAAGTGAAGGCCCTTCTGGTGGACCAGAGCAAAATTGCGCCGTTTCACGGAACGACTTCCGATATGTTTGATTTTCATACCTCCCACGAGGAGATGTTCCCGCCGGACCTGCACATGGCGCTGGTATATTCCCCCGAAACCACAAAGCCGGCCGATGCCCGCTTTGCCGAAAGCGTGGCCCTGAACCACGGCTTGCTCTTTGGCGCCTTTACCCGTCGGAGGGAAGCCCTGGACTGGCTTATCCAGGAGAGGGCTTAAATCCCGCCGCCTGTCGGCTATTTAAATTCGAGCGCCTGAAAGCGTCGCAGCCGCCCGACGTTCATGCGGGGTTATGGCCCTTGGAACTGCTTCCTGCGCTACCCCGAACACTTTAACCTTCTGGACAAGCCGCACCCGCGTTGCCGCGTACCCCGCCATTTGCAATCCAGGCCAACCCCACATTCCGTCTGAACACCACCTGCCGGGAATTTCGCATGCCGGTATCGACAAGACCTTCCACATGGCATGTTCTCTCCGTTTGAAGCATCGTGAAAATCACCGGAGGAGGACAAGCTATCACCTATTTTGCATAGGTAATAAGCCGGTATAAATACGGCGTTGACGACAGGCGGATTCGGGCCAAGATTTAAGATAAAGCCGTTTCCTCCTCCGGTCCCGCTGTTTTTCATCCGCTGCCGGCGGCCCAGTCCATGAGGGTCGGTGACATAGAAAGCGCTCTTTTACAGTATCTCTAATTTCACTTTTTATACGCCGGCTTGCTCTTTGGTGCATGATCCAACGACGCAGCAGCGATTCGATTTCACGAGGCTGAAATGTCCATTAAATCTTACCGTATTTTCCTGTTGGCCTTTCTGGTGCCCTGCAGCGTCCTTTTAGCTTTCAGCCCTTCCCATGCTGGAAAGCGGGCGCTGGTCATTGGCGTGAACGAATACAAATTCAACGATGAATTTCTCTTGAAAAAGAGGATGCCGTTAAACCTCGAAGGCTGCGCGGATGATGCCAGAGATATCCGCGCAGCACTGGTGAATTACCTGGGCTTTTCGAGCCGCGAGATAAAAATGCTGATTAACAGCCAGGCCACGCTGGCAGCCATCAAGCGGGGCATTGCCTCCTGGCTGATACAGGGCACCAGGCCCGGCGACACGGTCTTTTTTTATTTCAGCGGCCATGGTTTTCGAATGCACCACCCCGAGGGGGATAAAACGTTATTGTGCCCGCATGACGCGAATCCCTTCAACCTGACCCAAATGCTGAGCGCCAGACAGCTAGGTCAGCTTTTTTCCGGTTTAAAGGGCAGGACACTGGTCGCGGTGATCGATTCCTGCCACTCGGCATCCGCCATCAGGGGCGGCGGATATATCCGCCTCGGAAGAAAGGCACCCAGGGCGCGGCAGTTCCCGGCAGACCAACAGTACAAATCATCCGGCAGAACGCGGGACTTGAACCTCTTTGACGAGGTTTATCTTGACAAAATCTTTCTGGCTGCCTGCGCAACTACTGAAAAAGCGTGGGAACTTCCCATTAACGGCAGAACGCGGGGCGTGTTTACCTATGGGTTTATTGAAGCACTGAAGGCGCACAGGGGCAATGTGAACGCCGCTACGCTGCTTAAAATCGCTGCCGGCGTGGTGCAACATGAAAAATTGCCCCAGCATCCCGTGCTCAAAGGAAAGTCTTTTTTAGCCAAGCGCGGATTCCGGGACCTTTTCATCAGCCCGCCGGAAGCAAAGCTGGCCGGCCTGTCGGATCCCAACCCCCCGTTTAAAGTCGAAACGTGGGTCACCCAAAAAGGCAGAACAACCTTTCGTCTGGGCGAAAAGATATCGTTTTCCGTTAAAAGTAAAAAAAGCGGCTACCTTTACCTCATCGATGTCAACGCAGAAAAAGCGGCAACACTGCTATTCCCCAATTACTGGGATCGGGATAATTTCATTCCGGCCAACAAAAAGATAACCGTTCCCGGCAAAAAGTTTCAGTCCGAGCTCTATGCCGCCGCCCCCACCGGCAGGGACACCGTGATCGCACTGGTTTCCAGCAGGCGCTGGCCGGAATTCGAATCCATCAAGGCCGACTCTACCCAGTTGATGGCCGCGCTGGACAAACTGCAGATTCAAAAAGTAGTGGCGGGCGTCCTGACACGCAGCGCGTTTCGCGGCATCAAAGTTCGGCCCAAATCCAATCCGGCGGCAAGTAAAAGCGACTTTTTTTGGGCGATGGGGAAGATAAACGTAAAAATTATAGATTGATACCTGAATTTTGCAAGCGTCGCGTTTGCCGCCTATACAAGGCGCAGGGCATGCAGCTGTAGTATACAGACGCAAATGCCCTGCAACACAGTAGAGGCGGTAAAATCGGCGCTCCCGCAGGGCGGACAATTTTGAAGTCAAAATGGAAGGTTTCCGAACATACCAATGACGCTAAAAATTATCGCGCTGCATCCATAGACAACCATGAGATAACATTACAATTTTATAAGTTTTCAAAATTGTCTGTGCAA
>Ga0256841_1000927_pt1 | contig 27396 bp, 25 predicted proteins | sample 356308metaG_FD_185971 | JGI IMG/M metagenome (GOLD analysis project Ga0256841, IMG submission 185971) | Hydrothermal vent microbial communities from Mid Atlantic Ridge, Atlantic Ocean - 356-308 | ecosystem: Environmental > Aquatic > Marine > Hydrothermal vents | place: Atlantic Ocean: Mid...
CCGATGCGGGGTTGCCAGCCGCGCCGGGCCAGGTTGTAAGCCACGGCGCCGGCCGCCACGGCAAAATCCGGGTGGGGATTGTCCAGCAGCCGCAACGGGGTGGACCCCCAGCTTTGGATCACCTCCATGAGCCGGCGGGTCAGGACCGGACTCAGGAATACCCCGCCGTTCAACAGGACGGCATCGGGAACCGGCGAGGCATCGGTATCCCCCAGGACCTGTTGGGCGATCCGGCGATGGTGAGTGAGAAAGGCGGCGATGTGGCGGGTAATGGCGGGATCGGCCACGTAAGGCAGACCGAATTCCACCAGGCCGCTGCGGATGCCCTGGGGACGGTCCTGCAGGCTGACTTTGGGAAAGAAACCATCGAGCACGATGCGGTGCACTTCTTCCCGGGTCAGGGTGACGGAACGGGCGCCGCCCACCAGGCGGCGGCCGGTTCCCAGCAGGGTCACCGTGGCATGGTCCGGCCCCGATTCCATCAGCAGGCGTTCCTTCGCCAGGCGGCACTGTTCCACCAGTTGGGCGAAGTCCGCCGAAGACAGGCGCCCTCTCTGATTCAACAAGCGCTCCTCGGCCAGGTGAGTCAGCATCAGGTCGATGTTGTCCCCGCCCAGGAGAAGGTGGTCCCCGACCCCGATGCGGGTCAGTTTGGGTTCCCGGCCACTACCATCGACGGCGATCAAAGTGAGGTCGGTGGTCCCGCCCCCCAGGTCCACCACCAGCAACAGACGGCAGCCGGCGAGTCGGTCCAGATCCCGGCGGTGGCGGTGCAGCCAGTCGTAGCAGACCGATTGGGGTTCCTCCAGCAGGCGGAAGCGGTCCAGCCCGGCCAGTTTGGCGGCTTCCACGGTAAGGGCACGCGCCGATTCGTCGAACGAGGCGGGGACCGTGATCACGACCTCCTGGGTTTCCAGGGGAAACTCCGGGAAGCGGTAATTCCACGCCCCCCGGACGTGGGCCAGGTAGCTGGCACTGGCGATCAGGGGGGAAACTTTGGGGACCTCCCGGGGGGCGCCCCAGGGGAGAATGTCGGCCAGCCGGTCGACCCCGCTGTGGCAGAGCCAGCTTTTGGCGCTGGTGATCAGGCGTCCCTGGGATTTGCTCCCGAGCCGGCGGGCCAGTTCGCCGAGCACGACCTGGGGCACCGGGTCGTCCATGACCGGGGGCCAGGGCAGGCGGGTTTCTTCCGGGTTCAGTTCCCCCTCGGCCGGATGGTAGCGGACCGAAGGCAGCAGGGGCCGCTGCGCCAGTTCCCCGGGACCGATCAACTGGGGAATGGCGAAGCGGTGAACCGAAGCGTTTTCGCCCGCTTGGAGATCGGCATAGGCCACCACCGTGTGAGTGGTGCCCAGGTCGATGCCGACCAGAAATCGCGCTGCCCGGGTCACGGTCTATTTTTTGAAGGGCCAAAAGCCGGCCTTGCGTTCCCGCTCGGCGCGTTCCTCCTCGGTTTCTTCGGCCGGGGCTTCCTCGGTCACCGGGGCCGCTTGCGGGGGAGTTTCGGTTTCCGCTTCAGCGGCCGGAGCCGGGGCCGGCTCCGAAACGGCACTCTGGGGGATTTCCTTGCCGCGCACCTCGAACTCGACCTTCCAGCGTTCGCCGGTTTCCTTGGCCACCGCTTCGAGGCGCAGGGTGCCCACCTCGGTATAGGTCGCCGCCAGCTGGACCGGCACCACCTCACCGGGGTGATGGTTTTCCGGCGGCAGGGTGATCTCGATCTCCGCCAGTTCCTGGATTTCGTCCTCGGACCATTGATCCAGCAGGGCGCCGACGGGATCTTCCCGGCGCACGGTGGAGGCGAAGAAACGGAAGCGTACCGGTTCGCCCACCACCAAACCGAACTCGTAGGGGGGCAGGGGGGCTTCGGTGCCTTCCTCCATGCCGAAAGGCGCCACGCACAGCAGACGAATCGGCGGCGGAAAGCCGGGGACCGCCGGCATGGCGCTTTCCACCCCGACATAGTAGGCGGCCGCCGTGCCGCCGCGGATGCGAACCCCACCGCCGAGCCGCACGTAGCTGTAGTAGGCGGCGCCCCGGGCGACGGCCAGATCCAGATCGGCGCCTTCCAGCAGCCGGGCCGGGGGGGCGCCGTCGGCCTCGAGCCAGTGATTGACCACTTCCAGGATCCGCTGGGCCAGGATGTCGGCGTTGAACACGCCGCCGTTGAGCAGAATGGCCGAGGGATGGATGAAGTTGGCCCCTTCCGGCAGGCTGACCCCTTCCAATTCCTCGACGGCCCCCACCTGACGGCTCAGGAAGTGAGCCAGGTGGACAGTGATGCGGGCGTCCTGGGCGTAGGGGAGCCCCAGGGTGGTCAGGCCGGTTCGGGGGCGGGAGACGGGCTTTTCGCCGATGTCGACGATGGGGAAGAATCCCTCGATCAGGGTGCGGTTGACTTCCTCCCGGGTCAGATCGGTGCGCAGGGTGCCGCCGATCAGTTTGGAGCCCCGGCTGGGGACGACCACCGGTGCAGCCTCCAGGTCGGGATCGGCCAGGAGCTTTTCCTTGGCTTCACGGCAGCCGTGGGTCAACGCCTGGAGTTGCCAGGGATCGAGGCGCTTGCCCTCCTGTTCCAGCTTCATTTTCACCACGTAGGCCAGGGCCAGATCCATGTTGTCGCCGCCGAGGAGGATGTGGTCGCCGACGGCCACCCGGTTGAGCTGGAGGTTGCCTTCCTCCTCGGTGACCGCGATCAGGGAGAGGTCGGTGGTGCCGCCGCCCACGTCCACCACCAGGATGATGTCCCCCACCTTGACCTGGTCGCGCCAGCCGCCTTCGGTCAACTGGATCCAGCTGTAAAGGGCCGCCTGGGGTTCTTCCAGCAGAATCGCCTGGGCCAGACCGGCCTCGCGGGCGGCCTCGGCAGTCAGTTCTCGGGCGGCGGGATCGAAGGAGGCCGGTACCGTGATGACGAGCGGCTGGTCTTCGATGGGGTGATCGGGATGGCGGTGATTCCAGGCGTCACGCAGGTGCTGCAGGTATTCCAACGAGGCCTGGTAGGGGGAGACTCGGGGGACTTCTTCGGGGGCTTCGATCGGTAGAAAGGCCTCCTTGGGATTGACTCCGGCATGGCACAGCCAGCTCTTGGCGCTGGACACCAGGCGAATCGGCGTCTTGCTGCCCAGTTCCCGAGCCAGGACGCCGACGATGTGGTCCACCTGTTCCCGCCACGGCAGCACCCGGTCTTCGGGCGGCAGTTCTTCCGGATGGGGCAGGTAGAGGAAGGAAGGGAGCTGTGCTTTTTCCTCCACCTCTCCGGGAGCGACCAGTTGCGGAACTCCCATCACGGAGACCGGCGCCTTGTCCCGTTCGCATTGTTCCAGATCGGTCCAGGCGATGACGCTGTTGGTCGTTCCCAGGTCGATGCCGATGGCGTAACGTTTCTCGTCGCTCATAGTTCCACCTCCGCCGGGGCCAGAATGTCCACCCGATGGCCTTCGGACAATTGGGGCAGCTTCACTTCGACGGCGCGCCAGCCCCGATGGACCAGCAGGCCCTGGAAGGGAGGGTCGCCGACGATGTTGCCGGTCAACCGGATCTCGGCGGGATCGAACCCTTTGGGGACGGTGATCCGCGAGCCTTCCGGTTCCGTACGGACCGGCTCGATGTCGAAGTGTTCCTTCAGCACCTTGCGGCAGCCTTCATGGACGATCCGGGCCGCGGCGCCGATGTCGGCGTCGGAATAGGCGCTGATGTCCTCCTCGAGGAAGTCGATCAGTCGGGCCTCACTCTGGAACAGACCCAACAGCTGCAAGGCGGCATCGGGGGTGGGTTCGCGCAGAATGACCGGTTTGGGGGGCGGGGCCGGTTTTCTTTCCTCCACCGCTTCCATTTTGGGCGGTGGCGGTGCCGCGGGTTTTTCCAGCGGCGTTTTTTCCACCACCTTCTCGATCACTTTCGCCTCGGGCGCGGCGCTGCGGCGCAGCAGGACGATCACCGCGATCGACAGTACCAGCACCAGCAAAAACAGCAATACCAATACGGAAAGCACCAGTACCACGTGGAGCACGTCGATGGTCTGGGGCAACTGTGTCAAGTCGATTTTCATCTGTTCTTTTCCGAATCAAATGGTTGGCGGGAGGGTCGACGGCAGATTGTATCATTCTCCGCCGGCCTGGGCTGCCTTGAACTGAGCTTCCAGGGCCATGAGGTTACGAAGCACGTATCTGGCCGCCTGGATGCGCTTGTGTTTCAAATAGCGCCGGGTGATCCGGGGATCGACCCCTTCCCGGGCGAAGGCGGTGCGCACCGGCTGCAGATGCGGTTCGCAGCGGCGCAGCAGGGCCTGGGTTTCGTGGCGGGAATCACCGCCGCGGTAACGATAGCGACGCAGCTCATGGTCGATGCAGCCGAAATATTCCCGGCCCGCTTTCAACGCGGTTTCCTTGGCTTCATCGGAAAGGGCGCTGGCCCGCCGGTGCTTCTTGGCCGCCGTCGTTCCGGCGTCCGGGGCGTGATGGGACGGTTGGCCGGCGCAACCGGCCAGCAGGGCGACGACCATCATCAAGCCATATCGCTTCATTTCCATTTCCCTGAGTGAATCAATGACGGAAAGCAGGTTTTTCGAAAGCAGCCGCCGGCGACGGATACTTGGTGGTCTGGATCGTGGCGACGTCGCCAGCGGACCGGTGTCTTCAGCAAGCAAGAAGGCCGGAAAGGTCGTGTGGCCGAACTGGCGCCCCGGCCAGGATTCGAACCTGGGGCCTTCCCCTTAGGAGGGGGACGCTCTATCCAGCTGAGCTACCGGGGCACAGAAGGGAATTCTAGCGTTTTGCCGCAGCCGTTGCCACCGGGATTACCGTGCGCGATCGACATTCCGAAAGCTCCGGAGCGCCTGCTTGTACGGCTTACCACTGTGGATTACGGCTTTCCTGCACTAGGAGAGTTGCTATAATGCGACGAGATGTCGATTCAGCATTGGGAAGGCCGATGGCAAAATTGATTGCGCCCGGATTGTGGAGCGAGGTTCCAAGTCCTTTTTGCGGGATCGGTGCCGATGATCTGACCGTGCGCGTGAGGGACGATGGCGCCGTTACTGTCGAAGACAACGGTGACCCGGTGACCCGGGCCGGTTTCGAGCAGCCCCTGGGAGACAAAACCCCGCGGGTCGATGGCCGGCCGGTGCCCCTGGAAGCCGCCGTCAGCCGGGCCGCCGAACTGCTACAGGCGGCTCAACTGCCGTTGATCGCCGGTCTCGCGGCGGACGTGAACGGCGTGCGTGCCGCCCTGTCTTTGGGGGATCGGCTGGGTGCCGTGGTGGATGCCGCCGACGGTGAGGCACTGCTGCGCAATCTTTTGGTGTTGCAGGATTCCGGCTGGATGACCTGCACCCTGGCGGAAGTCAAGAACCGCGCCGACCTGATCGTCATGGTCGGCGGCGGGCTGGAAACCGGCTTTCCCCGCTTCTTCGAACGTCATGTCTGGGTCGACGGTATGTTCGTCCGCGCCGGCGAGCGCCGGGTGATCCATCTGGGGCAGGCGCCCTCCGCCGCCGGCCGGGCTTCCCCGGGGAAGGCGCCGGAGGTTCTGGCCTGTGACGATGTCCATCTACCTCAGGTGCTGGCGGTATTGCGGGCTCTGGTCAAGGGGGAATCGGTGGCGGCGGAGGCCGTGGGCGGCATTCCGGTGGCGCGCCTGGCCGAACTGGCCAAGTCCCTGAAGGCGGCGCGCTACGGGGTGCTGGTTTGGTCCGCCGCTTCCTGGAACTGGCCCCACGCCGAACTGGCGGTGCAGACCCTGTGCGAATTGATCAAGGAGCTCAACCGGACCACCCGCTGCAGCGGTCTGCCTTTGGGGGGTAAGCTCGGCAGTCAGACCGCGACCCAGGTCTGCGGCTGGCAAAGCGGTTATCCCCTGCGCATCCGTTTCAGCCGCGGGACGCCCGAATACGATCCCTATCTCAACGCTACCGAACGCCTGCTGGACGAGGGATCAGCGGACGCGCTGCTGTGGTTGGCCGCCTTCGACAGCGAGCAGACGCCTCCTCCTACCGAGATACCTACCATCGTCGTCGGCCGCTGTGGAATGGCTTTTCCCCGCCCGCCGGCGGTGTTCATTCCGGTGGGGTGTCCCGGAATCGATCACCCGGGTCACACCTATCGCACCGACAACGTCGTCGCCATCCGGCTGTATCAATTGCGCAGCGTCGGTCTGCCGAGCAGCGCCCAGGTGATTCGGGCGATCGAGCAACGCCTGTAAAGGGATGGATCAGCTTACGGTCACCATCGTCGTTGCCGTCCTGGTCGTCGGCGTCGCCGCCGCCCTGGCGATTTATGTCATCCGCCATTACGTTCTGCGTTCTCTCACCTGGAAGCAGGTCGAGGGGCGGATCACCTATGCCGGGATGGAAACCCTGCGCCATCCCCGTTCCGGCGCCAGGCTGTACGGTGCCCGGATAGCCTATGAATACCGGGTGAACGACCAAACCTACCACGGCACGCAGATTCGTCCCGACTACAGCTATACCAATCGGGAGGCGTTTCACCGCGAAATCGTGCGGCGTTATCGCGAAGGGCGGAAGATCCGGGTCTACGTCAACCCCCGAAATCCCAGCGAAGCCTATCTGGAGATGGGGGTGCCGACGGTCCTGCTGGTGCTGGTCGCGCTGGCGGTGATCTTCATGCTGGCGGTGTTCGTGCTGTTGGGAGAAATGCTGGTGGAACTGCGAACGGGAGCGGGACAATGAAAGTAGTCAGAGGGAAGTTGCCATGCTGATCAAACTCAAGGGAGGCACCGTCTACGATCCGGCCCACGGGATCGACGGTCAGGTACGCGACCTCTACGTCCAGGACGGCCGCATCGTCGAACCGCCGCCCGGGGCGCGGGTGGATCGGGAATACGACCTGAGCGGCAAGATCGTCATGGCCGGGGCCATCGACATGCACACCCACATCGGCGGCGGCAAGGTCAACATCGCCCGGGTGATGCTGCCGGAGGACCACCGCGCCGACCCCCAGTATCACACCGAGCGGTTGCGTTCCGGTTGCGGCCACGCCGCCCCGAGCACCTGGACCACCGGTTACCGCTACGCCGAGATGGGTTTCACCACCGCCTTCGAGCCGGCGGTGCTGCCGGTCAACGCCCGCCAGGCCCACATGGAGATGGGCGACATTCCCATCCTCGACAAGGGCGGCTACGCCATGCTCGGCAGCGACGACTTCCTGCTGCGGATGCTGCGCGACGGCGCCGACCAGAAGGCGGTCAACGACTACGTCGCCTGGACCCTCAACGCCACCCAGTGCATCGGCATCAAGGTGGTCAATCCCGGCGGCATCAGCGCCTTCAAGTTCAACCAGCGGGCCCTGGATCTGGACGAGCGCCACGAGTATTACGGCGTCACCCCGCGCCAGATCCTCAAGACCCTGGCCACCGCGGTGCATGAGCTGGGCGTGCCCCATCCGCTGCACGTCCACGGCTGCAATCTGGGGGTGCCGGGCAACGTGGAAACCACCCTCAAGACCATCACCGGTATCGAGGGGCTGCCCCTGCACCTGACCCACATTCAGTTCCACAGTTACGGCACCGAGGGGGATTTCAAGTTCTCCTCGGGGGCGGCGCGCATCGCCGAGGCGGTCAACGCCAATCCCAACGTCACCGTGGACGTGGGTCAGGTCCTGTTCGGCCAGACCGTCACCGCTTCCGGCGACAACATGCGCCAGCACGCCAACGCCGGCCATGCCCATCCCAAGAAGTGGGTGTGCATGGACATCGAGTGCGACGCCGGGTGCGGGGTGGTGCCGTTCAAGTACCGGGACCGGAACTTCGTCAACGCCCTCCAGTGGGCCATTGGCCTGGAAATCTTCCTATTGGTGGACGATCCCTGGCGGGTGTTCCTCACCACCGATCATCCCAACGGCGCCCCCTTCACCAGCTATCCCCACCTGATCCGCCTGCTGATGGACCGGACCTTCCGCAACGAGCAGCTCTCGCGCCTGCACCCGGAAGCCCAGAAGATGACCACCCTGGCGAGCATCGAGCGGGAATACTCCCTCTACGAGATCGCCATCATGACCCGGGCCGGGGCGGCCAGGCTGGTGGGGCTGGAGGATCGCGGCCACCTGGGGCCGGGGGCGGCGGCGGACATCACCGTCTACACCCCCGACGACGACGTGGAGCGGATGTTCGCCAAGCCCACCTACGTGTTCAAGGACGGGGAGCTGGTGGTGAAGGACGGGGAGATCGTCCACGTCACCTGGGGTACCACCCATACCGTCAAGCCCGACTACGATCGCGCCATCGAGCGATCCCTGACCGACTATTTCGACCGTTACCTGACCATGAAACTGGACAACTTCATCATCAGCGACGAGGAAATCGCCGAGGACGGCCGCGGCAGCGTCACGGTGCATCCGTGTGGGGGGCGAGGCTGATGGAGATCAACGGCGTTCACATCGACGACACCTTCGCCGAGGCCTTTCCCATGAAGGCCACCCGGGCCATCATCACCGCCCAGAACCTGGAGTGGGCCTATCACAGCGCCCGCGCCATGACCGGCTTCGCCACCTCGGTGATCGCCTGCGGCTGCGAGGCCGGCATCGAGCGGGAACTGTCCCCCGAGGAGACCCCCGATGGCCGTCCCGGGGTGGCGGTGCTGCTGTTCGCCATGGGCGGCAAGGGGCTGGCCAAGCAGCTGGAGACCCGGGCGGGCCAGTGCGTCCTGACCTCGCCCACCTCGGCCCTGTTCGCCGGCATCGACGGCGGCAAGCCGATCCCCCTGGGCAAGAACCTGCGTTTTTTCGGTGACGGTTTCCAGATCTCCAAGCAGATCGGCGGCAAGCGCTACTGGCGCATTCCAGTGATGGACGGGGAGTTCCTCGCCGAGGAGACCACCGGCATGGTGGATGCCGTCGGCGGCGGCAACTTCCTGATTCTGGCCGAGTCCCAGCCCCAGGCCCTGGCGGCCTGCGAGGCCGCGGTGGCGGCGATGAAGCGGGTTCCCAACGTGGTCATGCCGTTTCCGGGCGGGGTGGTGCGTTCCGGTTCCAAGGTGGGTTCCAAGTACAAGGCCCTCAACGCTTCCACCAACGACGCCTTCTGCCCAACGCTCAAGGGCGTGACCCGGACCCAGTTGTCGCCGGAGATCGAATCGGTAATGGAGATTGTCATCGACGGCCTCACCAAGGAGGACATCGAAAAGGCCATGCGCGCCGGCATCGAGGCGGTGTGCCGTCTGGGCGCCGGGGCCGGCATTCGCCGTATCAGCGCCGGCAACTACGGCGGCAAGCTGGGACCGTTCCATTTCCACCTGCGGGAGATCATGGCATGAGCGCATTGACCCTGACCCTGAAATCCGCGCCCCGGCAGCGGGTGGACTTGAGCCCATTGTCGGCGGCGCCCGAACTGACCCCGGCGGAGGTCGCCGCCCTCCAGGTCTGGGCCGGGAAGCGCCGGTACCGGATCGACGAATTGTTCGAGATCGAAGGCGAGGACACCCGCAATCTGGTGCTGCGGGGCGACTGCCGCAAGTTCGATTACGTCGGCCGCGACGCCCGGGATCTCTCCCTCACCGTGGCGGGGAGCGTGGGCGCCTATGCCGGCATGGGGATGCGCTCGGGAACCCTGCACGTGCAGGGGGACGCCGACATCTTCGCCGCCTGCGAACTGCGCGGCGGCCTGGTGCGCATCGACGGTTCGGCGGGGGACTTCGTCGGCGCCGCCCTGCCGGGGGACAAACGCGGCATGCGCGGCGGCATCGTGCTGGTGAAAGGCGACGTCGGCGCCCGTTGCGGCGACCAGCTGCGCCGCGGTATCGTCCTGGTGGAGGGCGATGCCGGCGACTGGTGCGGATCGCGGCTGATCGCCGGCACCGTCGCGGTCATGGGTCGGGTGGGGAAGCATCCCGGCTACGGCCTGCGCCGCGGCACCCTGCTGTTGTGGCAGCGCCCCGAGTCGATTCCCCCCACCTACGGCGACTGCGGCGTCCATACCCTGGGATTCCTTCCCCTGTGGTTCGCCGGGCTCCGCCGTCTCGACAGCCGTTTCGCCGATCCGGCCAATGCCTTCGACCGGGTCCACCGCTACGGCGGCGACCTGGCGGCGGTGGGGCGGGGAGAGATTTTGATCCGCGCCGGCTGATCGTCGGTTGGAATTTCAAAAATAAATCAAGAGGGGAGGATTTTCATGAGTATCACCATGACGCTACTGGTTGGGCTGACGGTCATTTTCGTTCTTTACACCCTGTACATTCTGATCACGGTAGCCTTGAAAGGCTGTCCCCATGAGGAGGCCGAAGCGCCTCCCCCGCCTGCAGCGCCCAGGGCGGAGGAAGCGAAACCGGAGCCGGTGGAGGCCCCCGCCGCCGAAGCCGAACGGCCGTCTCCCCAGGAAGTGAGAAAGGTCAAGCAGTTGCGCGATCCGGAAACGGGGGAAATGGCGGCGGTTCCCACCCACTACCGCTTCGCCAAACGCTGGATCAAGGAGGCGATGGTCAAGGAAGGACTGCTGGACCGGATCTACAAGAATACCGAACTGCAGGACGAGGCGGTCGACCGCAAGGTGAGGGAGGCCCTGGAGAAATTCAAGGCGCTGGAGAAATACTGGGCCTAACCGGGTTTGCCGTCGATGCGCGGTCGCCACAGCATGGGAGCGTAGCGCCAGAGAAAACCGGCGAAGGCGGCGATCCACAGAATACCGGCCAGGCGCAGGGCGAAGACGAACGCCGCGGGATCCAGCCAGGTTATCGACACCCGCACCACCGTGGAAGCGAACAGCAGCACGAACAGGGCGCTGACGATTGGCGGCGGCTGGTGAACGTTGCGTCCGGTGTGGCCGAGGCTGACGCGGCAGATCATCCCCAGGATCATCCCGCTCATCCCCCCCACGGTGAGCGCATGCAGCGCGGTTCGGGGATCGAAGGCGGCGATCAGAAAACCTACCACCAGCCAGCCATAAGCGATATGTAACACCCAGAGCAGCGGGCGCCGCCAGATCCCGGGGGTGTGCCAACCCCAGAGCCGCACTGCGTGGACGAAGGCCGCCGCCAGGGCCAGCCCCCGGGTGATCGTTCCGCCCGGCGTCAGGACTTCCAGCGCGGCGTAAAGGCAGAACAGCGGCAGTGCCCAACGCTCGGTCCAGGAAAACCGGCGCAGAACGACCGGCCCGTCCACGCCCCGCTCGGTGAAGAAGGGGATCACCCGTCCGGCGAGGATCAGGACCAGGGCCAGGACCGCATACAGGCCGATTCGGATTCCCAGGCGGGTGCCGTCCGGCCAGAGGCGGAGGAGAGCCGCCAGATAAACCGCCTGGCCCGCTGCCAGAAACGCGACACCGGTCAGCACGCCCCATTGCCGCCACTGGCGGACCCGCCGGATGGGCCGCAGGATCGCGCCCAGCAGAAGCACCAGAAACGCCAGATCCAGACCCGCTGCCAAGCGGGGGACGGTACCGCCGAGGCTCGCCATCCGGGCCAGCAGCCACAATCCGACCAGGCCGGCCAACGGCGTTCCTTCCAGGGTGGGCAAGCCGGTCCAGTTGCGCACCGCCGTCAGTAGAAAGCCGGCGATGATGGCGCCGGCGAAGCCGAAAATCATTTCATGGGCGTGCCAATCCAGGGCGTGCGGGAAGTAGGGCCCGATCCAGAGCGCCATGGCGACGATGCCGTAAGCCGTTCCCAACAGGAAGAAGGGACGGAAGCCGAGGCGGAACAAGGTCATGCCCATGATGGAACCCCCCATTGCAGGAACGCGACTTCAGTCACAATTCTTTGGATTGTCGGTCAAGAAATCCAGATAGCCGCCGTTGATCTGGGTGATCGTAACTCGAAGGGGGAAAACTCATGCGGCTCACCAGACTGCTGTTGTCCCAATGTTTTCTCCGGCGCCTGCCGCCGGAGTGGTCGGTCTCCCAGGAAGATTATAAGCGGGCGGCGGTGTTTTATTTCGGTGTCTTTTGGATCGTCCAACTGTTGTTGATCGGCGATCCGGCGGAGGCGTTCGTCGCCACCGTCAGCGAACTGGTGTTGACCCAGCTCTTCGTGTTCGGGGTGCTGGCGATCGCCGGAAGGAGCCGTGCCTTCCTTCCGATGGCGACCCTGGTGATGGGGGCGGCGGGCTGGATCGGCCTTTTCGCCATCCCTTGCGTGATCTGGCTGCGTCTGGCCGAAGGCATTCCGCTGCTGGTGGCGTTCTATGCCACTTGGATGTTCCCGATATGGGGCATCGTGGTGCTGGGGCACATCTTCCGCCAGGCCCTGGCGAAAACGCCCTCCTTCGGTTTCGGGGTCGCCTGTGCCTATGCGGTCGAAACCTATCTGGGAACCTTGATCCTGCTGGTGCTGTGACCGGCTAGTCGCCGGCGACGGTCATTTCCGCCAGCCAGATGGAACCGGTGCGGATGTTGCCGCGCCGGTCCACGTCCCTACCGATACCGACCAGATTCCGGAACATGTCCTTGAGATTGCCGGCGATGGTGATTTCTTCGACGGGATGTTGAATTTCCCCGTTTTCCACCCAGAAACCGGCGGCCCCCCGGGAATAATCCCCGGTCACCAGATTGATGCCGTGCCCCATCAGTTCGGTGACCAGCAGGCCGGTTCCCATCTCCCGCAGCAGCCCGGAACGGTCCAGGGAGCCCGGATCGACCAGGACGTTGTGTACGCCCCCAGCGTTTCCGGTGGTGGTCATGCCGAGCTTGCGCGCCGAATAGCTGTCGAGGATGTAGGAGGCCACCGTTCCCTGGTGGATCAGGTCGTGGGGATAGGTGGCGACGCCTTCGTTGTCGTAGGGGGCGCTGCCGATGCCCTTGGGGATGTGGGGTTCTTCGTGGATGTGGACGAATTCCGGAAAGACTTGTTTTCCCAGGCTGTCGACCAGGAAGGATGCCCTGCGGTAGAGATTGCCGCCGCGAACCGCAGCGAGAAAATGGCCGATCAGGCCGGTGGCTACTTCCGCGGCGAAGATCACCGGACATTGGCGGGTGGTCAGGGAACGGGCCCCGAGGCGGGCGATGGTGCGTTCGGCCGCTTTGCGGCCCACCGATTCGGGGGATTCCAGTTCTTCGGGATCACGGGCCACGGTGTACCAGTAATCCCGCTGCATCTGCCCGTCGCGCTCGCCCACCACCGCGCAGCTGACGCTGTGGCGTGAAGCCGGATAGCCGTGCAGAAAGCCCAGGGTGTTGCCCAGCACCCGGACGCCCTGGTGGGTGTGGACGCTGGCGCCCTCGGAGTTGACGATCTCCCGATGGTATTGCAGGGCGACCTTCTCACAGGCGATGGCCGTTTCGATCGCTTCCTCGGCGCTCAGGGGCCAGGGATGATACAGGTCCAGGTCGGGAATTTCCCTGGCCAGGTGGTCCGGATCGGGCAGACCGGCATAAGGGTCCTCGTTGGCATGCTTGGCGATGACGCAGGCGGCCTCGACGGTCTCCCGCAGGGAAGCGTGGCTCAAGTCGGTGGTGCTGGCGGATCCTTTTCGCTGACCGAAATATACCGTCACCGCCACGCTCTGGTCGCGGTGGTGTTCCATGGTTTCCACTTCTCCCATGCGGGCGCTGACCGAAAGGCCCCAGCCGATGCCGGCGCCGGCCTCCGCGCCGGTGGCACCCAGTTTCTTCGCCTGTTCCAGGGCCTGTGCGACCTTGTCTTCCAGGGCTTTGAGCTGTGCTGCGATTTCCATGGGATCCGACTCCGGGTTACAGATGAGTGCCGCCGACGGTGAGGCCGTCGACCCGCAGGGTGGGTTGCCCCACCCCCACCGGTACGCTTTGGCCGTCCTTGCCGCAGGTTCCGACCCCAGGATCCAGAGCGAGATCGTTGCCCACCAGGCTGACCCGGGTCAGGACGTCGGGGCCGTTGCCGATCAGGGTGGCTCCCTTGACGGGGTGGCTGATCCGGCCGTTTTCGATCCAGTACGCCTCCGAGGCGGAGAAGACGAACTTGCCGGAGGTGATGTCCACCTGACCGCCGCCGAAATTCTTGGCGTATAGGCCCCGGTCGACTGAGGCGATGATCTCCTCGGGCGTGTGGTCACCGGCAAGCATGTAAGTATTGGTCATGCGGGGCAGGGGGGGATAGGCGTAGGATTCCCGCCGGCCGTTTCCGGTCGGGGCCGCGTTCATCAGCCGGGCGTTTTGCAGATCCTGCAGATAGCCCTTGAGAATCCCGTTTTCGATGAGCACGGTGTGACCGGTGGGCGTGCCCTCGTCATCGATGTGCAGGGATCCCCGTCGTCCCGGCAGGGACCCGTCATCGACCACGGTGCACAGGGGGGAAGCCACCCGCTGCCCGATCCGGCCGCTGAACGCGGAAGTTCCCTTGCGGTTGAAGTCGCCTTCCAGTCCGTGGCCTACCGCCTCGTGGAGCAGGACTCCCGGCCAGCCGGCCCCCAGGACCACGGTCATGGTGCCGGCCGGTGCCTCGCGGGCTTCCAGGTTGACCCGGGCCTGGTGCAGGGCTTCGTCGACATAGGTTTCCGCCCGGTTTTCCTCCAGAAAGTAACGATAGTCGGTTCGTCCGCCGCCACCGGCGGATCCCCGTTCCCGGCGACCGTCGGCGTGCAGGATGACGCTGACGTTGAGGCGCACCAGCGGCCGGATGTCGGCGTGCAGCGCACCGTCCTGGGTGGCGATCAGGACGATTTCGTAAGTGCCGGCCAGGCTGACGATCACCTGCTCGACCCGGGGATCGCTTCGACGGGCCAGTTCGTCGAGACGGCGCAGCAGGGCGATCTTGTCCTCGTTGGTGAGGGAATGCAGCGGATCGACGGCCGGGTACAGGGTCTTGGGGCGGTTGGGGCAGGGGATCGCCTGGCGGTGGTTACCGGGGTGGCGGGCGATGGCGCGTACATTGGCGGCGGCCTCCCGCAGGGTGTCCAGGGCGATGACGTCGCTGTAGGCGAAGCCGGTTTTGTCGCCGCAGACGGCGCGGATGCCAAAGCCCCGTTCGATGCTGTGGTGCCCCTGTTTGACGATGCCGTCCTCGAGGACCCAGGATTCGGAGCGGGCGAACTGGAGATAGATGTCAGCCAGATCCACCGGCGCGGAGAGGATCGTGCCGATTACCTGTTGGAGATGGCGGTCCTCCAGTTCGGCGGGAGCGAGCAGAGTCCGACGGGCGATGGTGAGCGCGTCTGTGGTCATGGATATCCTTTGGGGTCAGTGGAACAGGCGATGGCGGAGTACCGGGAAGGTGCGGCGGACGTGGCGCAGATGGCACGGGTCCAGGCGGGCATGACAGATTCCCGGCTCCCGTTCCAGCCGGTCCAGCACTTTTCCCCAGGGATCGACGATCATGCTGTGACCGTAGGTTTCCCGTTCCCCGGGGTGGCGTCCCCCCTGGTTGGCAGCGATGACGTAACACTGGTTCTCGATGGCGCGGGTACGCAGCAGAATCTCCCAGTGGGCCGCGCCGGTGGTGGCGGTGAAGGCGGCCGGCACCAGCAGGATCTCCATTCCCCGATCACAGAGCAGGCGGACGTATTCCGGGAAACGGATGTCGTAACAGATGGCGATGCCCAGGGTTCCCAGCGGGGTTTCGACGATGCCCGGCTCCCGACCCGGAGCGATGGTGTCCGATTCCCGGTAACTTTCGTCGCCGCCGGGCAGATCGACGTCGAACAGATGGATCTTGTCGTAGCGGTAATGACGTTGACCGTCGGGGCCGTAAACCAGACAGGCCGCCCGCACCCGCCCCGGGTCCTCGCAGCTTAGCGGCACGCTCCCGCCGACCAGCCAGATGCGATGACGACAGGCGCTCTCGGCGAGGAAGTCCTGGATGGGACCGATGCCGTCGTCTTCCATGATCGCCAGTTTGTCGCGATCCGTGCGCCCCATGAAGGCGAAATTTTCCGGAAGCAACACCAGATCGGCGCCCAGGTCAACCGCCCGGCTGATGAGCCGGCCCGCCTGGCGCAGATTGGTCTGCGGATGGTCGCCGCTGTTCATTTGGATGGCGGCGGCGTTGACCGCTTTCATGGTTTTTTCCCGTCGTCAGTTTCTTCAGTCCGGACCAGACGCCGTTCAGCAGCGTTCCGGGTAGGCTGCGGTGGATGCGGACGATGGTCGGGTCGTCCCAGGGACCGTAAATAGCGTATTGGCTTTGCATCAAAGTGTCCAGTGGCGTGTTGAACAGGCGCTGAAAAACGCTTCCCGCCCCGCGCCGTTGGGGAAAGAGTCCCAGGGTGAGAGGGGTGTTGGGGACGACGAGCACGGTTTCGTCGATTTCCCGCTTGTCGAGATCGGCGCTGCCGCTGATGAAGATCCGCGCCGGGACCGCCTCGATCAACAGGTCGTCGGTGAAGGCGTGGCCTCCCGCCAGGCGGATGTGGCCGTGGATCCGCTCGTAACTCAACCCTTGGGCGAACAGATCGCTGAAATCCAGCCGCAGGCGTCGCTGCAGGGTACCCAAATAAAGCAGCCCCAGCAGACGGCCCGCGCCCGGCTCCAATGCCAGCCAGCGGCCGGGACCCATGCGGAGATCGAGATGACCGTGCAGGATTCCGGGGGAAAACCCATAGGGCGGTCCCGGGTAGCGGAGTCGAAAGTCGATGGCAGTGGGGGTTTCCACTAGGGTGGAATCGTGGTTCAGCGTCTTGAGAAAACGTCCTAGATCGCGGCTCTGAAAACGTCCGGAAAGCATCGTCAGCGGTTTGGGGCGCTGGCGCCAGGAACCGGAACCTTCCAGCCGGTGGAATTCGCCTTCCAGGCGGAAATCGAAGCGCAGGCCGGTAGCTAGGGGGAGCGCGCGCAGGTCGGCCCGGCCCAGGTCGATTTCTCCCCAGCGCAGATGTCTGCAGTCCAGATGAATGGCCGGCCAGCTCGGCGAAGCGGCGGGCGTCGGGTCGGTCGGGGTCAGACGGTTCCGGAGGAAGGCAAGATCGAGGAAATTCAGACGAAGATCCAGGCGGTCGTCCTGGAGCGTCCAGCGGCCCCGTGCGTAGGAGGCGTCCAGTCGTCCCCGCCAGCCCGACTCGGCCTCTTGGAGTGCGACCCGGTGTGCTCCCAGACCGCGGCCGTGCCAGGACAATTGGGCGATATCCAGTTCCAGTGACCGTAGCCGGATGGTTTTTTTTACCGGGAGTGCCTGGATGTCATCGAGCCATGGATCGAGATTCAAGCGGTCCAGTTTGCCCTTGACGGTCAGACCGGCGTTGCTCTGCGGCGGTGGCGGGGGTTGATTGATACCGATGCGGCCGTCGACGGTGCCGTCCCGGTGGTGCCACTGGAAGGCGGCGTGAAAAGGGGGGTAGTCGAGACTGAAAGGAAGACGCTCCCCGGAATCCAGCCAGAGGCGAAGCCGGAAGGATCTTGGCTCTCCGGGCTTCTTGCCCACCGGATAAGGACGGTCGATGCCGAGGCCTCGGAGATCTGATTTGACCTGGAGACGAGGCGGTCCCTGGTCGTCTCCGGGGATCGAGAGTTCCATCTCCACCGGGGTAGTGCCGGCAAGGTCGGGTATCTGCGCCAGTTCCGGCCAGTCCTCGACGGCGAGACGGGTTTTCAGGGTGATTTGCGTTTGCCTGGGGTCACCGCTCAGGAGCAGTCGGGCCGGTTGATTCCGGATTCGCCCCGTGATGTCGGCTTTGAGGGCGTGGCGGTCGAAGTGCAACTTTCCTGTGAACGCTTCCAGGTTCATGGGGTAACGGCGAAGACGGAGGTGGGCGCCTTGGATCCGTCCCCGGCCGTCGATCCGAAAGTCCTCGGCGTGCCTTAAGGGAATCCGTATCGCCAGATCGAGCCGTCCGGTGCCTTGTACGTCGATCCAGCGGCGCATTGCTGCGATCGGTTTGCGCAGGGGGGATCGGTCGAGTAGCGCGACGATCCCTTCCGCCGGGGCCGAGATCTCGCCGTGGACGGCCAGCACCGGATCGCTCGCAGGCAGAGTCAGGCGGGCGGAAAGGCGTTGAATGGGAATACCGGCGATTCGTCCTTGTTTCAGGAAGGCGCGACCCTCGCCGTTGTGAATCCGTAGTTGGACGGTGGCCCGGGAGAGGGCGGGCCACCGGGAATGGAAGCGGATGCGAACGTCGTGGCCGGTCAGCTTTGCTTCGGCGATACCGCTGTGATCGGCGAAGGGAAAGTCCGCCGGGCGGCCGCGCCACAGCAGACGCCCCTGGGCGGTGCCTTTGAGGTTGTCCCGCAGCCAGGCTTTGACCGGGCCGAATTCGCCCGCCGGGAGATAGGCATGGAGGCGGGCGAGATCGAGATAAAAGATCCGGCCCAATGCCTCCAGATAGGGGGACCCCCCCTCGGGAATTTCCAGGTTGAAGCGGGCGAGGAGGTTCAGATCCCGGTTGGCCAGATGCAGACCGTCGGCACGGATCTGCCAGTGTTGGGGCGAGTGCCGGAGCTGCAAGGTGCCGGTGACCCGGTCGATCGGCAGGGTACCTGGCCGGTGGGGCCAGTGCAGGGTGCGTAGGTCAACGTTGCCCGTCAGTTCGAGCCGGCCGTCCTGGAAGTGACCCCAGAATTGGGCGTTGCCTTTTCCTTCCACCGGTTTTGCCAGCAGGAGCTCGGCCAGGGGGCGTGCGGCGACCTGCTCCATCAGCACGAGGAAACGCCCCTGCCATGGACCGCTCTGGAAGTGGATGTTCACCCGAATGCGTTGGGCCGGCCCGCCGGCGGAGCGATATTGGATTTGCAAGCGATGATACCGCCCCCGGTTGCTCAGGGAGGCATCGACACCCTGCCACACCAGCGGTGGTCGATCCGAACGCCGCAGAATCAGAGTGGTGTCGAGGAGTTCGAAGCGGCCATCCTGCAGCAGCCAGGGAGGAAGGCCCTGTGGTCCGTCCTTTCCCGTTTTTCCCAGTCCGAGCAGGTGCCACCGGCCATCTTGATCGCGTCGGATTTCGATGCGGGCTCGGACGAGGCGCAGCCATTCGAATTGCAGGTGCCGCCGCCGCAGGCTGGCGATCAGGTCCGGAACCACCTGGATTTCCTGCAATCGCAAGGCTTGATGACGGCCGATCCGGACGTCCATCAGGCGCAGCCGGGGGGTCAGGTGGTGGAGGTCGGCCCGCAATCGACCGATGCGTACCGGCTGGCCGATGCGCCAGCTCAGTTCGGCGGCCAGTTGATGCTTGAGATCGTCGATCCGAGGCAGCAGCCAGACCCGGGCGGTGGTGATGCCGACGGCAGTGGCCATGAGGAAGAGAAACCCCAATATCCGGGCAAGGCGCAGAGAAGAGCGAAAGAGGCGCACTCAGAGCAGGACGACGTCGTATTGTTCCTGATTGTAGTGGGGTTCGGCCCGGAAGCGGATTCTCACTTTGAGAAAACGCTCCAGCTCGGCCAGCATGTCGGCCTCCTCGTCCAGCAGGCGCTCGACCACCTCGTTGGAGGCCAGGACCAACAGGGAGCGGGCGTCGTACTGGCGCACCTCACGGATGATCTCCCGGAAGATTTCCAGACAGGTGGTTTCGGCGGTCTTGAGCATGCCGCGTCCGCCGCAAGCCGGACAGGGTTCGCACAGGATGTGTTCCAGGCTCTCCCGGGTGCGCTTGCGGGTCATTTCCACCAGTCCCAGGGAGGAGACGGCGCTGATGGTGCTCTTGGCGTGGTCCTTTTCCAGGCTCTTTTCCAGGGCCCGGAGCACCTGACGGCGGTGCTCCTCGTCCTGCATGTCGATGAAGTCGATGATGATGATGCCGCCGAGATTGCGCAGGCGCAGCTGGCGGGCGATGGTCTGGGCCGCCTCCAGATTGGTCTTGAAGATGGTTTCCTCCAGGTTGCGGCTGCCGACGAAGCCGCCGGTGTTGACGTCGATGGTGGTCATGGCTTCGGTCTGGTCGAACACCAGGTGGCCGCCCGATTTCAACTGCACTTTGCGTTGCAGCGCCTTTTGGATTTCGTCTTCGACGCTGTAGATGTCGAACAGGGGGCGCTCGCCCTGGTACAACTCGATGAGCGGCGCTACTTCCGGGATGAATTCGTCGGCGAACTGGACCAGACGGTGATAGACTTCCCGGGAGTCGACCCGGATCTTCTCCACCTTGCCGCGGTAGAGATCGCGCAGCGCTCGCACTGCCAGGGGCAGATCCTCGTGGACCAGGCTGCGCAAGGGGGCCTGGGCGTAGCGTTCCTGAATGGCCTTCCACAACTTGAGCAGGAACAGCATGTCGGCACGGAGGACGAACTCGTCCACCCCCTCGGCGGCGGTGCGGGCGATGTAGCCGCCGCTGTCGTATTCTTCCCGGAAGGCGTCGATGCAGACCTTCAACCGCTCCCGCTCGGCCTCGCACTCGATGCGTTGCGAAACCCCGGAAAAGTTGGAAAAGGGCATGTAGACCTGAAACCGGGACGGAATGGTGATTTCGGTGGTCAGCCGGGCCCCCTTGGTGCCGATCGGGTCTTTGCTGACCTGCACCATCAGTTCCTTGCCTTCGTGGAGCAGGCTTTCGATGGTGCCGTTTTCGCTGGCCTGCTGCTGGTCTGCGGTCAGATCGGAGAAATGAAGAAAGGCCGCCCGCTCCAGGCCGATGTCGACGAAGGCGGCCTGCATGCCGGGAAGCACGCGGCAGACCTCGCCCTTGTAAATGTTGCCGACCAGCCCCCGGCGCCGGGTGCGTTCGATGAAAATTTCCTGCAGGATACCGTTTTCCACCACCGCCACCCGGGTTTCTGGGGGCGTCACGTTGATCAGTATCTCATCGCTCATAACACCTCGATGCCCGTTTGACGCAGCAATTCGGCCGTTTCATACAGCGGCAGTCCCATCACGCCGGAAAAGCTGCCCTCCAGACGCTGGACGAAAATGGCGCCCAAACCTTGGATGGCATAAGCGCCGGCCTTGTCCCTCGGTTCGCCCGTTTCCCAGTATGCCAGAATTTCCTCGTCGGTCAGGGGGCGGAACCGGACTTGGCTCCGGCTCAGCGCCCGCAGCGGTCTGCCCCCGTGGAGCAGGCACACGGCGGTGAAGACGTCGTGACTTCGCCCCGACAGACAGCGCAGCATTTCCAACGCCTGCGCTTTGGTTTTCGGTTTGCCCAGAATGCGGTCGTCGATCGCCACGACCGTGTCTGCCCCCAGCACCGGCAGAGATGGGTGTGTCCGTTCCCATACCGCAAGGGCCTTGGCGTGGGCCAGCCGCTCTGCGTAGGTGACCGGATCTTCGTCCGGCAGCGGGGTCTCGTCGATCGAAGCGACCGCCACCTTATAGCGGACCCGGATCTGCCGCAGGAGTTCTTGGCGCCGGGGCGAGGCGGAAGCGAGGATGATCGTGGCCGTCATCGGCGGTGATACGGATGGCCCTGCATCAGGGTCCAGGCTCGGTAGATCTGCTCGACGACGAGAATCCGGACCAGGGGGTGGGGGAAGGTGAGTCGGGACAGACTCCAGTGGATCTCGGCCCGCTGCAGGCAGGCGGGCGCCAGTCCTTCCGGCCCACCGATCAGAAAGCCCAGATCGCGTCCTTCCTGGAGCCAACCGCCTAGTTTGTCCGCCAGTTCTTCGGTGTCCCATTGGGTACCGCGGCTGTCCAGGGCGATCCCCCGGGCCTTCCCCAGAGCGGCCAGCATCTGCCGGCCTTCCTCCTCCACCAGGCGGCGGCTGTCACCGGTCTTGCCGCGGTGGCGCAACGGGATCTCCCGCAGTCGAAAGCGCCATTCCCTGGGCAGCCGTTTCGCGTAGTCGTCGAAGCCGGACTCCACCCAGGCCGGCATCCGGGTACCGACGGCGATCAGTTGGATTTGCATCAATCCGGCGGAAACAGGCGGAAACAAGCCTGGCGAATGGAGTGACGCGCCAGGGGGTCTTTGGTGCCGGGTAAAAATTTTTGCTGGCACTGCGCCAGGTCTTTGGGCCCCGTGATTCCCAGGCCGGGGCGGTAAGCGGTTTTGTCGGGGAAGCGCCGCTCGCATTGGAGCCGTTTTTCCATCGCCCCGCCATAGGTGAGCGTGCCGGGCATGGTGTCGAGAAGACATTCCCAGAAGTTGTCGGGGCCGAACAGCCGGTCCCACAGGCCGGCCTGCACCGGGGAATGATAGGCGGCGATGCCGAAGACGACGAGCAGGGTCAATGCGTTCATGGTGCGGTATGGATGTTTCGTTGGCCTGGTTTGAGTATGGTGGTAACCATTGTAATCGTCAAACCAGCGCGGCGAAGGCGAGAAGCAGGGCGGCGAAGCCGAGCCACGGCCGCAGGTCCACCGCCACGGGGCGTTTCTTCGCGGTGGGTGCCTGCCTGAGGCGATCGGCCAGCGATTCCGGATCGTTCAAAGGGTGATAACGGAGACCGGTCAGATCGGCCAGGCGGCGCAGGCGGTTTTCGTCCCGGTGGCTCAGCAGCAGTCCGGAACGATCGCGTTCCGCCTGGCGGCGGAAGCGGGGGGAATGGACCTGGCGCGGCAGGTCGGTCTTCCGCCAGAAGCCGATCGCTCTGCCTTCCAGGTCCATGCGGGGGATGGGGACCGGTGCCGATCCGCCCACTCCGACGATGAAGCCGCGGCTCCTGCCCGGTTTTCCCCGGAACACCGGATCTTTGATCGTGGCGGGAACCTGGTGGCCGTCGGTCAAGAACACCAGGGCGGCATCGAGACTTGCGGCCAGTTTCAGGGCGTCGAACAATCCGTAGGCGATGTAGCTGTCCCCCGCCCAGGCGCTGCGCCAGTCGATGGCGCGGAGTGCGGAGCGCAGGGCGGCGCCATGTTCGCAGACTTCCAGCGGGGCGAGCAGCAAATAGGCGTTCTTGTGGGCGAAGACGGCCAATGCCGCCTCGCTGCCACAGGGCAGGGACAGCACGGCCCGTTCCAGGGCCGCCTTGGCCAAGCCCAGGCGGTCGCTGGGCCAGCCCGGTACGTGGTAGTCGCGGGCGTTCATACTCTGGGTGATGTCGAGCACGAACAGGTAGCGGTGGGCCGGCCGGGGCAGGACGATCCGCGGATGAAACAAGGTGGCAGCCAGCAGGACCAGGGCGACCAGGCACGACCAGAAACGCCAGCCGAACCGCTTCACGGCCCCCCCTTCGGCATGCCGGGCAATGTGGCGAAGACGCTCTGTTTATGGCCGCGCCATTTGGAAGGCTGGCGTTCCCGGGGGGGCGGCTGGATGCGGAGGGCGTATTCCAGATTGTAGCGGGCCTCGAGGTCGGTAGGATCGAGGCGAACCGCCTCCCGTAAATGCTCCCGGGCCAGACCCAGCAGGGTCACCACCCGGGAGTAATCCCACACCCCCCGTTTGTGCCAGCGTCGGGCCGCTTCCTGCAGATACAGAGTGCCGAGGTTGTAATGGAGCCGGGGTTTCAACTCGTCCGGAGATTCGGGCAGAATCCGGTTGTAGATCCGCACCGCCTGTTGCCAGTGGCCCCGGTCGGCCAGGCGGTTAGCATAAGCGGCGCTCAGGAGCGGGTCGCCGCCGGTCTTGACGCCACCTTCCCTCAGGATCCGGTTGAAGCGATGATCCCGGTACAGGGCGTATCCCTCGACGACGGCCGTTCCCGTCAGGAGACTCAGAATCAGGATCAGGACGGTCGTTACCGCTTTGGCTCGAACCACTGGCGGATCTCCAAGGCGTTCCAGAGGAGCAAAGGCAGGCCGAGTATCAGACCAAGACCATAAAGATGAGCCGACAGATCCCGGCGGGGGATGGTTTCGAAGTAGCGCAACGGACGGTTCTCCAGTCGGTCCACAGTGGCGATGGCGGCAGCGAGGCTTTCCGGGTCGTCGGCTTCGAACACCCGGTACGGCACGCCGAGCGTCTGGAAATATCGATGGAGAAAGTATTCCGGCGTGGTGGTCTCCGACAGGTTGCGTTTGGGTGGATGCAACACGCTGATGCTGCGGGGATTGCGCAGATAGATCCAGTACAGCCTGGCGCCCACGTCCCGGAAACGCTGGCGGATCCGCTCCTGGGTGTCCTGGTCGATGTGGGTGCCGCCGTCGGAAACCAGCAGGATCACCCGGGCGCCGGTGACCGGGTGATCGCGGAATTCCTCCAGTGCCATCAACAGGCCTGGTGCGATGTTGGTGACGCCGCGTCCCCGCCGGTCGATGGCTTCCACCGCGGCGCGGACGGCCGCCCGGTCCTGGGTCAGCGGCAGGATGTGGACGGGTGCGGTGCTGAACGCCACCATGGCGAACAAATCCTGCCGGCGCTGTTCGACGAAGCGGAGCAGCAGTTTGCGGGCCGCGGCGCTCTTGCTGTCCTTAGCGTTGCCGCTCAGATAACCGGAAAAGTCTTCGTTCATGCTGCTGCTGCGGTCGATGGTGAGAACGATGTGGGCACCGGTGCCGAGGCGGGCGACTTTTTGTTCCTTGAGAAAGGGTCCCGCCAGGGCCAGGATGAGGCAGGAAAGAAAGGCCCAGGCCAGCCAGCGCCGCAGGCGGTCGATCTTCCGGCCCAGGGCGTCCATGGGCAGCCACTCCATGGCCGGGTAAGGCACTCCCTTTCTGCCCGGATGGAGCAGGAACACCAGCGTCAAGGGCCAGGCCAGCAACCACAGGGGGTGGGTCAGTCCCAAATTCGTCATGGCTTTTCGGCGCGGATGCAGGCCCGGCACAAGCTTTCCAGCCGCTCCAGGAAGGCGGGCGGTTCATGCCCCTGGAAGAACAGTTTCCGGGAAGCCTGGAAGAACTGCTTCAGTTCGCTCTCCAGCGGTCGAAACTGGGGATGTTGTCGTAAGAAGCGCTCCAATCGGTTCTGGAACAGGGCGTAACCGGCGGTCTGGTTCAGGGCATGATGAAAGGCCAGGACGGCGCTTCGGGGTTCCCGGTTGTGCATCGCGGTGCGGATGGCGGCCAGGGCGCGCCGGAACGGGGTCCGTTGCCAGGGCAGCCAGCGCTGCCGCCAGGCCAGGAGGATCAAAGTCAGCAAAATGCCGCCGCCGAGCCAGCCGAGCCGATGCCAGTGCCGTTGCAACTTCCTTGGACCCGGTTGCCACGGCGGCTGCGGCAGGTGATCGGCGAGCCTGCCCGGGATCAGGGGCACGGCGGCGAAGGTCCAGGGCGGCAGCCGCCGGAGGAGCGGTGGCCGTTGCGGGTGGACGAAAGCCAGGGTCAGTTCGGGAATGGCCAGTCGTCCCGGTTCCGGCAGCGAAGGGAAAATCTGATAGGTGATCCTGATGCTGTAATGCAGGCCGTCGGCCTGCTCTTCTTGCCGCCAGGTCAGTTTCCGGATCTCCAGCCAGTCGGACAAGGGTCCGGCGGTGGGGAGCCGGGCGGTTTCCAGACGCCAGGGGTGGGGGGCGAACACGTCGATCCGGTGTCGGATGAGCGAGCCGACCGTGTATCCGAAAGCAGGAGGCGTGGTACGGTCCACCATCAGGTCCGGATCGGCCGGAACCGGCAGTGATGCCAAGGAAAGCAGCAGAACGGGGATCAGACGCATGATTCCAGGAAATAACGGCTCAAGGCTTCCGGTCGGAAGCCATCGACGACGAAAAAAGGCCGTCTGCCGTAGCGGCGGCACAGTTCGGTCAGCTGCCGCCGACGTCGGTCGAAGGCGAGCCGAAGGGATTTCTCCGTTCCGGGGTGAAACCACATCGTCCGCCGGGTACCGGTTTCGGGATCGTGCAGCGGAAGCCATCCCCATCGCGCCGGCGGCCGCCATTCCTGGCTGAGCCACAGGACCAGTGGTACGACATCGTGGGGACGTAGTTGTTGCAAAAGCGCTTGCAATCGCGACAGGGGGAAATGGAAGTCGCTGAGCAGAAAGGCCAATGATCGGCGTTTGCCGAGCCAAGCGGTCAGGGAGAGGGGTTGGTCCAATCCCCGTCCCTGGAACGGATATCCGTTCAGTTGCCGGGCGAGCGTCAGGGCGGCGCCCCTGTGCCGGCGCAGGGGCCAAAGGATCGAAGGGGTGTGCCGGTCGGCGATGCCGACGAAGCCGAAAGGATCGCCAGTTCGATAGGCCGAGTAGGCAATGGCGGTGGTCAGACGGGACAGCAGTTCTGGTTTGTGTCCCAGGCCCATGGAGGCGGACAGGTCGGCGATCACATGGACCGGCACGATGCTGGTTTGATAGAACTGCCGGACTTGGTAGTCTCCGAAAGGGTTGCTGAGGCTGGCACGAATGTCGATGTGACGCGGATCGGCACCCGTCATCAGGGATGCATGGCCATGGAACTCGAACCCACCCCCTTCGGTTTGGCTACGGTGATGCCCGGGATGGGCGCTGGTGGCGCGCCAGGCGATACGGTAATGGAATTCTTCCATCAGGGAGCGGCGACGCGGTCCAGAATGGCCTGGGTCAATCGGGGGATCAATTGCTCCCGCTGCAGTTCGTACACCGGCTTGAGGAAGATCCGATGGCCCACGACCTCGTGGAACAAACTCTGTAGATCTTCGGGAATCAGATAGTTGCGTCCTTCCAGCCAGGCCTGCACCCTGGCGGCACGCAGCAGCATGCTCATGCCCCGGGCGCTGGCTCCGGCCGCGATCAGTTCTTCCATGTCGACATCATCGAGACGTACCCCGAAATCCCCCGGTTTCCAGGTGGCTTGCCACAGCGAGAGGGCATAGCGCTGCAGAGCGGCGCTGGCCCGCACTTGCTCCTGGATCAGCCGGGCGGCGGTGTCGATTTCCCGATAGGGAACCACGCCCGCTTCCAATTGGGCGATCAGTTCGTCGACGTAGTGGAAGCGGGGATCGAACATCAGAGCAGTGCGCAGCTCGGGATCGTCCGGTAGCTCGATCCGCAGTTCCATGAGAAAGCGGTCACGGGCTGCCGATGGCATTTCGAAGGTCTCTTCCTTTTCCACCCGATTGCGGTCGGCGAACACCTGAAGATGGGGGAACGAATAGGTACGGTTGAAGGCGGAGACGCTGCGTTCGGCCATCACCCGCAACAACAGGGAGTGTACCTGGGGTCGGGCGCGGTTGACTTCGTTGAAGAAAAAGATCGACAGGGCATCACCGTGTTTGAGCAGGGGGCCGGGATCGACCCGGGGTTTGCCATCGGTATCGATATAAGTATGGTAGATGAGATCATTGGGCAACAGATCAATGGTGCCCTCGATCCGTTCATAAGCACCGCCGAGCGTATGGGCGACTGTCCGCAGCAGGGTGGTCTTGCCGACGCCGACATCGCCCTCGAGCATGACATGGCCGCGGGCGAAAATGGCCACGATCACTTTATGCACAGGATCGTCGAGACCGACGACCGCCTTGCGAATCTCGGTTTGCAGCTGCAGTGCCCGCTGGCGCCAGTCGCTGAGAAGATTTTCCGGTGGATGCATAAACAAAAGCTTACGGATCAAACAGCTGAACTGCATCATTAAGCGCCAGCGCCGCTAAGCTGTCAACCTTGCAAGAAACACTTGACGACTCATTTTTAGGCGAGTATCATTTCCTCCCTCTTCTGGCGGAGAGCTGGAAGAGGGGAAGGATGCCGAGGGATTGGTGAATTTTTCAAGGAAGTTATTGACATCATGGATGGGGTTTGATAGGATTGTTGGTCTCGCTTTGGCGGGGTAGTTCTTTAAAAATTGGATCGAATCATCCGTGTGGGCCCTTGATTGGATCAT